>JADMIO010888926.1_pt1 | contig 22996 bp, 19 predicted proteins | sample 8958161 | NCBI WGS metagenome assembly JADMIO01 (sample SAMN16585339, study PRJNA669376) | soil metagenome | isolation source: Crop rotation soil | place: USA: Cullars Rotation, Alabama | collected 2011 | reverse complement strand
GGTCTACTCGCCCGAGCCGGTCTACCCGCCGATTGCGAAGGCCGCGGGCGCCGAAGGCACGGTCAGCGTGAAGATCGAGGTGGACGAGGAGGGGAACGTCATCGCGGCGCGCGCCGTCTCGGGCCACCCGCTGCTGCAATCGGCCGCCGTTGACGCCGCGCGCGCGGCGAAGTTCAAGCCGACCGTCGTTGAAGGCAGGCCGGTGAAAGTCGAAGGCGTCATCTCCTACGTCTTCAAGCTCGACAAGTAGGAACGACGGAAGGAGATTAACCACAGAGACACAGAGACACGGCTAGGAACACGGCTTAATTCGCTTTAGCTGTGTACGAGCTGTGTCTCTGTGGTTAATTGTTTCTCCCCAACTCGGCCGCGTGTAGAATGGCGCCATGTCCACGCACAGGCTGAGGGTGCGCTCGCGCGGGCGCGAGGAGCTGGTCGAGTTCACCGACGAAGTCCGGCGCACCCTGCGCGAGTCGGGCGCGCGCGAGGGCGTCTGCGTGCTCTTCGTGCGCCACACGACCGCCGGCCTGACGGTCAACGAGAACGCCGACCCGGACGTTCCGCGCGACATGCTCCACTGCCTCCGCACGCTCGTCCCGCAGCACGGCATGGGCTTCCGCCACGGCGAAGAGAACTCCGACGCGCACATCAAGGCCACGCTCACAGGCCCCTCGGTCACAGTCCCCTTCGCCGACGGCGAACTCCTCCTCGGCCGCTGGCAGGGAATCTTCCTCTGCGAGTTCGACGGCCCGCGCGAGCGCGAAGTAATCGTGACGATAATGTCCGACGGGCGTTGAACGTTCCCCCTGATGACCCGCATCCTGATCATCGGCGACGCGGTCGCGCCCACCGGCTTCGCGCGCGTGATTCGCAGCATCTTCGAGCCGCTGCGTGACGACTTCGAGCTGCACCAACTGGCGACGCGTTACGACGGCGGCCCGCACGACTACCCTTGGAAGCTGTACCCGGCCGCCGGGGGCGGGGGCGTCTACGGCTACGAACGGATTCTTCCGCTGGTCGCGGAGGTCAAGCCCGACGTAGTTTTTCTCCTCTACGACATCCCTTTCCAGCCCGCTTACGTGGAGCAGTTGCGCCGGGCCGGGCCGCGGCCGAAGGTGGTCGTCTACTCGCCGGTCGAGTCGGGGCCGATTGCGCCCGAGGTGCTACGGCGTCTCGAAGGTGTTTCGCGCTACGTGCTCTACACGCGTTACGGCCGCGAAGAGATAGAGAGGTCGCTCGAAGCGGTGCGTGCGCAAGACTCGCGCTTTCAATTCCCCGAACTCGAAGTCATCCCGCACGGCGTTGACACGCGACGTTTCTACCCGCTCGGCGACGACGGCGGCGGCGGCGTGCCCGCGCGGCGTGTCGAGGCGCGGCGCGCGCTGGGGCTCGACGACGAGGAACACCTCGGCGCCTTCATCGTCCTCAACGCCAACCGGAACATGCCGCGCAAGCGGATAGACATCACGATGCAGGGCTTCGCCGAGTTCGCGCGCGACAAGCCGGCGAGCGTGAAGCTCTACCTGCACATGGCGACCGAGGACACAGGCTGGAACGTCCTGATTCTGGCGAGGCGCTACGGGATTTACGAGCGGCTAATCATGACGCGGGCGGACAACACGCGCCCGCAGTTTTCCGACGAGAGGATGAACCTGATCTACAACGCCTGCGACGTAGGGTTAACCACGACGACGGGCGAAGGCTGGGGGATGGTGAGCTTCGAGCACGCTGCGACGCGTGCCGCGCAAGTTCTGCCGCGGCACACGTCGCTCAAGGAGTTGTGGGCCGGCGCCGCCGAGTTCGTGGAGCCGGCGTTGAGACTCACCTACCCGGGGAACCTCACCGAGGCGCACATCGTGACGCCCGAAGGCGTCGCCGCCGCACTGCAAAGGCTCTACGAGAATCGCGAACTCCGCGACTCTCTCGCGGAGGCCGCTTACCGAAACGCGACGCGCCCCGAACTCAGTTGGGCTCGGGTCGCGTCGCGCTGGAAGCGGCTCTTTGACGACGCGGCGCGCGAGCGGTGACGGCGCCGGACGGCCGCCTACTCCTGATAAATCCCGATGGTGACGGTCATGCCGGTGCCCGTCTCGGGGATGACGATCACAAATGGGTACTGGAAGGACGGCGTGGCGGTGAACGTCACCTGCACGTTCTCCTGATTGTTGAAGTCGGACAGGACGTTCGTGTCGCCCGCGCCTATCGTGCCGCAGTCGGCGAGACCCGGGGACGAGATGTTGAAAAAGACTTCGTTGGGGCTGTTGTTGAGTAACCTCATGGTCGGGGCAAGCTCCTTTGGGGTGGAAAGATCGGCGGGGTTAAGAGTCGCTGCCGGCTTCGGCCACGAGCGCGAACTCGGTCTGCTCGTCCGTCTGGGTGGCGCTCCAAGTGGTCGTGAAGCCGTTGCCCTCGGCGGGCCAGAACTTAACCTGCACGGTCTGCTGGTTGTCGAAGTCGGGCAGGTCGGCGATGCCGTCCACGTCGATCTGCCCCGTGCCGGTCAGCCCGTCGGCCGAGCCGACCCAGAAGGTCACGGGGACTCCCGTTTCGTTGACGAGTGTCATGCGTCTATTCTCCGTTTAGTCAGGTTGGTGGAGCCGGACGTGTTCGAAGGTAGTGCCTGACGTGTTCGAACACGAGGGTTGTGCTGGCGTTGGGAATGCTTTTGCAGCGCGCGCATCCTACAAGAAGCGCGGTTCCTTTGGCAAGACAATTCTCCCGCCGGGTAATCCCGCGCCGCGATGGATTCGTCCCGCGCGCGTGCCTTATACTCCGCCGCACGTCTAAGCGATGAGGTGCGCTGCGTGAAGACCTACGAAGGCTACTCGTCTTCGCCCGACGGGTGGAACGTCTCTTCCACGCTGGAGCTGGAAGACGACGGGCGTTTCTCCTACTCGGAAGGGTGGACGGACTACACCAGCGCCAGCCTCTCGGGCGGGGCCGGGGGCACCTGGCGGCGGGACAAGGGGGGCATCGTCTTCCACACCGAGCGGGTATACGACCCGATTTATTTCCCGTGGGTGCAAGGGGGCGAGGTGAGGGCGGTCGTGCGTGACGGCGACCTCGACTTCGGGCGCGGTTGGACGCTGAGCGAGCCGCCGGTTCACATCAAAGAGATTCCCGTGCGTAACGACGGCACTAAGCCGATGCCCCTCGTGCTTGAGCCGTGGGACATCCGCCACACGCTGGCGCCGGGCGAGAGCGTGCGCATCGTAATGGAAGTCCCGCCTAATTTTTGGGAGCAACAACTGAAGGTCGAGTACGGCGCCGAGGAGATCGTCTTCCGCGGCTCGTATTGGACGTGGGCCACCGTCGTCCCTGACCCGCCTCCGCCCGACCCGACGCCGACTCCCACGCAACCGTCGAAGTCGCCCGAACGGCCGCGAGCGTCTAACGCCGAAGCGGCCGGGCCTTCTCCCAAGTCGCCTGTCACACCGACTCCCGAGCCTAACGTCGCACACGTCGCGAAGCCGCCCGCGCCTTCACACGCCGAAGCCCCGGCCGCGCCGTTCGTACCGCGCGCGCCCTCGCCCGAGTTGGCCGCGCTCCTCCGCCGTTGGGTCGAAGAGCTGCCGACTGAAGGGTGGCCGGGGAACTACGTCAACCGCCTCTGCAAAGAGAACGACGCCATCCTGCTCGACGGCACGGAGATATATCTGTGGGCGCTGCGGACGGACGGCCAAGTCCTGTGTATCGACCACGAGTCGTTCGCGCAGCGTGCCGAGCCGGAGGAGGACGCCGAGGTCGCGTACGGCAAATTGGCCGTGGGGGCGAAGGAACACCCCGAGCTGTGGGAACTGCTTCCGCCCGAACGCCGGGCCGGACAAACCGACGAGAAAGCAGATTAGGATAAACGCGGAGGGCTTGCGGATGAGCGCGGGAGAATATTACAACCGGCCGGCTGCCGACTGGGCGCGGCAAAACATTACGGGCCGCGTGGAGCTGAAGCTACTCTTCAGTTCGCGGGCGGGGCAAATCTTCATCTACGCGCTTCTGTTCAGCGTGCCGGGGTTCTTCCTCCTCCTCGGCCTCGTCATGTTCGCGCTCGGCGCGAGAGACCCGTCCACAATCTACGGGTCGTTCTTCTTCGCGTTCCTCATCTCGATACCGTGCGGCGTCATCGCGCTCGTCGGCGCGTACGTGCGCCGCGGGTTCGCCAAGTCGCTCGACGCCGAGGGCGTCAGCGGGTCTTTCGGGCAGAGGTTCCTCTGGGGGAAGCTCTACTACGTTGACCACGTCACGAAGTACTACAGGGCGGGCCGCGTGAGCCGCAAGGTCAAAGACAACCAGCTCGAACTGGTCTTCGAGGGCGGCAAGCTCATCATCCCGCCCATGATTCACGGCCGCGCGGAGATATGGCAACTGATTAACGCCATGCCGGTCGAGGTCAGGGACGACGGCGCGCCGCGTGCGGCCCCGCGCAATCCCGAGCAGGAGTTGATGGCCTTCCTCAATTCGCTCGACGCGACGCGCAGGCAGGGCGAGTGACGAGCACGCCCTCACTTAAGCGTCACCACGCGCGCGACCAGCGCGGGCCTTCGTGCGAGTCGTCGCGCAGGCGCGTGTCGAGGCCGGCGCGCAGTTCCAGCAGGCGGCCGAAGAGCCAGAGCAGGTCTGAGAGGCGGTTGAGGTAGGGAACGACGTGCGGGTTGAGTTCGGCGCCGGTCTCCGAGAGGCGCACGACGGCGCGCTCGGCGCGGCGGCAGATTGTGCGCGCCACGTCGAAGGCGGCTGCCGCCGGGTGGTCGCCGGGCAGAGACCAGTCGGAGAGGATGCCTTCGGTGGCCTCGATGCGCGTGACGTGTTCGGTGAGCGCCCCGACCATCTCGGGCGTCACGTAGGTCGTCTTCGACTCCTGCCCGCCGGCCGGGCTGGCGATGGCCCCGGCGACGACGAACAACTCGCGCTGCACCGACTTCGTCAGCTCGTTCACCTCCGCGTCGCCGCAGATGGAACGCGCGAACCCCATCGCCGCGCCCAGCTCGTCCACAGTCCCGTAAGCCTCCACGCGCACGTCCGCCTTCGACACGCGCGCCCCGCCTATCAGCCCCGTGTCACCCTTGTCGCCGTGCTTCGTCGCGATACTCATAAGGTCTTTACGTAGACAGTAGACAGTAGTCAGTAGTCAGTAGCGCTCCGCGCCGCGGCCGTTGAAGATAAATTCGGGCGGTTCGCCGATGAAGGTATTTCTACTGACTACTGACTACTGACTACTGTCTACTCTCCTTTCACATACTCGTGTAACGCTGCTGCCTTCTCAAGAGCCAGAGGAAGACGGGGCCGCCCGCGAGCGCGGTGATGGCGCCGACGGGCAGTTCGCCCGCGCCGAAGGCCGTGCGCGCCGCCGCGTCGGCGAGCATCAGGAAGGCCGCGCCCGTCACGAACGAGCAGGGCAGCACGACGCGCACGTCCTCGCCGAAGAGGAGCCTGACGGCGTGCGGCACGATGAGCCCGACGAAGCCGATGGTGCCGCCGACCGCGACCGTCACGCCGACTATCAGAGACGACGCGACGTAGACGAGGCGTTCGGTGCGCCGCACGTCAACGCCGAGGCTCTGCGCCGTCTCCTCGTCCACGGCGAGCAGGTGCAGATCGCGCGCGACCCAGAGCAGGACGAGCCAGCCGGGCACGAGGAAGACTAGCATGCGCCAGACGAGGTCGAAGCCGATTACGTCGAGGCTGCCGATCATCCAGCGCAGTATTTGCAGCGCGCGCGAGTAGTCGGCGAAGTACTGTATGACGACGACGCCCGCCGCCGCCACCGTGTTCGTCACCACGCCCGCGAGCAGCAGCGCGCCCGGCAGAACGGTCGCGCCCGAGCGCGCCAGCCTGTAGACGACCGCCACGCTCAGGCACGCGCCCGCGAACGCCGCGACGAAGACTACCGGCAGCCCCGCGACGCGAGCGCCCGCGCCGAACGCGATGGCCACGCTCGCGCCCAGAGCGCCGCCGCCCGAGACGCCGAGCGTTAAGGGCTCGGCCAGAGGGTTGCGGAACATCGCCTGCAAAGCCGCCCCGACCGCGCCGAGCGAAGCCCCGACCACGCCCGCCATCACCACCCGCGGCAGTCGCAGCCCGAAGAAGATGAGCCGCGCGCGCTCGTCCCTTTGCAATTCCAGAAGGTCTAAGCGCTGATACCCGACCCACAGCGACAGGAGCGTCGCGCCGACGAGCAGCAGCGACAGCCACAGCAGCGCGCTCCGCAGGCGCACGCCCGCCGGGACGGGGGCGGATTTTTGATTTTTGATTTTTGATTTTTGATTTAAAGACAACGCGCCACTGCTTTCCCGTGCTGTGCAATTCTAAATCGCAAATCGAAAATCAAAAATCAAAAATTCTCTTCACAGTTCCGACCAGACGAACGTGCGGCCGAACGCCTGACGCGCGCGGACGTGCTCGTCGCCGTAGACTTCCGTCAGGATGTCTTCGCGGAGCACTTCGGCGGGCGGCCCTTCGGCGACGAGTTCGCCGCGGCCGAGCGCGTGGACGCGGTCGAAGGCCGGGTCTAAGAGCATCAGGTCGTGCGTGACGACGAGCGCGGTCATGCCGCGTTCGTCGCGCAGGCGGCGCAGGTGTCGAATGAGCCCGGCGCGGTGCTTGAGGTCGAGCGCGGCCGAGGGCTCGTCGAGCAGGAGGCACTCGGGCTCCTGCGCCAGCGCGCGCGCGAGCGAGACCAGTTGACGCTCGCCGCCCGAAAGCTCGGTCACGGGCCGCGCTTCGAGGTGCGAAGCGTCGAGGCCCGCGAGCGCCGCGCGCGCCGCCTCCGCGTCGCGCCCCGACTCGAAGCGGAAGCGCGTCGTGTAAGGGCTGCGGCCCGTCAAGACCACTTCGAGCGCGGTGAAGGGGAAGACGGTCGAGACCGTCTGCGGCACGTACGCGAAGCGGCGCGCCCGCTCGCGCGGCTCATATCGCCGGAGCGGCACACCATCGAACAGCACCTCGCCCGCCGACGGTTTGAGCAGCCCCGCGAGCAGGCGTATCAGCGTAGACTTCCCCGAACCGTTCGCGCCGATGAGCGCCGACAGGCGACCGCGCGCGACGCCGAGCGAAACGCCGCGCACGACCTCCGCCCCGCCCTGCGCGTAAGCGAAACGCACCCCGCGCGCCTCGACCAGCGCGCCGCCGCCGCCTTCGCTCGTGGCCGTCGTCGTCATCACTTCTTCGCGAAAGCTTCGGGGTGTATCAACTCGGCGAACTTGCGCGCCGAGTCGGCGACGAGCTGCGAGGGGTGGAGCACGGTCTCGTCGCGGACGGGGTAGACGCGCGCCTCGCGCACGGCGCGCAGCGTCGGAAGCTCCCTCCAGACGGCGAGCGTGTCCTCGTCGAAGCCGCCGCCCTCCTCCTTGTGCATCATCAGGTCGAGCACCACGTCGGGGTCGAGCGCGACGACCGCCTCCTTCTGTATCTTGCCCCAGCGCTCGGCGCCGGGCGGCGCGACGGGGTCGCCGCCCGCGACGCGTATCAACTGCGCGATGAAGCTGTCCACGCCCGCCGTGTAGAGGTCGCGCAGCGTCCCCGGCACGCGGTCAACGACGCAGAGCACGCGCCGCCGCGGCAGGCGCTCGGCCGCGACGCGGATGCTCTCGACGCTCGCGCGCGTCTGCTCTAAGAGCTTCGCCGCGGCCTCCTCGTCGCCGGTCGCGCGGCCCACCAACTCGATTGACGTGTAGGCGTCTTCGAGCGTCTGGCTCGGGACTGACAGCGTCCTGATGCCTGCGGCCTCGACCTTGTCCTTGACGAACTGCGCCTGCGCGTCGGAGAAGACGACGAGGTCTGGACGGAGGCCGGCGATCTGCTCCATGTTCGGGTTGTTCCAGCCGCCGACGCGCGGGAGGTTCTTCACCTCCGGCGGGTAGGTGCAGTAGTCCGACACGGCCACGACGCGGTCGAAGGCGCCGACGCCGTAGAGAATCTCCGTCGTGCTCGGCGTCAGCGAGATGATGCGCGCGGGCTTCGCCGGAGCCGACGGACTCGCCGGCCGCGTCTGGCCTTCCCTGCCTTCCGGCCTCGGCGGGCCGAAGCGCCCGCTGATTCCGCCGCAGGAGTTCAGGACGGCCAGCGCGACGAGCAGCGCGCCGAACGCGAGGGCAAAGGCGCGACGATTTTTTTCAGCGCGAGCTTTTATCATTCAACTCCGTCCTCTTCTCAACTTCGGCCTCGTCTTCGCGCTCGCGGCGGTACGGACAATGACGGCAGCCGCTCTCGCAGCAGTAGCCGCGCCGCAGGTGGTAGCGCGCGGTGAAGACGACGTACGCGCCCTCGCGGTAGAAGTCTTCGCCCTCGACGAGCGCCGGTCTGTCTTTCAAGCTCTCCACGTCAAACCCGTCCCGGCCCTCGAACTAGAAGTAGAGAGCCGCGCCCGCGCGGCCGTTGACGCCGGGCGTGCGGAAGCCGTTCTCGTAGTACTCGCGGTCGAAGACGTTCTCGACCTTGCCGAACAGGCGCAGGCGCCGCGTGTCGGAGAGCGGGAAGGTGTAGTTCGCCGTCACGTCGCCCTTAAAGACGCCGTCGAAGTTGAAGGCGCGGCTGGCGAAGGTGACGGGGTCGAAGATGGGCGCGAGGTAGCCGGATGACGCGACGAGGTCGAAGTTGACGGCGACGCGCCGGGACGGCCGCGCGTTGGCGACGAGCGTGAACTGGTGCTCGGGCGTCGCGAAGTTGCGCGGGGCTCCGGCGACCGAGGGCTGGCGCTGGATGCTGTTCGTGAACGTGTAGGAGGCGAAGAGGTCGAACGAGCGCGCGGGCGCGAGGTCTGCGCTCAGCTCGACGCCGCGCGCGAGCGCGCCGCCCGTGTTGACGAAGCCGCTAAAGCGGCCGAACGGGTCGCCCGAAATGTTGCCGAAAGATACGACCTCCTGCAAACGCGTGTAGAAGTAGGTGGCCGACAGGCGGACGCGGTTCGAGGCGAGCGTCTGGTCGAGGCCGGCGTCGAAGGCGACCGAGCGGTCGGGCGCGAGTCGCGGGTCGCCGAGCGCGCTGTAGCCGAAGAAGCTGCTGAAGAAAGTTCCGAAGCGCTCGTAGAGCGAGGGCTTGCGGTAGGCGTTGCCGACGTGCGCGCGCAGTTTAGTCCCGGACGTGCGGAAGAGGTACGCGATTGAGCCGTCGCCCGTGTAGGCGTTCGGCGGCGCGCCGAAGGTCAGGCCGGCGTAGGGCGCGCCCGTCGCGGGCGCGAAGCGCGGCGTGCTCAGAGAGAAGGTCTGCGCGCGGAAGGCCGCCGAGAGTTGCAGGCGGTCTCCGAGCAGGCGCAGTTGATCCTGCGCGAAGAAGCTGTGGCTGCGCTCGCTCACCTCGGCCGAAGAGTTGCCGGCGGCCGTCACGTCGAGGAAGCGGTTGAGGTACGTCTCGCGCTCGAACTCGTAGCCGGCGCCGAGCGTGTCGTGCTCGCCTAGTCGGAAGTCGGCGCGCGCGTTGAGCGTGTTGAGCGTGCCCTCGAAGTTGTTGCGCGTGGAGCCGGCCGGCTCGAAGGTGTCGAACGGGCCGCCGGGCGCGGCGGGGCCGTCGCGGAAGGAGTTGCGCGTCGCGAGGCCGTGGTAGGTGACGGAGTAGCCGAACGCTTCCGAAGGTCGCTGCGCGAAGACGAGCGCGCCCGAGAAGAAGCGGCCGGCACGCGAGAAGTCGGGGTCGTTCGCGCCGGGCAGGAACGTCGCGTTGCCGATGTCGAGTTGGCTCAGGGGCGTGCCCGACTCGTAGCGCCGAAGCTCGGCGCGCGAGACGGGGCGCGCTTCGATGACGCCGGAAGCGGGAAGCAGACCGACGGCCTGCGGCTCTTCGTTGAGCTGCGCGAAGGCGTCCGAGGCGTAGACGCGCGCCGTGAGCGTCGCCGTCGGCGTCAGGCGGAAGAGTGCTCGGCCCTGCGCGTTGGTCGTGCGCGTGGCGTCGTCGCCGTCAACGCCCTTCGAGACGTTGAGGTGCGAGACCGCCGCGCTCCACACGACGCGCTCGGCCGCGCCCGCCGAGCCGGAGAACTGCGCGCGGCCTCGCGCGAAGCCGAGCCCGCCGCCCTCCGCGAAGAGTTGGCCGCGGAAGGGGCCGCCGCCCTCTTCGGTGACGACGTTGACGACGCCGCCGACGGCGTTCGTGCCGTAGAGCGAGGAGCCCGAGCCGCGCACGACCTCGACGCGCGAGGCGCCGGTCACGTCGAAGTCCGAGAGGAAGCTGGTCGCGTCGCCCTGCGCGGCGGCCGGGTCGCGGAAGCGCAGGCCGTCGATGAGGAGAGACGTGTCCTGATTGCGGAGCCCGCGCGTCTTGATCGAGACGAGCGAGCCGGGGCCGCCGAGCTGCTGCACGCGCAGCCCCGGCACCGTTCGCAGCGCGTCGGCCACGGTCGCCTCGTCGCGCTCGTCGGCCTCGCGCGCGTTGACGACGTTGACGGCCTTCGAGACTTCGTCCACGGTCTGCGGCGCGTCGGCCGCGGTGACGACGACCTCGGCCGAGACGGCCGCGACTTCGAGAAGGAAGTCGAGCGACGTTTGCGCGTCACGTCCGACGGACACGGCGCGCGCGGCGGCGGGCGCGAAGCCTTCGGCCGAGGCTTCGACCAGATACTCGCCCGGCGCGAGGCGCTCGAAGCGGTAGGTGCCGGACGCGTCGGTCACGGTCGAAAGCCTGACCCGCGTGCGCGCGCGCGCCTGAAGCGTGACCGACGCGCCCTTGAGCACGGCGCCCTGCGGGTCTGTCACGCGGCCCGCAATCGTGGCGCCCTGCCCTTGAGCGTAAGAAGGGGCGAACGCCGCGAAGAGCAGCGCGCAGGTGACGACGGTCGTGCGGATGAAAGTCTCTCTCCTCATAATTCAATTACCTCCCGCGGCGGACGGCCGACGGCCGCGCGCGTGCGAGGAAGAGAGAAAGCGGTGGTAAGAGTCTCGCGCCGCGCCCTTTGAAAGAGACACGGCCGCAAAAGAGAAAGCCCTCGGTCTTCCGGTTGGGAAGACCGAGGGCTTGCCGGTGAAACTCGCGTGGAAACGTGCGGCGGCGACTCAGACCGTTGAGGCCGTTCGTGCCCACGCTTCACGCCCGACGCCACTCGCCCTTTCCCGGGGCACTGGAGCGGTCGCCTCCGTCGAGATTAGCTGTTAGCTATGAGCTGTCGGCTTTTAGCTTTTCGTCTTTAGCTAAAAGCCGACAGCTCATAACCGACAGCTTCTACACAGGCAAGGTTTCCTGACTTCCGGCTCGGACGCGGCGCACCCGTTTGCCTTCCCCGAAACGTTTCGAGTGACCTCTGGCTTTGCAGAGTAAGGGCGCGACACAATCGCCGGTCTACAGTGGCGGGAACCGTGCGGGCTTTTCACCCGGCTTCCCTTTGAACCTGCGACGGCCGTCCCGCACGTCGGCGGGACGGAATCAGCGATGAACTTCTGAAAGTTTTAAAGAGCTTGACGCCCGTGTCGCCTGTTGCGAGTTAGTTGGGCGTCGAGGGCTGACACGCTAACACCGGGCCGCGGCCGGGTCAAGGCGGCGGGCACGGACGCGGGCGTCAGTCCTTCTTTTCGGCGAGCGACTTTTTGAGCTTGCGGATGAGTTCGCGCGTGGCGTCGGCGTAGTCGCCGGAGGGGGAGAGGCGCAGGTACTCTTCGTATTCGGCGAGGGCGCGGGCGGGCTCGTTCAGTTTGAGCAGGAGGTTGCCGGCGTGGAGGTGCGCCTCGGCGAAGTCGGGCTTGAGTTGGAGGGCGCGGCCGATGTGGGGCGCGGCCCGCATCGCGCGGTCGGTGTCGAGGTAGAGGCGGCCGAGCGAGAGGTGCGCCTGCCACGAAGTCTCGTCGAGCTTGAGCGCGGAGGCCAGAGACTCTTCGGCCTCGCCGTACTTCTTCAAACGCCTTCGGACTTCGCCGAGCGAGACGAGCGCGTCGGCCGAAGTCGGGTCGATGGCCGAGGCGCGCGCCAGTTCCGCCTCGGCCTCTTCGAGACGGCCGGCCTTCGTGTGCGCGGCGGCGAGCAGCATGTACGCGGCGAAGAAGTCGGGGTAGAGTTCGACGGCGCGGCGCAGCTCGCGCACGCCCTCTTCATCTTTACCCTTCGCGAGCGAGGCGGCCGCGCGCTCGTAACCTTTGCGCGCCTCCTCGGGCACGCGCGCGTCCACGGACGAAGCGGGCGCGGTGCCGCCGCGCGCGGCCGAGGCGCAGTTGGGCGAGGTCGTGTCGGGCCTGAGTTCCACGTCGAGGTAGGCGCGCGGGAGGATGAGCAGTTCGACCTGACGGCGCTCGGCGACGAAGCAGGGCGCGGCGACGTTGACGACGAACTGGCCGCGCGGGAGTTGCGCGAAGCGGAAGCGGCCGCGGTGGTCGGTCGCCATCTGATCGACCGTCCCGCCGCCGACCCTTTCGAGCACGACGCGCACGTTCTGCGCGGGCGTGTGCGCGCCCGCGAAGCGCACCTCGCCCGTGATGTCGGCCGCGGTGGTCGCGGGGTTATACGTGTCGCGGTCGCGCTCGCCGGTCTGCGCCGAGGCGGCGGCCGTTGAGAGCGCGGCGCAGAGCGCGAGCAGGGTCGTGCGAAAGAGGCGGCGTGACATCTCCCGTTCTCCTTGCCCGTCGGGTCGATGCGGAAGGGGCTTAAGGCGAGGGACGGCGACACTATCCCGCCGCGCGCCCTGAAAGGCAAGGGGAGGGCGGCTTGCGGGCCGTCCTCCCCTCGGTTCGTGCGTCGCGTGTCGCGCAACGGAAAGCGCGCGGGCTTAGAAGCTGTACCTCAGCCCGAACTGGATGAGACGCGCCGGGACGGCCGTCGTGTTAATCAGCGCGAAGGACGAGGGCGTCCCGATGTTGACCGACGACGGGAAGCGGAAGATGGGGTGGTTGAAGAGGTTGAAGAAGTCGGAGCGGAACTGGAACTGATGCCGCTCGCCGATGTGGAACTGCTTGATGAGCGACAAGTCCCAGTTGGACTGGCGCGGGCCGCGGAAGGCGTTGCGCGGCGTCGTGCCGAAGCCGGTCGCGCCCGCGTTCGTCGTAATCCCGCTCGGCGGGATGACGTTGAGCGGGATGATCGGCGCCGTCGTGAAGCACTCCGGCCGCAGGTAGTGCGCGAGGCGCTGCTCGGTCGTGCCCGTCGTGTAGGCCGACGCGATGCTTGAGCAGACGAACTGCGCCGTGCCCGCGCTGGTGCCGAAGATGCCGCCCGAGGTCGAGTCGGTCACGGAGAAGGGCAGCCCCTTCTGGTAGGTCGTGATGCCGCTCACAGACCAGCCCGAGAAGAACTGGTTGTCGAGGAAGCTGTCCTTCGGCACGGGGATGTCGTAGGAGTAGCTGACGACGAGGCGGTGCGGCCGGTCGAAGTCGCCGCGCGCGAAGTTCTGCTGCGGGTTCGTCTGGTCGTTGTAGATGTTGGCGCCGTTCTGGCCGTTGCGCGTCGCGTTCAGCTCGTCGGTCGAGAGCGAGCCCGAGACGTTGTCGCGCGTGCGCGAGTAGGTGTAGGCGGCCTGAAAGTAGATGCCGCGTTGCAGGCGGTGGAGCGCCGTCATCTGCAAAGACTCGTACTTCGCCTGACCGATGTTGCCCGAGTAGCGCGAGCCGCGCTTGCGCGAGAGCCCGATGATCTGGTGGCGCAACTCCTCGTTGGCCACGGTGTTGTTGACGATGGTGTAGGTGTTGCCGCTCGTGTCGTGCACCGTGATCGGGTTGGACGCGCTGGCGACCTTCGCCATGTAGGGATCCCAGATGCCGATGCCGCCGATGTAGTGCGTGCCGACGTAGCCGATCTCGGCCGCCCAGCCCTTCCAAAGCTCACGCTGCAAGGTGAAGTTCCACTGCTGCGTGTAGGGCGTGTAGGCGTCGAGCGGAGCCGAGGTGAACGACGCGAGGTTGATCGAGCAATTGGTCGCCGTCCCGCCGTAGTTGAGGCAGCGCTCGCCCGCGGCGTTGACGAAGATGGGCGCGACGTTCGGGTCGTTCACGTCGAGCGGCCCCGAGCCCGAGGTGCGGCGCAGGCCCGCGAAGAAGGTCGCCGAAGGGATGTAGGCCGTGGCGACGATGGAAGGCGGCGGGATCGAGGCGAGCGGGTTCGCCAGTTGCAGCGCCGTCGGGTTGGCGCGGTTGTCGAGCGGCTGCACCGTGAACGGCGCGGCCAAGCTGTTCTGAAGGATGTTCTGGTTCGACAGACGCTGGTAGTAGAGGCCGTAGCCGGCGCGCAGCACCGTCTTCTGGTCGCCGTTCACGTCCCACGCCAGCCCGACGCGCGGCGCCCAGTTGTTGCCGTCGAAGCAGTCGGTGAGCGAGCAGTTGGAGACGCCGGGCGTGCCCTTGAAGCCGGCGAGGTCAACCTTCTCGGGGATGAGGAAGGGGTTCTGGCCGGCGGCCGCGAGGCGCGGGTCGTAGATGCCCGCGCGGTAGAGCTTGTCGCGGCCGAAGCTCATCCCCTCCCAGCGCACGCCGAGGTTGAGCGTGAGCCGCTGCGAGAACTTCCAGTCGTCCTGAAAGAAGCCCGCCCAGTCGGTGGCGATGAAGTTGCGCGCCGGGTCGCCGAAGGCCGACTGGATGGCCGTGATGCGCCCGCGCAGGAAGTTCTGGAAGGCCGTGCAGTCGTTCGTGTCGTTCTTGCAGTTGTTGAAGGCGCTGGCCTGCGTGCCCGTCCCGCCGAAGGTCAAGGAGCCGCGCACCGAGAAGTTGTTGAAGCGGTTGAGCTGGTACTGCACGCCCTCGCCGCCCATGCGCATGCTGTGCTTGCCCTTAATCCACGAGAAGGTCTCGACCATGTTGTACTGGTTCGAGGTCGTGGCGCGGTCGTCGTTGACGCCCGTGCCGATGGAGAAGAGGCCGGTGACGGAGACGCGGTACATGCCGGGGAACTGGTCGCTGTTTCCGCGCACGGCGCCGATGTCGCCGAGCGTGACGGGGTCTTCGGGAATCTGCGCGGCGATGTAGCGGCTGTAGCCGGCGCGCAGCTCGTTGACCATCGTCGGGCTGAAGATGTGCGTGAAGTTCAAAGAGAGGAAGCGGTTCTGCTGCACGTCGTTGCGCGGGAAGGTGATGCTGGTGTCCGTGCCGTAGGGCTTGGCGATGGAGCCGTTGTCCCAGAACCAGCGCCCGGTCAGCTTCTCGTTGCCGCCGCGCCAGAGGCGGTCGTAAGAGACGGTGTACTGGTTGTCGGTGACGGGCGCGACGGCCGCGAACTGGCAGGTGAAGTTGCCGGGGTCGGTCGCGCTCGCGCCGGTCAGGGCGCTGCTGCACCCCGCTTGCCCCCGGCGCGGGACGAGGAACGTGCCGCCGTAGCGCGCGTCGCGGACGTTGAGGATGTTGACGGCGACGGGGTCGATCTGCGAGGCGTTGAGGTTGAACTGCGCGGCGAGGAGCGCGGCCGAGGTGGTGCCGTCGGTGCCCGTCGCGAAGTTCTGCACGATGGGGGCGGTCGTCGAGCCGTTCGGGTCAACGCCGTTGCGCGCGCGCACGCCCTGATAGTTGAAGAACCAGTAGCCGCCCGCGCCGGGCACGGGGCCGGAAGCCTGCCCGCCGAAGACGTTCTGCAAGAACTTCGGCCGCTTCTTGCCGTCGCGGTTGAAGAAGAAGTCGTTGGCGTTGAGGGCGTCGTTGCGGTGCTGCCAGTAGAGGTCGTAGTGAAAGTCCTTCGAGCCGGTCTTGATGACGAGCCCGAGCGCGCCGCCGCCCTTGCTGCCCTGCGTCGCGTCGTAGAGCGAGGTCGCGACCTTGAACTCCTGAAGCACGTTCGGGTTCGGCAAAGGCACGGTGTCGAAGTGCGCGAGGTTGAAGTCGTTGACGTTGACGCCTTCGAGCGAGACGCTGTTGTTCGAGGTGCGGCCGCCGTTGACGTTCACGTCCACGCTGCCGCGGCCCGCCGTGCGCACGTCCGTCGGCTCACTCGCCGTGCCGGCCGAGAGCGAGAGCAGGAAGAGGACGTTGGGGTTGGCGAGCGGCAGCTTCTCTATCGTCTGCGCGCTGATGGCCGTGCCCGTGACGGGGCTGGCCGTGTTGATGAGCGTCTCGGTGGCCTGCACCTCGACCGTCTCGGTGACGCCGCCGACCGTGAGCGTCACGTCCTGCCGCGTCGTCTCGGTGATGCGGACGACCGCGTCGTTGACCACAGTCTTCTTGAAGTTCTTGGCCGTGACCTCGACCTTGTAGGTGCCGGGCGGGAGCAGCGTCACCGTATAGCTGCCGTCGCTGCCCGTCGTCACGCGCCGCTCGGACTTGCCCGTGGCGTCGCTGACGATGTCCACGGTGGCGCCGGGGACGACCGCGCCCTGCGGGTCTGAGACGACGCCCGTGATGCCGCCCGTCTGCGACCCTTGGGCGAGGGCCGAGGCGCAGAGCAGCGCGACGAGTAGCCCGCCGGCCAGTAGCCTTAAAACACTTCGCATAAAATCATCCCTCCTCTGAAACGGTTGTTGGACTCCTCTGGAAAGTCCCGGCGGGCGACCGCGGGGGGAAGCACGGCCGGGGCGATTGCCTTTACTGACGAAGACGCGCGCGGGAAAAGAGCTTGGCCGCGGCCGCTGCGAGGGTGCGGGCGGTCACGGTGTTTCCGCGGCTGGATGACCTTGCTTGTCGGAAGAGTCGCAGTACAGAAGGCGCGACCCGGAGAAAGCCCTGCGAAGAAGAGAAGAGAATTAAAGGAGTCTTAAGAATTAAACGCCCGCGTCGGGGCTGGAATTCCCTCGGCCTTGATGCGGAAGCGTCACGCAACCGTCATGCCCCTTCGGGCCGGCGCGCGCAAACCGCGGGCGGCGCGCATTATAGTCGCGCCCGCGCCCGCGCGTGAAGCTTTTTCGTATAAGTTTTTGGATGAGGCTTCATTTTTATGGAGGGCGCGGCCTGCCTGCTTCCTGCACGGGGCCGTTGTAAGATGAGGCTCGATGCCGAACAGGACACGCGTCTACGACCGCTTGGCGCCGCGCTACGACCGCTGGATGCGACCGCTTGAGAGGGTCGGGCTCGCGCGCCTGCGCGCGGCGGCGCTCGCGTTGATGCCGGAGGGCGGGCTTCTGCTCGAAGTCGGCGCGGGCACGGGCGGCAATTTTCGCTTCTACCCTCCGGAAGCGCGCGCGGCCTGCGCCGAGCCGAGCCGCGAGATGCTTCTGCGCGCGCAACTCAAACCCGAGCGGCCCGAGGGCGCCGCGCTCTTTCAGTCAACCGCCGAACAGTTGCCCTTCGCCGACGAGACGTTCGACGCGGCCTTCGCCACGCTCGTCTTCTGCTCGGTCGCCTCGCCCGGGCGCGCGTTCGCCGAACTGCGCCGCGTCGTGCGCCGCGGCGGGCGTCACCGTCCCGCTCATCGAAGACCACTTCAACCGCCGCACCGCCGACCTCGCGCGCCGCGCCGGCCTCGAAGTCGTAAGAATTGACGAACACCTCCTCGGCGTCGTCCAACTCATCGTCTGCCGCGTCTGAATCTCGGATTTGAAATTTCAAACCTCAAATCTTAAATTGCTACCCGCATGACGGAGTCTCATACATTCCCGACGCCGCGCGTGCGTGTCGGCTGTCAGGGTTGGAACTACGACGACTGGGTGACGCCGAAGGGCTCGGCGCGCCCCATCTTCTACCCGACGGGCACGCGCGCCGAGCACATGCTCGACATTTACGCGCGCGCCTTCGACACCGTCGAAGTTGACTCGACCTTCTACGCCGCGCCGAGTGACTCGACCTACGACGCGTGGGCGAAGCGGACGCCCGACGGCTTCACCTTCGCGCTGAAGCTCCCGCGCCGCATCACGCACGAAGAGGCGCTGCGCGGCGACGTGGCCGCGCGCGCGCTCGAAGAGTTCTGCCGCGGCGCGCGCCGTTTGGGGACGAAGCTCGCGGCCGTGCTCATCCAACTGCCGCCGCAGTTCGAGGCCACGCGCGACAACCTTCGCGCCCTCTCCGAGTTCCTGCCTCTGCTGCCCCCGGATGTACGCTTCGCCGTCGAGTTCCGCGACCCCTTCTGGTTTGAAGAAGAACTGCTCGTCCCGCTCTCGCTCCGCGAGAACATCTCGCTCGCGCTGGTCGAAGGCCAGTGGGCGACGCGCGAGCGCGTCTGGCGCGCGGCCGCCAGCCTGCTGGACGCGACCGACTTCGTCTACGTCCGCTGGATGGGCGAGCGCGACCTCACGCGCTTCGACGAGGTGCAGCGCCCGCGCGAACTCAACCTCGAACGCTGGGCCGCCGCCCTCGAACGTCTACGCGCGCGCGTCCCCAACGTCTTCGCCTACTTCAGCAACTTCTACGAAGGCCACGCCCCCGCGAGCGCCAACAAGCTCAAGCGCCTCCTCGGCGAGACAATCGTCGGCCCCGAAGATTTGGAGAACCAGCCGTCGCTCTTCTGAATCGGGTTACTGGCCGAACCTCTTCCGGTACTCGTCGGAGAGGATGAAGGCCCTGACCATCTCGGCGCGGAGCAGGCGGTTGCGCGCCGTCTCCTCGTTGCGCACGTCCTCGCCGGGCAGGCTGAACGAGTCGAGCTTACCCAACCAGAAGTCGAAGCCCGCGAAGTCGAGCGTCTTCTCGGGCGCGTCGTTCGGGTTGCGCCGCAGGTAGCCGAAGTACTGCATCAGCACGGCCGCCGGGTTGAACTGCCGGTTAAAGACCGAGCCGCTGTCGGTGACGCTCAAGAGCGCGTCGGCGCGACCCGCCGCGTCGCCCGCGCCGAAGGCCGCCACGGCCGCGTCGCGCTCGGCGGCCGTGGGCGTCGCCCCGGCGTTCGCGAAGAGCTTGTCCACGAACTCCTGCGCCGTCATGCTCTGTGGGAACTGAGCCGTGAACTCCGCGCCCGCCACCCAGCGGCGCGCGAAGGCGAGCGTGTTCTGCTTCAGACGCTGCTCCCACGTCCCCTGCCCGACGACCACGCCGCGCTGAAGCTCCTGCGCGTCGCGCAGGAACTCGCGGTAGCGCGGCAGCCCGCGCGGGTGCTGCGGGGTGTCGGCGAAGCTGGCCTTGTAGACGCGTATCACCTGATAGCCCGTCCGCTGGAACTCGATGGAGAGGAAGAACGCCTGCGAGACGTTCGTCCGCTTGAGGTCGATGCAGGCGGCGTTCACGCCGCACTGCGTGATCTCGTTCGTCCAGAAGAGGCGCCCGTCAAAGTCGGCCTGCCGGTTGAGGAAGTCGTGGTAGTGCTGCCCGACGAAGGTCTCGGCGTCGTCGATGGCGTTGCGCGAGGGCTCGGGCGGGTCGTCCGAGATTTGGACGGAGGCCGCGCTGCGCGCGCCGAGCGCCGCGCCGGCCGTCGGGTTGCTGAGGGTGACGTTGAAGCCCTCCGGCCCTTCCGTCAGCGAGTCCTCGGAGACGAGCACGGTGAAATCCTTGAACGACTCGCCGGGCGCGAAGCTGAGCGTGCCGAGCGCGGTCGTGTAGTCGCTGCGCTCCGAGGCCGTGCCGTCGGACGTGGCGTAGTCCACCGAGGCCGCCACGTTGAGCAGGCCGGTGCGGACGACGCGGACGGTGACGCCGAACACGTCCTCGGTCACGGCGTAGGTCGAGGCGTCGAACTGGAAGACGCTCTGGGGCGGCGGGCCGCCGCAGGCGTTGAGCAGGACTGAGGCGTTGGCGGACGTGAAGTTCGCGGTCGCGAGGTCGGGCTTGCCGTCCTTGTTGAAGTCGGCCGTGACCGCGCCGAAGGGGACGGTGCCGCCGAGGGCGAAGTTGCCCGACGCCGTGAAGCCGCCCGCGCCGTCGCCGAGGTAGGCCGCCACGTCGCTGGCGGGCAGGCTGTTCTGCCGGGGCACGGCGAGGTCGTTCAGGCCGTCGCCGTTGAAGTCGGCGATGAGGGCGGTCTCGGGTATGCCGCCCGTCTTGACGGTGAGCCCGAGTGAGAAGTTGCCGCCGCCCGCGCCGAGCAGGACGGAGAAGCTGCCCGAGGCGCGGTTGACGACGACGAGGTCGTCGAGGGCGTCGGAGTTGACGCGCCCGACGGCGATGAAGGTGGGGCCGAGGCCCACGGGGTACGTCTGCCCGGCCGTGAAGCTGCCCGTGCCCGAGCCGATGAAGACGTTCACCATGTCGGGGTCGTCGGTGAACTCCCCTTTCTTCGCACGCGCCCCGACGAGATCGGTCTTGCCGTCGCCGTTGAAGTCGCCGGCCGCGAGCGCGAAGACGTTGTTGAACCCGGCCACGCTCGCCGGGGTCACGACCCCCGCGCCGAGCGTGCCGTTACCGTTGCCGGGCAAGACCCTGATCTCCTGCGCGTCCGGGTTGTCTACCGCCACGTCCGGCTTGCCGTCGCCGTTGAAGTCGGCGACGACGAGGTACTGCGGGAACTTGCCGGCGGGGAAGTCCGCGGGGGCCGAGAACGTGCCGTCGCCGGCCCCGGTGAGAATCGAGACGCTGTGCTCGGGCGCGCCGGAGTTCGGGTTCTGGTTGGTGACCACGAGGTCGGGCTTGCCGTCGCCGTTGAAGTCACCGACGCCGATTGAGTTTGGCCCGAGCCCGGCCGCGAAGTTCGCCGGCCCCGTGAACCCGCCCGCGCCGTTGCCGAGCAGCACCGAGACGTTGGACGAGTTGTTGTTGACCGTCGCGAGGTCTGTGTTGCCGTCGCCGTTGAAGTCGGCGGCGGCGATGTCCTGCGGGTGGTCGCCGACGGGGAAGACGACCGTCGGCGCGAAGTTGGCTGACGCACAGCCCGCCTGCGCGCAGGCCGGCGCCGTGCCGGCGCCCGAGAGACAGGCCCAGACGAGCAGGCAGACGGCGGCGGCGGCGGTGGAGATGAGACGTTTATTGCGGGGCATGTAACACCTTTCAGAAGTCGGATGCGTAGGCGTAAGGCGGGAACGTGTCGGAGAAGAGTCCCGGGCGCCGAAAGGCGGCCGGCGGCCGCGCCCGGGCATGATAGCAAAAAGAGGCCGGCACGCGTCAAAGGGGCGGCGCGCGTCAGCGCCCGTTACAGGACACTGTCTACCGGCCGCCGCTTTATGTTATCCTTCCGTCGCTAAACGTCCCCTAACAAGCTGTCCTCGCGAACATCTCTGCCGGTGAGGGAGGAGAACATCTGCATGCGTTTTGTGAACGAAGGTAAGGGACTTTTCGCCGCCGTCGCGCTGGCGGCCGCGGCGCTGGCGGGCGCGTCCTGCCAGTCGGCGACCGAGACGAACACGAACACGGCCTCGAACGCCAACAACGCGAACTCGACCGTCAACATCAACAGCAACTCGAACGCGAACGTGACGACCTCGACCGTGACCACCAACACGGGCACGACGGTCGAAGTGCGCGAGCCCGAGAAGTACAGCGCGACGATGGTCGCCACGCTCGCCGCCTCGGGCAACCAGCAGGCGAAGGGCCAGTTCGAGATCAAGGTCGCGCGCAACGGCGCCGACCGCCGCTACTCGGTCAACCTGCCGGGCCTCGGCGAGCTGATCTTTCTGGATAAGGCCGACAAGCGCTACGTCATCATGACGGGCCGCAAGGAGTACGCCGAGCTGACGCAGGAGATGACGGGCGTGGACATGGATCGCGTGCGCGCGATGACGCCCGCGCAACTCGTCGCCGTCGTCTCGAAGCAGCAGGGCGTCGAGAAAGTCGGCGAGGAGACCTTCAACGGGCGGCCCGCCGTCAAGTACCGCGCCGCCGGGAAGGCGCAGACGCAGACCACGGCCGGACAGGTGCAGGGCGAGACCTTCATCTACGTTGACAGGGACACGGGGCTGCCGCTGCGCATCGAGGGCTTCGGACAGTCGTCGGGCAACGTGCAGGGCATCTCGGGCGGCAACCTCGTCGTCGAGACGCGCGACCTGAAGACGGACGTGAACCCCGCGGACTTCGAGATACCGCAGGGCTACCGCCAGCTCTCGCCCGAGGAGGTGAAGCAGCGCGTCAACCAGCTCGTGCAGCTCGCGCAGGCCGCGATGGCCTTCATCAACCAGCAGCAGCAGGCGACCGGCGCCGGCACCGGCGGCACGCCCACGCCCGCCCCGACCGCCACGCCGCGCTGAAGAACGAGGGGGTAGAGGCCAGATGAAATTCATCCTGACGCTGCTCGTCGGCGTCCTCGTCGGCGGCGCGGGCGCGTACTTCCTCTTCGTCGGGGCGCCGCACGCGCAACTGCCGAAGGGCGAACTGGTGCGCGCGCCCGACCCCGGGGGGCCACCGCCGGGCACGGCCGTCGTCGAACTGAACGAGCAGTTCTTCGGCGCCCTGCTCGACTCGATCTTCCGCGACCTGAACAAGCCCTCGTTCCCGCCCGGCGGGAGCGAGGGCTGCCAGAACCGCGTCGTCATCGAGCCCTCGGCGGGCGACGTGAAGACGGGCGTGCTGATGCGCGACGGCAAGGTCGTCGTCCCGCTAGCCTTCAGCGGCACGTACGACTTCATGGGCTGCCAGAACGTGCGCGGGACGGCCGAGGCCGGCCTCGACTTCCGCTTCGCTTCGGACGAGCAGACGCTCTACGGGCAGTTGAACGTCGCGGGCGTCAACCTCGAAGGCATGTCGCCGGTCTTGAGCGGCTTCGCCACGGCCTTCGTGCAGGGCGCCATCAACCAGCGCGTCAACCCCATCACGCTCCTGCGCGGCCAGCAACTCACCATGAACGTCCCCGTCCAAGCCGCTGGCGGCACGCTCCACGCGCAGGCCAAAGACGTGCGCGCCGAAGCCAAAGACAACAAGCTCCGCCTCTACGTCACCTACGACTTCAAGGGCACGAAGGGGCAGTAAGGCGAAAGGCCGGAGCCGGAAAAGAAGGACGAGAGGCGCGGCCCTTATCAACGATAGTGTTGATGAGGGCCGCGCCCTTCTTATTTCTGTTTACCTCTCAGCCACGGCGGCCGCGAAGCCAGCACGCTTTCGTAGACGGGGCAGTCCGTGCGGTGCGCGCCGGGGAGGTAGCCGGTGCTTAGGAGGAACTCGCCGACGATCTCGCCGCCGGTGAAGAGGAAAGTCTTTTTGAAGAGTCTCACCCACTCCTCCTTCGCCAGAGGGTGGTGGTGATTGAGCCAGCCGGCGAAGGAGCCGAACTCCCCGCGCAGACGCAGGAGGCGGCGTGCGTTCTCGATGGCGGCGTTGACCTTGAGGCGGTTGCGTACGACGCCGGGGTCGGCCATGAGCCTTTCGCGGTCGGCCTCGCCGTAGGCGGCGAC
>JADMIO011124192.1_pt1 | contig 22997 bp, 24 predicted proteins | sample 8958161 | NCBI WGS metagenome assembly JADMIO01 (sample SAMN16585339, study PRJNA669376) | soil metagenome | isolation source: Crop rotation soil | place: USA: Cullars Rotation, Alabama | collected 2011 | reverse complement strand
CGCGACTTCAAGTCACGTGAATTCCAAGCTTCGGATCCCACTGTGCTGGAAAGATGACCCCACCTGTACAAGGCTAACCTGTGCAGGTTTTTTTTTATTCATGCGGCTGCGTTCTATCTTTAATTCATGAGCCGCATAATCTTTCTCTTCGCACTTTCAGTCCTTTCTATCCAATCGTTCAGTCAGAAAAAACAGAAAGAAAAAATTGAATCCGCTTCATACTTCCCTTCGCAGGAGGAGTGGCAGCATCAATCTTTGAGCAGTCATGGTTTTGATTCTATCAAACTTTTGGAGGCTATTCAATTCGCGATCCACCATGAGTCGAAACAGCCGAGGAGCATGGAGCTTTCTCAAGCCATGACATTTGGCAAGGAACCTTTCGGAGACGCTGTTGGACCACTCGCCGATCGCGGTGAACCAACTGGCCTCATAATTCATCACGGTTATATTATTGCGGAATGGGGCGAGCCGGGAAGAGTGGACATGACGCATAGTGTAACCAAAAGTTTTCTATCTACAGTGATCGGGCTCGCCGTTGACGAAAAATTAATTCGCAATGTTGAGGACACGGTTGCTTATTATGTAGGTCCGATAGAACCCTATGATCCATCTGCCATCAACCGATCCGCTGAACAATTTGGACAGCCTGAATTACTTAAGCCGTTTGCCTCTGCACACAATCGCACGTTGACGTGGGACGTGATGCTGCGTCAAACAAGTGATTGGGAAGGCACTTTGTGGGGAAAGCCTGATTGGGCAGACAGGCCCGATGCCGATGGTGCGAAATGGATGAGAGATAAACGAAATGTTCCCGGCAGTGTATGGGAGTATAATGATGTTCGCGTAAATGCATTAGCTCTGGCAGCTACTTGCGTATGGAGGAGACCATTGCCCGAAGTATTGAAGAATTACATTATGGATCCAATTGGTGCTTCTCCTACCTGGCGGTGGTTTGGTTATCGCAATTCGTGGATCATTCTTGATGGAAAGATTGTTCAGTCGGTAAGTGGCGGAGGTCATTGGGGCGGCGGCATGTTCATCAATGCATACGACATGGCAAGATTTGGATTGTTGACTTTGCATAAAGGCAATTGGAATGGAAAGCAACTGTTGTCCTCCGTGTGGTTTGATAAGGCTCGCACTCCTACTAAGGCACAGCCAACATATGGATACATGAATTACTTCATCAATACCGACAGGAAATATTATCCGAATGCGCCTGCAAATGCATACGCACATATCGGCAATGGCACGAACGTTATTTATGTTGATCCTGATCATGACCTGGTGATGGTAGTAAGATGGATTGAATCGGCCTCAATGAACGAGATGATTGGAAAGGTGCTTGGTGCATTTAAATAGTCGGCTTAAAAAAAGAATTCACATCCGTTCACAAATTCTTGTTTTGTGTATTTTTTCTTTCCCTATCTTTTCTGTGGAAAAATCTGACCATGGCATACGATGCCGACCTCGCTGAGAGAATTAGTGCGCTGCTAAAGAACAAAAAGAATTTCACCCGCAAAGAAATGTTTGGTGGTGTTGGCTATCTACTCAACGGCAACATGTGCGTAGGCGTACACAAGCACGATCTCATCGTAAGGTTCAATCCCCAACAAACTGATGAATTCATGAAAAAGCAAAGGGTTAAGCCCTTTGATATTACAGGAAGACCAATGAAGGGTTGGCTCCTGGTGGATGGAGGTGCAACTGGCAAAGAGCTTGCAGAGTGGTTAGATATAGCAACGAGCTTCGTCAAAAGTCTGCCTCAAAAAAAATAAATGTGAAAAAGTTCCGTTGCTGATAAGTGCAGAATTTTTTTGTGAGGATTGCTTACTTAAAACCCATAAAATGTATAAAATCGATCGATCGCGATTTGGCAAAGGCCTATTTGCCACCCGACAGATCACTAAAGGCACCATCATCACCAAACTTAAAATAGGCATCCCCTTCCACTTCCAGGACACCTTGGTGATGGGCGATAAAGAGAGCCACTCCCTACAAATCGGACCCGAAGAATACGTGATGTGCCCCACTCCTTTCCTGTTCAGCAATCATTCCTGTGATCCTAATGCTGGTCTCAATTCCGATTTTCACATGATCGCACTTCGTGATATTCCTGCAGGCGATGAAATCTGCTGGGACTACTCAACGTCGATGCTCGAGCGTCATTGGGAAATGGTTTGCCATTGCGGTTCTTCGCAATGCAGAGGTGTAGTGAGAGATTTCGATCTGTTACCCGTTCACGTGCAGTCAAGATATCTTCAACTCCAGATCGTTCTTCCTTTCATCCAGGACCAGTTGCTGAAAAAAGCGTGGCCGCTCACCGCATAATGAACATCCTGCTCGTTAATTTGCAGGAAAACTTTTCGTGATCAACGCTCAGCATTACCAAACCATTATCATTGGTGGTGGGCCAATTGGACTCGCCTGCGCTCTGGAAGCCGAAAAAAAAGGAATCAGCTACCTTATTCTTGAGAAAGGTTGCCTCGTCAACTCGCTTTACAACTATCCATATAATATGACTTTCTTTTCAACCTCTGAAAGGTTGGAAATTGGCGGTGTTCCATTTGTTTCAAACAATCCGAAACCCACACGACCAGAAGCATTGGAATATTACCGGCGCGTAGCTACTTCTCATAATGTCAAAATCAACTTATTTGAAAGAGTAACAAGTGTTGAGCGAATTAATCATTCACCCGAGGTAAAATCCGAGGCATACTTAATCAATACAACGAGGGATAAATATTCCGCTTCTCACATTATCATCGCAACCGGATTTTACGATATTCCCTATCTTCTAAATGTGCCCGGTGAGAATTTACCGAAGGTGACACACTATTATAAGGATCCACATTTCTATGCATTCGAAAAAGTGATCGTTGTTGGTGCTAATAATTCCGGAGTTGATGCAGCGCTTGAAACGTGGAGAAAGGGTGCAGAAGTGACAATGGTGATCAGGGAATCGCAAATTGGAGAACGAGTAAAGTATTGGGTAAGACCTGATATTGAAAACCGCATTAAAGAAGGATCAATCAAAGCTTACTTTAACTCTCAGGTTAAAGAAATCAGGGAGAAAGAAGTTGATATTACCACTCCTGATGGGCCGATAACTTTACAAAATGATTGGGTGCTTGCCATGACGGGTTATCAACCCGATCTCAATTTTCTCCGCAACATCGGCATTCAGCTTTCCAATGATGAAGTGCTCAAGCCGCAATACGATGAAGACACGCATGAATCAAATGTGCGCAATGTATATCTCGCTGGCGTAATCTGTGGTGGAATGAATACGCACCGTTTGTTCATTGAAAATTCCCGTGAGCACGCAGAAAAAATTCTTGACACAATTGCGAAAAAAGAAAAGGAATACTGAAGATTGTTTGTCAACTTTTTTGTCGTTTGCACCTCCCGGCTCCTGCCGTCATCCGTCATCCGTCAACTGTCAACTGTCATCCGTCAACTGTCATCCGTCAATTGTCATCTGTCAACTGTCATCTGTCATCTGTCATCTGTCAACTGTCATCTGTCCTCTTTCTTAATGGTCCGTCGTCTGTGGTCCGCACACCTCTTTCTTCTGGCTACTGACTCCTGACTCCTGACTTCTTCTTCTCACCGCCAACCACATCCTTTCGTCTACAGCTGCTAGTCATACATGGCACAGAATTTTTATTGTTATAAGGTTAACCTGAAATATAATTTTTTATGAAAAGACAATTTTCTTTCTTATCAATTCTGTGCTTATTGGCCGCGCTCACTGCCTGCAATAACGCCGGCACCAAAGATGCAGTTGACAAAGCAGATTCATCAAATGAAGCCAAGTTGGATAACGACTCTTCGAATCGTGCTGGAGCAAATACCGCCGCCGCTCCGGCAGATAAAGAAACAGCCGACTGGATGGTAGAGGTAGCAGACGGCGGCATGACAGAAGTACAAGTAGGACAGTTGGCACAGGACAAAGCCACAAACCAACGTGTAAAAAGTTTCGCAGGTATGATGGTACAAGACCACTCAAAAGCAAATGATGAATTGAAGAGCCTGGCCGGTCAAAAAAATGTGACACTTCCCGCGGATATAAGTGATGATCACAAAAAACACAAAGATGATCTAAGCAAGAAAAAGGGAAAAGATTTTGATAAAGCGTTTATGAAAATGATGGTAGACGATCATCAAAAAACAGTAGACAAATTTGAAAACGCTTCTAAGAATTCTAAAGACGCGGAATTGAAAGCTTGGGTAGATAAAACTTTACCTACGTTAAGAATGCATCTGGATTCAGCAAAAGCGATCAACAGCGCGCTTAAATAAAGCTAGCACTAAGCGGCCCAAAAAAAATCCCGACACTTTTGTGCCGGGATTTTTAATTCATTGCAATTCTGAACTCCGTCATTTCATCCTTCTCTGTCGCCCATCTTTTGAGCAACTCGCTATTGATAGGTTCATAAATGTCCTTCAGAATAGGATCAACGGGTAATTCTTTCATTGGGACCATGATGAAAACTCGTGGATCCACATAATCAAAATGCTTGTCGGAAGTAAATGCCTTGACTTGTACGTACTGGTATCCTTTCTTCTCTAGTGCCTGTAGCAGGTTCAAGGTGAGTGGAACTGTTTGCCTGCTACCCTCAGCTACATTCTTGCGCATAATTTTTCTGATTTAACGCCAATCGGGTATAATGTTATTCAAAGATCTTTTCCTTAACGCTATCGCCCAATTCACGGTGTGATTGATCCACAAAGATAATCCTCTGCCCTGACATGGGGAGCAGGCTCTTAAAGTTTAAGACACCTTTTAGAAGGCACAAGATTCAAGGTACAAGGCACAAGAGATTACTGGACTTTCGTTTACAATTGGTTTTTTCCACTGACTCCTGACTCCTGACTTCTTTATTCTTTATATCCAGCAACAACTACAAACTCCCCAGGTACCAAATAGCCGGCGTCATGATGATAGGAAGAGATTGAATCGATGTATTCGAGACGCGCTTCTTTCTTCACCTGCGGATCAAATTTGAAATATGCGAGTGCTACCGGGCCGCCTTCGAAGGCCGCGCCACAAGCTTCGTCGTCGGATTGATAACATAAAATGGTAGAGATCCTCTTCGAACTAATTTTCTGAAAGCCTACTTTCTGCATTAGTAAATTAAGGCGGTTGCCGGTGCCGAGCTGAAAGAACATTGGGCAAACCTCTGACGCAACACGTTTGTCAACGATTTCGAATATGCCGGACCATCCACAATGATCCCGTTCTCCCCAAACGGCAGCAATCATTCTGCCTCCAGGTTTTAAAACACGTTTGATTTCGCTCAATGCAAGAAATGGATCCGGAACATACATTAATCCCAATGCACAAAGCACAACGTCAAACCTTTCATCCTCCAATTCCAATTTCTCCGCATCCATCCTTTCAAATGCAATATTTGACATAGCCTTTTCTGCACTGATGTTCCTTGCTAATTCAATCATGCCTTCCGAGATGTCGGTACCCAATACGTAACCCGCTTTTTCACCCGCCTTGAACGTCACCAAACCAGTTCCGCATGCGATGTCCAACACTTGTTCACCACTTTGAATATTGGCCATCTCCAACAACAAATCTTGTGCGGGCTTCAATTGTTCGTGCCAGGCAGCTTCATAATGAATGGCGGCTTTGTCCCAACCATAGCGTTGCACGCGTTTCATCAATTGCGCTTCCATATCAAACAGTATTTGGTGCAATAATTTTCACTTCGCGAACACAATGTTGCCCACGCGCAAACACATCGAGATATGGGCTGTGCTGATCAGCTTCATCTAACAATTTCAAAATAGTTTCTTCCGGTGCGTCACATTCAATTCTAACAATGTATTTCACTTGCAAATATCCTGGTGGCACTTCTTCGTTAGTGCCGAATAACGGCCCGTCGTCATAGCTCGCCTGCACTTCTACTTCCAATGATTGAATATTAATGTTATCCCTTGCTGCACGCATCATATATCCAATCGCAAGGCAGCTGCCTAATGCGGCGCGACCGTACACACCAGGTGTCGGTCCTGCTGCGTTTCCGCCCGCTACTTCGGGCATATCTGTTTTAAATTTCCATGGCCCTTCTGTCACTTCACAGGTAAGTCCATTGACAACTTTCGCAACTGAAGTTCCTGTACCTAATCCTAGTGAAGGTTTTAGAGAGAGCGCTTTATGGCTTCGTTCAAATGCAAGCCTGATTTTCTCCATTTGATTCATAGCAGTAGTTGAGTATAGTGGAAGGAATGAATAGAAAGGTACTGCATTAAGAGATCATTCGACATAACCGATTTTGGGTATCAAGTTATCCGTGTGCTTCTGCATTAAAACAGGTCCGCAAAGACCACAAGGGAGACACGAGGATCACGAGGAAATTTGAAGAAAATTTGATAGAGAATCTTTTATTGGTAGCGTCATTCTTTGCCGAGAAAGAAGGACACAAGCGCGCCTTCGGCGCGCATTCGGTTTCGTGGTCTTTTACCTCTCGAAGATTGAGTTATTCGTATTAATCAGAAACTTCATTCCCATTCTTCGTGCCCTTGGTGTGTCCTTGGTGATCCTTGTGGAATTTCTTAATCCCGACTTCATCGGGATTTCAGGAAAAAAAACGAAGCCCCGCGGAAAGCGGGGCTTCAAAACATTTTCTAAAACGAACAGTAAACGCTTATGCATAAGCGCTATGATCCATCATTACAGAACGCGATTAATTCACTGTTGCAGATGAATGAAAACCTTCTTCACTCAGAATAAAACTATTCGGAACGAGTGAAAAGAAAGATTGTTCAATGTACTGCCTTACCTCTGAAATGTATTCCTTCGCGATGCCTGGAGTGGTGATGGCCATTTTCCAGCTTTGAATTCTCATGTGCGCGAGCTTACTTGCACGGTTGATATAGAATTCATTGATGTAAACCTGTTCTGCCAGGGCGTGTTGCTCATTCTGAATAGGGGCATTCATACGGTTCTGGGTTTTAATAGGACTTAGATCAGAAATATGAACGCTGGGTTAAAGCAAAAAATTGCTTTATAACGGGCCTTTAACCATTGGGAAGATGTGGAATTGCCCGCCCGAACGTACCGTTCGGTACTGGCGGGGGAAATTGGGAAATTTTGGAGTTCTTTTACTTGACAGTCATCAAGTCCATAAAGATTGTCGGTTCCGAGGTTGCCTATTGCCAATTGCCTATTGCCTATTGGTCACAGGGCGCGCGAGATAGAGTAATTGAAAACCAAACAGTCCGGGAGATAGTTTTTTTAGGAATCTGTACATTCCCTTCCGTGGACCTTCGGGAATTACCTTCCTGAGCTTGGGTTCGAATGGTATTTCACCGCTGACATCGGACTTTTCCACTTTGTAGCCCGCGTCTTCCAGCAGTTTCTTGCCCGATTTATAGGTGTACCAACGGAAATGCGTGTAATCCCAAATCCCATATTCCTGGTATTCAAAATTGCCCTTCATCAATTGCCAGCGTGATCTGAAATGCATCAGGTTAGGCAGAGCAATAATCAGGAACCCCCCGGGGTTAAGAATCTTATGAATATCCTTCAATAATTGCTGTGGATAACAAATGTGCTCCAGAACGTGGGAAAGAATGATCACGTCGTATTTACCAGTTATTTCCGAAGGAAGGCCGCGTTCAACATTATAAACATAAACGTTGCGCATGATCCTTTGAGCCGTCTGTCGCTCGTCTTCTGAAATGGTAATCCCGTCTACGGTATATCCCATGTCCTTCAGGATCTCTCCATTATCACCCGCACCACAACCAATATCCAACACGTATTTGGCTTCTTTGGGTACGAGGCCGATGACATAGGGATTTCCTTTCCGATACTGATAAACTTTTTCCGAACTAATTCGCATAAGATCCAGAGGTAAATGAGTGCAAATATTGCTTCTTTTTGTGATTAGTACAAGTCGAGATTCGAGATTTGCGCCCGCTATGCGGGCTTAAACACGAATTGACACGAATTACGCGAATTCACGCGAATTAGGAATAAACGTAAAAATCGGACCTCGCAAATGTGAATGGGCCTTAGAAGAACTTGTGGAATCATTTATCCACGGTTATCCGCTTACTACTACCAGTTTCATTAATTTGGACCGCCAATAATGATAACGCAAAACACCATACAGCAGATTCAAAGTCGCATTGATATTATTGAAATTATCGGTGGCTTTGTGAAATTGAAGAAGAGAGGTGCTAATTACCTGGGATTATGTCCTTTTCATAACGAGAAGACGCCATCGTTTACTGTTTCGCCCTCAAAAGAAATCTACAAGTGTTTTGGTTGCGGAAAAAGTGGCAATACCATCAGCTTCCTGATGGAGCATGAGAAATACAGCTACGTTGAAGCGCTGCGTTGGTTGGCTAACAAATACAATGTAGAAGTTGAGGAAACGGAGACGAGTGCAGAGCAACGCCAGGTTCAACAAGCGGCCGATAGTTTATATATACTCAACAACTTCGCTCAAAAATTCTTCACAGAACAATTATTTAATTCAGAAGAAGGTACTGACATAGCGCTCTCCTATTTGCAGGAGCGAGGCTTTAAAAAAGATATCATTGAAAAATTCCAGATTGGTTATTCACCTAATCAATGGGAGGCATTTACTGCCGCTGCAAAAGCTGCGCAGTTCAATTCAGAATTATTGGTGAAGTCGGGACTTGCTATTGCGAGAGACGAAAAACTGCTGGATAATTATCGTGGCAGAATTATTTTTCCGGTGCATAATCAAACAGGCAAAATAATCGGATTTGGCGCACGGATTATTGGCAAGAACGACAAAGCACCTAAATACATTAATACGCCGGAGAACGAGATTTACGTCAAAAGTAAAATTGTTTACGGCTCGTATTTCGCGAGACAGGCAATCGATAAGAATGATGAATGTCTGCTCGTAGAAGGTTATACCGATGTCATCTCCCTTCACCAGGCGGGAATCGAAAACGTTGTGGCATCCGGTGGTACTTCACTAACTACCGACCAGCTGCGATTAATAAAAAAATACACGAATAATCTCACCATTATTTATGACGGTGATCCAGCTGGCGTTAAGGCCGCGTTGCGCGGATTGGACATGGCTATTGAGGAAAGTCTCAATGTTAAGTTGGTATTGATTCCTGATAAGGAAGATCCCGACAGCTACGTCAATAAAATTGGTCCGAGAGCGTTTCGTGAATTCATCGAGGCGAATAAAAAAGATTTCATTCTTTTCCGACTGGAAGTTGCACTAAAGGACGCCGGAAATGATACTACGCGAAAAGCTGAGGTAGTGAATCAGATCGCAGAAACCATTGCGAAAATCAATAAGGCTGAAGATTTCACTAAGCAACAAGACTACATCAGGCAATGCGCGGCATTGATGAAGATTGAAGAATCGGGTCTTACAGCACTCGTCAATAAATTCATTCGCGATAAGGTAAGCAAAATGGAACAGCGGCAACTGTCAATTGAAGAGCAGCCGCTGAATGCAGATGTACATGCTGCGCCAGACGTTGATTCAATTAATCTGTTGCAGCGTGATGAACTGCAGGAACGCGCGTTGGTAAGAGTGCTGTTGGAATTTGGCCACCTGGAATGGACAAATGGTGAAACAATTGCGGGATTCATTTTACAGGAATTGGAAGAACAGGAATTAGTTGAAGATGAAAAACTGCTCCGATTGATAGAGATGTACAAAACCTGGTACGAAGCAGGATTAGCGCCGAGCGCGAAGAATTTTCTCTATCATGAGAATTTGGAGGTAAGTTCACTGGTAGTTTCTATTCTTCAATTCCCATATGAATTGAGTCCCAACTGGAGTGAACACTTCGACGGCAAAATTCCCACGCGCGAAGATTTATACAAAGAAGAACTGCAATCAGTACTCACATATTTGAAATTGAGAAAGGTAAAGTGGATGATCGATCTTAATCAAAAGGACCTTGAGAAACCACACACTCCTGAACAACAAATGATCCTGATACAGGTGCATCAGCATTTGAAACAAATGGAAAGGGATCTTACCAATGAAGTGGGGACTGTTATTATTAGATAAGGATCCGACCTTTCAAGCAAGATCTCTATTGGAATGAGTATTAAAAGATAGGATCTTTAATCAGCAGATCACTATAAGAAACATTAATCAAGTCTTCATCCTTAACTTGAAATTCCTCGATATAATAATTGCACTGCTGGTATAATTTTTCCCTGGTGACATCATGATTCTTGTTGCTTGCTTCAATCTCTACAAAATTTCCAAGACCAGCCAGCGAGTCAAGATGGAACTTTACGTTATCGATGAAATAGATTTCTCTTCTTTTCTTCACGACTACTTTAATGCCAATTGCTTTCGTTAGTATCTCACGCAGCTCATTTGCTTCATCAATTTTCAATAAATCGAAATTAGATTCTTTGGGTCCTGAGTTGTTAGAACGATTGTAATAGATAAGGTTGTTTTCAATGTTTCCTTGTCGGAGTTTTAACCGGCCGTTCAAAACGTTGAAATAAGTATCAGTTTGTTCATCTATTCCTTTGAAGTCCGCGTTTTGCGCCTGAAGAAATTTCCTTATCGAGTCGGTTTTATTTGTTCGGGCTTTAATTTCGACGTTGAGGAATGCCATGAGGTGAAGATACTTCAACAACGAGTCTCCCGCAGGGGACTCGTTGTAACGACGAGTGTCTTTCAGAAGACTCGTGTTTAAAATGAACGACGAGTCCCTTTCAGGAGACTCGTCGTAAAATGATCAACGAGTCCCCTGCGGGAGACTCGTCGAAAAAAGAGATTAATCTGCCAGTGCCGCTGCTCTTCTCCGGGCATTGACTTTAATCCCAGATTTGAGCGGAGAGATTCTTGTGAATCGCATGGCCGTCCAAACGTGGTCAAGTGGAACCTCGCTTACACCTTCGTAACCTGAACCGGTCAGGCATTCCCAACTGCATTCGCGGTTGAGGTCTGTTGCAATTTTGGAGCTGATCTTTGGATAAGCTACCCAAAACTTTGAATCACTGTGTAAAGCGGGCAACACTTCTCTCACTATTCCATTGAGCTGGCATTCGTTAACCGCGAAAACCAGGGCAAAGTCAATACGCTTTGATCTTAAGAGCGGAGTGACATTTTTGGAGAAGGAGAGCTTTGCAAATTGTTTTTCGATGGAGGAGGGCATTCCCTGAATGAGTAAATTTTTTTCCTCCTTCAGTTGAAGTTTTTCCAACAAATTTTGCATCATGCTGTGGTTTAATTAAAAAATTACCGGGGGTAATCAGAGGACTGCAAAAGTAGGAAAATATCGTGTCGCTCGAACACTTTTTTAAAAAAAATCCCGCCAGACCGATGTCATGGCGGGCATTTTTTGATAATTTTTATGTTTTATCGAACTGGTTTGTAGTATTTCAGCGCTTGCGGCATGGCATCCTGTAAGCGTTTAATGCGGTTGCCTTCGCTTGGGTGCGTGCTCATGAATTCAGGCGGTCTGGAGCTGTTTTGAGCTGCAGCTTCCATTCTTTGCCAGAGCGCAATTGCCTCCTGGGGGTTATATCCGGCCATGGCCGTGTAGTATAGTCCAAACTTATCTGCCTCGTACTCCTGGTTGCGTGAGAACGGAAGTAGAATTCCCACTTCTGAACCGGCACCATATGCGGCCATTAAAAGATTTTGTGTTTCGGTAGGTTGATTAGCGAGCGCTACCGAAAGAGCTACTCCACCTAATTGTTGCAACATACCCTGGCTCATACGCTCATTTCCATGTTTGGCTACGGCGTGTGTTACTTCATGTCCAACCACCACAGCTAATGCCGCCTCATTCTGCGTTATAGGTAACAGTCCTGTATACACGACAATTTTACCACCGGGCATACACCATGCGTTCACTTCTTTTGAGTCAACCAGGTTATATTCCCAATTGTATCCACTCACTTCATTTGCCAAGCCCTGTTGCGAATAATATTGTGTAATAGCATTGGCTATTCTTTGTCCAACACGTCTCACCATTTCGGCGTCGCGACTACCGCTGGGGCTCACTACTTTATTTTGCGAAAGAAATTGTTGGTATTGCTGTTGAGCGGCTGCGGTAATTTCAGACTCGGGGTACAGCGTTAGTTGTTTCCTGCCGGTGATTGCATTACGACTACAAGCCACCAGGACTACACTAACAGTTAAGAATGTCATTATTCGTTTCATCTCAGATTGTTTTCCTTTAAAAATTCAATGATTGTACCAACTAAGCAAAAGATGCTCATATAGGTCCGCAATCAAGCGACTTCAACAATTCGTTAACTGTAGATTCAGGAAAATTATTGCCTCGAAGATGAGCGCCGCTGCTTTCTACGGTCCCTGTGTTTTAGGATAGGTACCTTACTCTCACTACCTCTAAGAAGGCGACCGATATTCTTTTGATGGGTAAGAAGTACCATCAGTGCAACAGCCACAGCAAATATGCGATAAAGATGCTCTTCAGCATTGAAGATGGCCAACACAAAAACGGGGAATGCGATGCTGGCAAGTATAGAGCTTAATGAAACGTATCTTGTAAGGAACAATACTAACAGGAACACCCCCACGCAGCAAATTGCAACCACGGGTTGAATCCCTAAAATCATCCCAAATAAAGTAGCTACTCCTTTTCCACCTCTGAAGTCAGCCCAAATGGGGAATATATGCCCCACCACTGCCGCGAGACCCAGCCCAATTTGGAAATTAGTTTGTTCGTAGCTGTTGTGGATATAGTAAGGAAGTAAGAGATAGAGTTTTACAGCCAGTACGCCTTTCAACACATCGAAGATCATTACTACCGTACCCCATTTAGGTCCAAGCACACGAAAACAATTGGTGGCGCCTGCATTGCCACTTCCGTATTCGCGAATGTCTATACCAAAGAAGAAACGACTAAGCCAAACCGCAGTAGGGAAAGAGCCAATCAAGTAAGCAGATACGATAAGTAAAACTTCTTTCATGTACGTCTTCGGTTAAAGTTGGTCGGCAAAAATAGGCAAAATGACCATTGCGGGTTCCCGAATCAGGAATGCAAAAGAAATCTTAGCGCAATCCAACCTGATTTTTCACCTTTCTTTTGCAACTGGAGGCCCTGGTTCCGTGCTTTAGCAAGTACGGTCTCGTAATCCTCCTCCATCAGTCCGCTTAAGAGTATTACCCCACCTTCCTCTAATATTTTACACATACTCGCCATATTCTCGAGGATCACATTCCTGTTGATATTTGCCAGTATAATTTTAAACGATTTATCCGTCGGAATGTTGTCTGTCCGTATTATCCGAACTTTCGTGCAATGATTCCTCTCCAGGTTTTCCTCTGCATTCCGGATACTCCATTCATCCATATCGATAGCGGTTATATCACCAGCTCCCAACATTTCCGACATAATTGCAAGTATGCCGGTACCCGTTCCGAAATCAAATACTGATTTGCCATTAAAATCAATTTCACCCATCATTTCAAGCATCAAGTGAGTAGTTGCGTGATGTCCTGTGCCGAAACTCATTTTAGGTGTGATCACAATCTCAAATTCGGTGTTTGTATTCTTTGGATGAAAATCAGCTCTGACGGAACAGAAAGTTCCAATCACCACTGGCTCAAAATTTTTTTCCCATTCTTCGTTCCAGTTTTTTTCATCGATGTGATGTATGGCGAAATGGAGACCTTTCAAATGAGCGACAGTATTCAACACCTCTTCATTAAAGGAAGTGTCTGAAACGAAGGCTTTCAATTTTCCCTCCTCCTCTTCAAATGCCTCAAAGCCGATTGAAATCAATTCGGCCATGAGTAATTCCTTTTCTTCATCAGCCTTCACTTGTATGTCAACTTCTACGTAGTTATTCATAAAAAGACCCCGCTTGCGGGCGGGGTTCATTTTTTATTTAATTCTTCGTTGATCTGTCCAATTCCATTGACTCATCAACTATTCAGGTCTCGATTCATCCGCGCGTCTCATTTCAGGCTTCGGCATCAAAGCTTTTCTACTCAACTTGAACTTTCCAGTTTTATGATCAATGCCGATCAATTTCACTTTCACCATATCACCGTCATTCAACACACCCTCCATTGTCTCGAGGCGCTTCCATGAAACTTCACTTATATGCAGCAATCCTTGCTTTCCTGGAAGGAATTCAACAAATGCGCCATATGGCATGATCGATTTCACTTTCGATTCGTACACTTCTCCAACCTCGGGAACCGCTACTATTCCTTTCACCCACGCTACTGCCTTATCTAACCCTTCTTTCGCAGGAGAGAAGATGCTTACTTCGCCATAATTTCCTACTTCCTCAATATTGATAGTTGTTCCAGTTTCTCTCTGAATTTCCTGGATAATTTTTCCTCCTGGTCCAATAACAGCACCAATAAATTCCTTGTCGATAAAAAGTTTCTCCATTCTTGGAGCATGCGGTTTCACTTCAGGACGAGCCGCTGGCAAACAATTATACATCGCATCCAGAATATGAAGTCTTCCTTTTTTTGCCTGTGCAAGCGCTTCACGCATCGTGTCCATGCTCAATCCATCAATCTTGATATCCATTTGAATTCCGCAAATACCTTCACGCGTTCCAGTCACTTTGAAATCCATATCGCCGAGATGATCTTCATCACCAAGGATGTCAGTAAGCACAGCGTATTTTCCATCACTTGCGCGAGTGATTAATCCCATTGCAACACCGCCTACGTGTTTAGGGAGAGGTACACCCGCATCCATCAACGCAAGTGAACCGGCACAAACAGTAGCCATAGATGAGGAACCATTTGATTCCAGGATATCACTAACCACACGTACAGTGTAAGGATAATCGTTACCCGGCATCATTTGCTTCAGTGAACGTTGTGCAAGATTTCCGTGTCCTACTTCCCTCCTACCTGGCGCTCTTAATGGCTTTACTTCACCAGTAGAAAACGGCGGGAAATTATAATGTAAAATGAATTTTGAATAATCCGATTTAGCCGCGCTTTCCACTAACAATTCATCGAGAGGCGTGCCGAGTGTAACCGTTGTCAACGATTGTGTTTCACCACGCGTGAATAAAGCAGCTCCATGCGGTGTAGGAAGCACATCCACTTCCATATCCAGAGGACGAACCTGGTCAAGCGTTCTGCCATCTAAGCGAGTACGATCATCGAGGATCATATTCCTTACAACGTCCCACTTTAGGTCCTCGAAATATTTTTTAACGAGTTTTACATCTTCGTCAGCTGCTTCTTCACCGAGGCTGTCTACCAACTCAGTTTTTATTTTATCAAGCTGCTCGCTTCTCACTGCCTTCGAAGAAGCTGATTTGCTGATTTGATAAACCTTATCTTTTGCGAATGCAACAACCTTTTGTTGCAATTCTTCTTTCTGAATAGGCTTTGTATATTCTCTCTTGCCTGCAACTCCTTTTGCATTGCGCAGTTCCTGTTGCGCTTTAATAGCAACGCGAATGGCATCGTGCGCCAATTGAAGTGCCTTCACAAGATCCTCCTCACTGCACTCTTCTGATTCGCCTTCTACCATCACTAAATTCTTTTCCGATGCTGCCACCATGAAATCCATATCAGCCTTGGCTAATTGCGTTCTTGTTGGATTGATGACAAATTCGTTGTCAACTCGTGATACACGCACCTCAGAAATCGTTTCCTTAATGGGAATATCAGAAACGGCCATAGCAGCTGATGCTGCTAAGCAAGCAAGTGAATCTGGCATTATTTCAGGATCACTGGAAATAAGTTGGATCATTACCTGAACATCACAAAAATAATCTTCAGGGAAAAGCGGACGAAGCGCGCGATCAATAAGACGACTAATCAGAATTTCATATTCGCTCAACCTTCCTTCACGCTTAAAAAATGATCCAGGAATACGGCCTGCAGAGGCAAATTTTTCCATGTAATCAACTGTCAACGGAAAAAATTCCTGTCCTTCACGGGGTTCTTTTGCAGCAACTACGGTGGCCAGGAGTACACAGTTTCCTTGAGAAACTGTAACCGACCCATCCGCCTGGCGGGCAAGGCGACCGGTTTCTAATGTTACGATGCGGCCTCCGCCTATATCAAAAGTGGTTTTAATTGGTTGTGATAACATACGTTGTACTTTTTGAAGTCTGAACTAAAAACTGGTACCGGCTTTTGGGTACGAGGGTTTATGCAGCGAGATATAAAATGGCTATCAAAACAACAATTCCCAACCGATGTATTGTTGGGAATCTTGTGATAAGATGATTATTATTTGCGAAGGCCCAGCTTGTCGATCAATTGACGGTAACCTTCAAGGTTGTTCTTGCTTAGGTAAGTGAGTAATCTCTTGCGTTTACCTACCAATTGCATTAGACCTCTGTGAGTGGAGAAATCTTTCTTGTTGGCTTGAAGATGTTCGGAAATGCGATTGATTCGCTCTGTAAGCAGTGCAATCTGGCCCTCAATTGAGCCTGTGTTTGCGGCATTACCACCGTGGTTGAGGAAAAACTCTGACTTTTTCTCTTTTGTTAAATAAGGCATCTCAATTTTTTTTAAAGCATCCAAAAACTATTCTTATAATGTGGCGGCAAAGGTAGGCTTTTCTTTTGTTTAATCGGCCTGCAGTCTGGATTTTTTTGGCTTCGCCCCATCCATTTTGCGGGCGCAAATTCATGAAATCCAACCGTTTTTTGGGTGATGCTTCAAAATTTATACGGATTTTATGGTTTTGTTCGCGGAACGGAAAACCAACCGGTTGCAATACATTATTGATTTCATCAGCGATGAAACGGGCTGGGAAGTGACGGTCATTTGCGATAAGGAAGTCTTCAAAAACCAGGACGGGCCGAGGATCAATTATTCAGCGACCAGACTTAGTGATGGAGAATTATGGATCCGACCGGCAGGTTTATTGTTCGAACGTCTCGTTGTTCCCCAACAGCTTAATCCCTTTAAATCGTCAGAATCTTTAGCCTTTTATCCTTGCCGGGACGCTGACTTTCCTTTCGACCTGTTTGCCGCGTCGTTTTATCTAATGAGCCGGTACGAAGAATATTTACCTCACGCCACTAACACATACGGATGCTATGCGCACGAAGAATCCCTTGCGTTTAAGGAAGGCTTTATTCATTTGCCACTTGTAAACATTTGGATTTGGGAGCTGAAGAAAGTCGTTTTTTCTAAGTGGCCATCATTAAAAACTGATTCACAAGAATTCAGATTCATTCCAACATATGATATCGATACCGCCTGGAGTTACAAGCACAAGGGTCTTAGACGAAACCTCGGCTCCATGGCGCGGTCCATTACTGAAATGGATTTTAAATCGATAAACAAACAAATAGCTGTTCTAAAAAATGAGGAGCCAGATCCTTTTGAGGCATATGAATGGATCGAATCGATTCATAAGAAATATGATCAGCAACCTCTTTATTTCTTTTTGCTGGCGAAGAAACGTACCGAACGCGATAAGAATATTCCCCCAGGCGAAAAAAATTTTCAGCAACTAATTAATTCGCTTGCGGAGAAATTCGCGATTGGTATTCATCCGTCCTGGGAGAGTGGCGACCAGGGAGAATTGTTGTTGGAAGAAAAACAGCAGCTCGAAGAAATCACTTCTACAAAAGTTATCAATAGCCGACAGCATTATATTCGGTGGAAACTGCCTGGTTCTTTTCGGCAGCTCATTGATGCCGAAATTGAAAATGATTTTTCGATGGGTTACACAACCATCAATGGATTTCGGGCATCAGTTGCTTCCCCATTTTATTGGTACGATCTACCGGCAGAATCTATGACTCCTCTACGTTTGTGGCCGTTTTGCTTTATGGACTCCACCGCAATTTTTGAACAAGAAATGAAGGTAGAAGACGCGTCGAAGGAATTGCAACAATTTCTGGAGACGATCAAAAAAATAAATGGCACCCTGATCACCGTTTTTCATAACAACTATTTGGGCACGGACGAACGGTTTCAGGAATGGAAGAAAATGTATGAAGCGTTTCTCGGAAACGTGAAGTGATCTCGCTTCGAAGACAAGAGACTTAAGACTAAAGACAGAACCCTCGCCTTAGCAAATGACCAATAATAAAGAACTCCTATTTTTGACCTTATGTCTACCTCCGCAAATTCAACATTCATTCATCCAAGTAGTATATTGGAAGGACAGATTGAACTAGGAAAAAAAGTGACTATCGGGCCCTTCTGCTATCTTAAGGGACCTTTAAGTATTGGTGACAACACTACCATCAGTGCAGGATGTGTAATTGGTACAGAAGCTGAACATCGGCTGAAAGAATCACACGGCAGCGTTTCCATTGGGAACAATGTAATCATTAAGGAAGGAGTGGTCATTCATAGAGGCACTGAAGAATACATTACCATTATAGATGACGATTGCTACATCATGAATCAATCGTATATCGCACATGATTGCACACTTGGCAAAGGAGTAATACTCTCTTCAAATGTTTGTTTGGCTGGAAAAGTCCATCTACTTCGAAACTGTAACCTTGGCTTGGGTGCGTTGGTACATCAATATGTTACTATCGGCGCCTTTAGCATGATTGGAATGGGGAGTGTAGTTACAAAGGATGTATTACCATTTTCTACCGTGTATGGTAATCCCGCTTCATTGCAGAAATGGAATGAATATAAGTTTACTGAATTAGGCATCACGGCGAATGATTTGAAAATTGGGCATGAAAAACTCATCTCTCCTACTCATCATCCGCTAGTGGAAGCAGAGATCAAGGCGTTTTACAAACTGTCCCAACGAAACCAAATCGTATCTTAATATCCCGATTGAAAAAAATCATTTACATAATTACCACCTCTGACATATCCTATCAACAGCCCCTGATCAGGACAGCAACTTCGCTTCAACAGGCGGGGTATGATGTAAAAATGATTGGAAGAATGCTGCCTGATTCCATCGCCTTAAGCGGCCTGCCTTTTAAACATAAACGGATACGTTGCTTCTTCAATAAAAAATGGACGTTCTATCTTGAATTTAACCTGCGGGTTTTTTTTTGTCTCTTGTTCACCAAGCAGGACGCCATCTGTGCCGTTGACCTTGACACATCGTTGCCGGTTCTTTTTGTGAGCAAGCTGAAACGAATTCCAAGAATCTACGATGCGCGGGAATTGTTCACTGAAATGAAGACCGTAATTGACCGGCCACCCATCGCGCGCACCTGGAAAAAAATAGAACGATACTGTCTACCTAAATTTTCATTTGGTTATGCCGTTAGCAAAAGCATTGCCGATGAACTTCACAAAAGATATGGCATCAATTATACCACCATCAGAAATGTTCCCGTACTGCAAGATCAAGATTCTACAAACACATACCATTCGGAAGAACCTTATATTCTTTACCAGGGATACATCCACGAGGCCAGAGGAATAGAAGAATTGATCATTGCCATGCAGCAGGTTTCTATGAAGCTTGTCATTTGCGGCAAGGGAAATCTTTTTGACAGATGTACAAAACTGGTGAACGATCTGAATTTGCAATCTAAAGTCATTTTCAAAGGATTAATCCCTCCCGAACAGCTTCCGGCTTACACCGAAAATGCGTACATCGGTATTAATCTTGTAGAGCCGGTAGGCCTAAATCAATATTTTTCACTCGCGAATAAATTTTTCGACTATATACACGCGAAGGTGCCGCAGTTAAGTATGAATTTTCCCGAATACAAACGCGTGAATGATGAATATGAAGTGGGTGTTCTTATTGACGATATTGACCCTAAAAGTATTTTAGACGGAATTCAAACGCTCATTGATAACAAGAGTTTGTATACGCGACTAAGAGAAAACTGCAAACTTGCGCGAGCCAAACTAAACTGGCAGCAGGAAGAAAAAAGCTTGCTGGCCTTTTATCAAAAGGTGATGCAATAAATTGGAAAAACACTTACATATTGTTTCTTTTGATGTGCCTTATCCACCTGACTATGGTGGAGTGATTCCTATTTTCGCACTGCTCAGGAAACTAAAGGAAGAAGGTGTTCAAATACATCTCCACTGCTTTGAATATGGAAGAGGCGAGCAAAACGAATTAAATAAATATTGTACTGAAGTCAGATACTATCGCCGTAACATCGGCTTAAGAGGATTTTCGCCGTTGTTACCTTATATCGTTTCATCAAGAATTAATCCGGAACTTAAAAAGTCCTTGTTGAAAGACAATTATCCGATACTCTTTGAAGGAATTCATTGCAGTTATCTGGTCACCGATCCCTCTTTCTCTGGAAGAAGTCTTACCGTGCGATTGCACAACGTGGAATACTTATATTACTATCAACTATATAAAGTTTCGTCCAATCCATTTAAGAAATTATACTTCCGGTACGAAAGCAATCTATTACGAAGATTTGAGGCACAAATTGCAAAGCAGGCAAAAATTGTAACCCTGTCAATCGAGGATTGCATTACTTACAAACGGCAATTTGCAGCGCGTAATATCATTCACATTCCGATGGTTTTGCCTTATGATGAAATTCGAACAAAAAAAGGCAAGGGAACTTACTGTCTTTATCACGGAAATTTATCAATTGCTGAAAACGAAAAAGCTGCCACTTGGTTGGCCGACAAAGTTTTCAAAGGTTTGAATATTCCATTGATAATTGCCGGAAAAAATCCCGGAAAGAAATTAATGGAAAAGCTGCAGCGATATCCTCATATAAAAATAGTTAGCAATCCCACTGAGAAGGAGCTTGATCAACTCATATCAGACGCGCAGATTAACGTGTTGCCTTCATTTAATAGCACCGGCATCAAATTAAAATTCATGAATGCGCTTTATAATGGACGGCACTGTATTGTAAATGCCGCGGTAGCGTGCGCAACACAAGTAGTGGCCTTGTGTCATGTGGCGGACGATGAAGCCGAATTCAGGAGCTTAATCGGAAAACTCTTCACTGAATCGATGGATGAAAGAGAAATCAAGAAAAGAAAAGATGTTCTCCTGAAAATCTTTGACAACACTACAAATACCCAGTCCCTCTTTCAATGGATATGCTAGCATTGTCAATCACTCTTCCCCTTTCTGTTTTAAGTGTTCTGGTAGGAAATTTATTGATGACCATGTAGTCGTGCGTGGCCATGATGACCGCAGTGTGTGAATCCCGACAAATATTAAATAGCAACTGCATGATCTCGTCGGAAGTTTCCGGATCCAGGTTTCCAGTGGGCTCATCCGCGAGAATAAGTTTGGGCGAATTCAATAAAGCTCTTGCTACATCCACGCGCTGTTGTTCCCCGCCGCTTAATTCGAATGGCATCTTGAAGCCTTTCGCCTTTAATCCAACCTTATCCAATACATCATGAATCTTCTCGTTCATCAATTTCACATCGGTCCAGCCCGTTGCTCTTAAAACAAACTTGAGGTTATCATTCACATTTCTATCGGTCAATAATTGGAAGTCCTGGAAAACTACGCCGAGATTGCGCCTGAGGTAAGGTACTTTTTTCCAATCCATGTCCCGCAAATTGAAACCCGCAACAATCCCTTCCCCTTCTGAAAATGGCAGGTCGCCATAAAGCGTTTTCAACAGACTTGATTTGCCTGTTCCGGTTTTGCCCACAAGGTAAACGAACTCCCCTTTCTTTACTGAAAGGTTAACGTCCTGTAATATGAGACTTTTTCCCTGGTAGATATTGGCATTACGCAACTCAACAATGACTTCCTGCATACGTATGGATTAGGGGGCAAAAATAGTGGAATTGCGGTTTGAATTATTTTTGATCCACTAATTTGAAAATCAATTTCATTATGGCCAATTCTAAGCCCACTATCGGCAACGGAAAAATTTGTTACGTTGAAATCCCTTCTAAAGACGCAAAAGCATCCTCGGAATTCTATCATCGTGTGTTCGGTTGGAAAATCAGAACACGCGGCGATGGCGCAACGGCATTCGATGACGGCGTAGGCGAAGTAAGCGGAGCCTTTGTCAAAGGAAGGAAGCCGGAAAAAGAAATCGGCACATTGATATACATAATGGTGGACAATATGGAACAGGCGTTAGAACTCGTGGCGAAACACGGCGGCAAAATCATTCAACCCGTTGGAGCCGATGCACCGGAGATCACCGCAAGGTTTGAAGATATAGATGGAAATGTTTTTGGGCTTTATCAGGAACCCAGATAAAGGCACAAGGCACAAGGTGCAAGGAAGCTCCAAGATACAAGAACGAGAAGCAAAACAAGAGATCCGATCTTCTTAGAAAGATCGGATCTCTTACAACCTCAAAATAAAAATCCCGCTTTCAGTGTCAGCAACTGATCTTCAGTAGACGCACCGTAAGTAATAGTGAATGCTATCTTATTGTAAGGAATGAAAAATATTCCGCCGCCATAGCCCCAATGCCACGTATTCGATTCTTCATCTGGAACCCACACCCTGCCTACATCAGAGAAGGCGAGAATTCCGAGCTGGCCTTTCAGAATATATCCATTCACCGTTCCGAAATTGAGCCTTGCCTCCGTGTTTTGATATGCTGAGGTCTTGCCGGAAAATCTGTCTCTCCGATAACCGCGCAAATTGGTTGAAGTGCCGAGCGTATTCGATTGATAAAATTCAAATTCATTTCCAAAGTTTGCAGCAGTTCCAGCTCTCAATGCAATAGTTAGGGCTTTCATTGGAATAAATCCTGCAATAGAAAAAGTTCCTCTTGCAAATTGCCGACTACCATCTTTCAAATTGCTGGTGACATCCATTCCACTGCTCACTACAACGCCGCGCGTTGGATATAATTCATTGTCGGTGTTGTCATATACCAAGCTGAGTTGCGCTCCTCCAAATTTTTTTGTGGTGAATACAGATGAATCGAGCCTTGCTACAACATGCGACACAAATCTGTCAAGGTTTTTTTCAACTTCCACGGATTGATAAAAAGGCAATGCTTCAAAATTCCAAAACTTACCCACTCGCTTGCCAAGGCCAGCTTTTAAAATCCATTGATCGGACCGAACACGATTAAAATTTTTATCATCAACCAAAACTTTGGTTTCATTACCCATTCCAAAATAATTGAACACATAATTTGGAGCGTTGATCCTTGCATCAACAAT
>JADMIO010690385.1_pt1 | contig 22998 bp, 17 predicted proteins | sample 8958161 | NCBI WGS metagenome assembly JADMIO01 (sample SAMN16585339, study PRJNA669376) | soil metagenome | isolation source: Crop rotation soil | place: USA: Cullars Rotation, Alabama | collected 2011 | reverse complement strand
CCACCGCCGTGCCCGTCGGTCAGCAGCTCGACGCTAAGCAGACTCATACAGCGATTGGTTGTAAAAAGGAGCGAAGGCCGCAATCAGCGCGGCTTCAAAGCTCATCGCTCGCGTCAATAGATCGCGAGACAGAACACCCCACGCGCCCTGCCGACTTCGCACATCACGCGCGCCGGCAACATCGTCGATTACGATGCCGAGTTCCTGCTTACCTTCGATCACGCTCTTGACGATCGCCGCCGGCACTTCGATCGAGGGTGACATGCCAAAGCTGCCGCGCGCGCCATCGGTCGCGTAGGCCCAGCCGCGCAGAAAAGTGTGCCACTCGCCTTCAACCGAAATTGAATGGAAGCCGCCCTCCAATCCAACATAAAGATCGGCTTCGAGTTTCTGTTGAATCAAAAGATCGCGGACAGCGTGAGCCCTTTGTTGTGCGCCGCTCATTAACTCCCAATCCGTCAGCGGCATTGCCGGCGCATCCGTCTTCACCGGACGTGGGATGACCTTCGCATCACGCCACGCCGAATCGATCGTAGCGATGCGTGCGATGCTGGCGCGTACGGCCATGATTTTCGCGGCGCGATCCGACCCCAACGCGATCCGTTCAATGCGGGCTTTGTTTGTGACACGTTCAGTTGACATCAAAGTCGGGCGTTGTTGTAATCGAATCCAGTTCAGAGTTCAACCTTCAGGCTGGTAACGCTGTCATGTCAGTTTCCGATTTAATCTACGACTGGAACACGATTGAGCCGCAACTGCAAAAGCCCGATCGTCATATCGGTTTCGACGACGAGACTCTCCGCGACGGATTGCAGTCGCCTTCCGTGTGCGAGCCGCCGGTCGAAAAGAAGATCGAGTTGTTGCATTTGATGGACGCGCTCGGCATCGACACTGCCGACATAGGCCTGCCCGGCGCGGGTGGAACGCATGCGGCCGGCGTCGAAGCGATGGCACGCGAAATAGCCGACAAGAAACTCAAAATTCGTCCAAACTGCGCCGCGCGCACGCATCGAAACGACATCATTCCGATCGCCGAGATCTCGCAACGCGCAGGCATTCCCATCGAAGCCTGCACCTTCATCGGCTCGTCGCCGATTCGCTTTTTTGCGGAAGAGTGGACGCTCGACAAATTGTTGAAGCTTACCGAAGACGCAGTCACGCTCGCGGTAAGTGAAGGCCTGCCCGTCATGTTCGTTACGGAAGATACGACGCGCGCCGATCCCGAAACGATTCGAGCTTTGTACACGACGGCGATTCGCTGTGGCGCGCGCGCGGTATGTGTTTGCGATACGGTTGGTCATGCGACGCCCGATGGCGCCCGCGAAGTTGTAAAGTTTGTGCGCGGCATCATCGACGAGCAGGGCGAGAAAGTACGTCTCGACTGGCACGGTCATCAGGATCGCGGGCTTGGTGTAATTAATTCAATCGCGGCAATTCAGGGTGGCGCCGATCAACTTCACGGCTCAGCGCTCGGTATGGGCGAACGCGTCGGCAACACACCCATGGATCAACTGCTCGTGAATTTGAAGCTGATGGGCTGGATCGATAATGACTTGATCCGTCTGCGCGAATACTGCGACAAGGCTGCGGACGCTTGCCGCTGGACCGTGCCGCTGAACTACCCAGTGTTTGGAAAAGACGCTTTTCGTACCGCGACAGGCGTGCACGCGGCTGCCGTTATCAAGAGCTATCGCAAAGGCGATACCGAACTCGCTGACTTGATTTACTCGGGCGTGCCGGCGGGGTTATTCGGACTAAAGCAAGTGATCGAAGTTGGCCCGATGAGCGGCAAATCTAATGTGATTTACTGGTTGGAAAATCGCGGCGTCGAAGCGACTGACGATCGCGTGAACCGCATCTACGAACACGCGAAAGCAGCTTCGTCCGTGTTGAGTGAAGAAGAACTCCTGGCGCTCGTATAAAAAAAGCGCGGGACAAGCCCGCGCTTCCTCTCTCAATCTCAAGACAATAGCCATTAATTGATCGGAATCGTGACCGTCGCCGAGCCCGGTTTTCCCGGCGGAAAACGTTTCTGCCGGGCAATTCGCAATGCGGTCGCGTCGCCACCTGACGCGGCGGTCACGCGGCCGTTCTCGTCGTATGTGACCTGAACGGTGGCTCGCTTGTTGGATGGCGTAGGAACGATCGGCACGTTCGCAGTCCCAACATTCGCCAGGGGCTTAGGGGCGGGCGTGTTTCCCGCATTCGGAAATTGCTCGAGACCCTTTGCGCGTTCGCGCGCGTGAAGTTCTCGCTGACGTCTTGCCCATTCCGCGGCATCAGTTGCCGGCGAAGGTTCGGCCTGCGCCTCTACAGTTTGCTGCTGCGTAGTGTTAGCTGCCTCTTCGGTGACTGGCGCCGGCGCAGACGGGGTCGCGGCGCTTGCGTCGCTCGTTGAGCGCGCTCCGTTCTTGTGCTTGTACCAACCCCAGGGCAAACCGACGCCCAGGATTAAGACGACGACTGCCGTCACCACCAGTGCGGGACTCCAGCGGCGTCGCGCGAATGATTCGCGGTCCGATGAAGATAGCAGGACGCCGAAAGCCTGAACCTCATCTGAAGAATCTGCTGCAGCGCTAGAGTGATCCGGCCGCGCGGCTTCCAAAGTCGATGCAACCGATACGGCCGGCGCGTGCTGAGAAACGCCGTGTCCTTCTTTGAAACTTTCCGGCGATGGCTGCGGCGGCTCCACGCCCTCATCCATTCGGCGCAGTCCTTCCAACACTACCGATGTCCATGGTTGATTGATCGAATGTTCGGGGGCTTCAAATGCAGTACTAAACGTGAACGACGCATTCGGCTGGGTCAACGCGTAGAAGACTGCATCGATGCCGCGGAGGTCGCCGAAGCGCGCATGAATCACCGCACCGGATTTCAAATAGAAGTACCCGGCGCCGATGGGATAGGTTACTTGCAGGCGTCCAGTCTTTCGCTGGTTACAAAAGAATTCGATCAGTTCGGCGAGAGAAAGATCGTTTAGCTCTCCGGTAAGTGGCATTGGTGTTCCTCACTGTTGTGATGAAAGAGATCGCACGGCGATCTCAGGGCGGGTTACGACGGGCGTTTGAAGTTATAGACGATCTTGCCCGTTATTTTTACCGGCTGTCCGGACAATTTGCTGGGCGTAAACTTCGCGCGAAGGGCGGCCTGGACGGCGCTGTCGCGCAACATCATTGGGCCGGAGATGGCCTTGGCGGAAACAACCTTGCCGTTCTCGTCGATGGTTACCTCGACTTCAACGACGCCGACGAAGCCCATGCGGCGCGCCGCTTCCGGATAGACCGGCGGCGGTAAACTAAGGGCGTTCCCGTTCAGCACGCCCCCGGAAACCGCGGGGTGCGAACGCGGCGCCGGCGGTGCAGGCGCATTGTCAACCGCAACTCTCTGATTGGTGACGAAAGAGGTATTGCGAAAATCGCCCAACGGCTGGAACGACGCAGAAAGTGCAATCGTCGCACGTCGGGGAACTTGCAATGAAGCTACGGTCGTTTGCTGCGGCGCTGATTTTAAGTTTGCGTTCCGATTATCCGTCGGCGCGGTGCTTATATTTTTCGTCGCAGATGGCGGAACGTTGTTCGCCGGCTGAACCATGTTCGTCACAGTCGCATTCAGGTAGTACGAAATTGTTCGATAGGTTACTTCGACCGGCTCAAAACTGATCGCGCCGTTTTCGACGACGGCAACTGAAGTCGTCATCTTTGTCCAGTTACCAAGCGAGTCGTATTCGTACTTGTACACCTCTTTGCTGATGAGCCCGCCGTCCGCTCCCGTCAGCGTCATCTCGCTAATGTTGCCTTTGTCGTCGTACTTGTAAATTTCGCGACCAGTGGGAGATGAGCCCGCGACTGGGAAATACTGATTGAGGGTTTTCACACCTTTGAAATCATATTCGGCGGCTTCCAGCAATACGCGTTTGCCGTTTTCAATTAGCTTGCCATCGGCGCTGGTAACTTTGACGACTTCCGAGCGAATCCGTCGCACCGGTCCCAGCAAACCGTCACGCGCGCGATCGGTGTCGTTTTCGACTGAAGAAACCGACGGCTGAAAATTATTGGCGCGGGCGGTGAGCGTGCCCTGCGCTTGAACGATGGCAGTCTCCGCAACCACCAAGATAGTTAGAAAGAGAATCCGGCCAAGTGTATTCATGCTTTGTGCTCCTGGAAGAAAAAGCGAGGAGGCGGTTTGTCGCGCGGGCAAGCGGGAGCGGCCCGAACGCCATTCCTAGGCAATCTTACTGTGTTAAAGATAGTTTGTCCAGAGCCAACATTTGCCAAGCCCGGGACGAAAGTCAGCTTTTTTCAGCGATTTTCGCGGCCTCGTTCACCATAGTGGGCTACCCGAGTGGCGATTGCATCGATTGTCCGAGCTGGGTGGCCAGGGCCGGTGGCGTCGTTGCAGATAATCGAAAACGCCAGGATTTCGTCCGACGCCGTCGCGGCGTAACCAGACAGCGAGTGGTTATAAGTGAGGGTCCCCGTCTTTGCGACGAGACGCCCGGCCACATTTGTGAGTCGCCCATGCAGCGTGCCGTCGCGGCCGGCGATAGGAAGTGAATCATGAAAAGTTTTTCCCCACGGCGCCTGCGCGGCGACCATTAACAGACGCGCCGCACTCTCGGGTGTGACTAAATCGAGGCGCGAGAGTCCCGAGCCGTCACTGATCGCAATGCCATCGGTGCTGATGGTGTGATCGCTCAACCACTTTCTAACGAGCGCCGTTCCAGCAGCGTCGTCGCCACGCGTTTGATTCTTTCGCGGATCGGGATCGGGCGCCGTCATTCCCTTCTCTTTGCCGAGCGTGCGCAGAATCAATTCAGCGAAAAGATTATTGCTCTCTTTGTTAGTCGAGCGCGCGATCTCTGAGAGCGGTTTGCTTTCAACGAAAGCTATTTCGATCGCTTTCTGCGGATCGAATCGTTCACTCTCTGGACCGCGGAAATCGCGAGTGCGAACGTCACCATCGACTTGAATGCCGCGCGCAATCAGCAAACGTTTCAGAATCGACGCGGCGTGTAGCGCCGGGTTGTGCGCGGAAAGAAAAGCTGAGAAGGACCGCCCACCGACGGGAAACTCACCCCAGACGGTTACGTCGCTGTTCGAGAGACCACGATTTATCCCGACGGAAGTGACTGCAGTGCGCTCGCCCGTCATCGCATTGTTCGCCAGGCGCACGTAACCATCGTTTGGATTCATCGTCACTGAGGCCGAAGCGCGCGGCTTGTCGCCGGGGGCAATTGTGATTTCGACTGTGTTCTCATCGATCGTCAGTGCACTCGGCGCAGCGCCGTAGTACCACTGAAGGTCGTTCCATTGCCAACCGGTGCCGTACATCTCTCCGCGAAAATAACTTTCGTCGCCGACGATGTTGCCGCGCACGCGCCGCACCCCTCGCTGGTAAAGCTGATCTGCCAATGCGGGCAAGTCGCTTTTTGAATCCAAATCTGGCGCGCCGCGACCGTAAAGAATCAGATCTCCATTGATGACGCCGCCCGCGTCTGGTTGTTTTTCTCCGTAGACCGACGTCCGCCAACGATAGTCCGCGCCAAGCAAATCCAGCGCGACCGCCGTCGTATAGATTTTCATATTCGACGCCGGCGTAAATAGCTTGTCGCCGTCATGTGAATAAATGACGCGGCCATCTTTCGATAAAACGAATACACCCCAACGCGCGTGCTTCGCATCGCTCTGTTCCAGGATCTGATCGATGTCGCGCGCGAGCGCTGCGTCGGCTTCATTAACCGGCGCGGGTGCCGCCGATTTTTCTGGGTTGGGTTGCGCGGTGCTGTGGCGATTCGCGGCCAATACGAACAACGCAAAGGCTGCGGCGGTCGCTAACAGCCATGGGAGTAAGCGTCTAGGGTTAATCATGAAGGTAGGCGTATCCAGCAAAGCGCTAGCATTTAACTCGCAAACAGCGGACTCATTCTTTCAGCCGCCAATAACTCTCGTGTCGCCGCATAGACTTGTTCCACGTCAATGGTCTGCACACCCTGACTAAAGATAAGCCGCTTCGACTCAGCCAAAGGAATGTACGCGTGCGGTGTCGCGCGCCCGATGAGGACTACGATCGGCGAGCCGACAGCAGCGGCGATGTGCACCGGACCGGTATCATTCGAAACAAAGACAGCCAGGCGCGCCTGTGCCGCGGCCAGTTGGCCGATCGATAGCTTCTCAAGAAAAACGGTCGAAGGTGGAAAGAGCTTTTTGATTTCGGCCACGGTCGCGCGCTCTTCAGGACCGATGATAGCGACGGGGCGAACCCCATCGTTGCGAATCAGGAAGTCCGCCAACTCAGCCCATCGCGCCGCGGGCCAGCAACGGCCGGGATGCCCGGCGCCGGGAAACAATCCGATCAAAGGCGCGCCAGATGCGGCCTTTGCCTTTCGCAACATCGCGTCAATGGAGCGGTCGTCGTCAGGCCGCGTCTGTATCTTTGGCAGCCGCGCAACGTTTTCAATTCCCAGCGGCTTTAGCACATCGAGATATCGATCAACCAAATGTTGATCCGGATCGTTTCTGTCAACAGGCGGCTTCGGATTAAAGTTCGAAAGGAAATCGAGCGATCGCCCGGGCCGCCGCGCGAACAAGCGCTTTGGCGCGCGCGAAAAAAAACCCATCAGATTCGTCTCAGAAAAGCTGTGAAGGTCGATTACGAAATCGAACTGGCGCCGGCGAATGTCCTTGACGGTTTGAAAAATGCGCAGCACCGATAGCGGCGCAAATCCGTCGCGGAGCGCGACTCGATCCACCGCGATGATTTCGTCCGCAAGTCCTGACAGCTCGACTATCTCCGAGCTTGGCGTGCCGGCGGCAACCGTAATTCGTGCATGCGGAAACCGTTCGCGCACCGCGCGCAGCGCCGGCAGGCTCATCACGACGTCGCCGAGTTGGCCAAAATCAATTACGAGAATGTTGTCCGGGGTGAAACTCATCAAAAATACTTGCGCGTCACTTCAAGTGCCTGTCGAAAAAGTCCGCGCTCGCGCGGTAGGCGCGCACCCAGTCTTTGTGAAGCAGAAAATCGTGAATCTCGTCAGGGAAGATCAACTCTTCAAAGTAGACGCCGTTCGCGCGCAAGCGGCGCACGAGATTCACCGTGTGCGAGAACTCGACATTCCGATCATCGTCGCCGTGAATCAAAAGCACTGGCGATTTCCATTTATCAACTGACGAAATCGGCGAAGCTTCACGCGCCACACGCGCACGGTCAGGCGCTTCCATAGAGAGCGGCAAACCGCTCACGCGCTGACTCCAATCGTGCACGCCGTGGAAATCGACGCCGGCCGCGAAAATGTCTGAATTGCGCGCCAACCCCAGCGCCGCCAGATACCCGCCATACGATCCGCCCCACAATCCGATGCGCTTCTTGTCGACATCGTCGCGCTCGCGCAGGTACTTCGCGGCCGCAAACACGTCCTGATATTCCGATGCGCCGCGCGCGCCCTGATGTTGCGCCATCCGAAACGCGCGGCCGTAGCCGATGCCGCTGCGAAAGTTCACTGAAAGAACGATGTAACCGCGACTCGCAAGATACTGATTCAGCGCGTAGGCGTTGTGATAGTAGTAAAGATAATGCCAGCCGAGCAGCATCTGCCGCCGCGGACCGCCGTGCATGAAGACGATCGCCGGCATTTTGCCGTTCACATTCTGCGGCCTAAAGAGTTGGCCGTGAACTTCCAAGCCGTCGGCCGTTTTGAAGATCACTTGCTCAGGCACGACTAGTTTTGCCGAAGGAAAGTCACGCGGCAGTGTCTGCGGCGCCAGCGCTTTCATGCTCGAGCCGTCGAGGCGCGCCGTGTAGGGCATAAACGGTTCGCGCGCGGTGGAATGAAAGAAAGCGATCCGCTTGCCGTTATCGAACAGCACGGGATTCATTTCGATTCCCTCGCCGGCAGTGATTTGCTGTGGCGCGCCGCCGCTAACCTTTACCCACCACAGATGCCTGCGATCGATGTCGTTCTTGTTGGTTGAGAAGACGACAAATGATTTGTCGGGCGAGAGGGCGACGTCTTCAACTTCGAAGTCGCCGGGCGTTAGTGCTTCTGTCTCGCCACCAGCCGCCGGGATCGAATAGAGATGAATCCAGCCGTCTTTCTCAGACGGAAATAACAGTCGATCGCCCACCCCCCATTCCCACGAGTCTCGAGCTTGCAAGCCGGGATACGAATCGCTGTCCGCTTCTCCCGAACGCCAAATCTGTTTCGCGTCGCCGGTGCGCGCGTCGGCCACAAATATCGCCCACGGTTGCAAGCGATCCCGGTCAATCGAAAAAGTGTCGGTGACATTGAACAAGCGAAGGAACGCGATGCGGCTTCCGTCCGGAGACCAACGCGGCGCGATGTCGCGATCAACACTCGGAGAGATAAAGCGGAGTTGATTCGAGAGCGTATCGTAAATCGTTATGAACGAGTGATCGCCGCGGTTCGAGACGAAAGCCAACTGGGAACCATCCGGCGACCGCTCGGGCGAATTCACACTGCCGTGAATCTCAAATAGCTTTCGTTCTTTGCCCCCGCTAACCGGCGTGACATAGAAATTTCCATCCCGAATGTACGCCACCGTATCGCTCGTGGCATTAAAGGTGGGCGACGCCCCTTCACCGATAAGCGTGACTCGTCCCGTGCGCGTGTCCGCCACCCAGATTTCCTTCTTCGCGCCGGCTGGATCCGAAGTCGGATTCGCATATTCACCCGCCTGATTCTTCCCTTGCTCGCCGCCGCGGGCGTACGCGATTAAGGCGCCGCTGGGCGAGAACAACAGGTCCGTCAACTCGCCACCATCATCCTTGTCATAGTGCGTAAGCTGACGCGCGGCATACGCCGGCGCTTCAGCGATCCAGACGTTTCGCTTGCCCTCGGCATCAAATGCCCACGCGAGACGATCGCCACGCCGGGACACGATTAGTTCGGAAGGAAAAGGCGAACTCATCACCTGTTCAAGCGTGAAGCTCTGAGCCGCAACGTGCGTGGCATAGGCGGCCGTCACGAGACCAACCACAATCCATCCGATCAGTCGCTGGGAAACTTTCATCTAGTGCTCCTCTTTGTTTGAGCCGTCGTCAAGCGAAGCCGGATTCTAACATCGCGGCAAATTAGTGCGTAACAACGGCGCTCCAGGTTGAGTGAATCCGTTTGCCGCCGCAAATCGATCTGCTAATCTTGCGGCGATGACTTCCGCAGGGTCTCACGATCACAGCACGCATGCGCACCGGCATGGACGGGCGCGCGCGAGCCGCAAACGACTCGCGATTGTGACGCTACTTACAGCGGCATACATGGTCGCCGAAGCGTTGGGCGGATGGTGGACCGGCTCGCTCGCATTGCTGGCGGACGCGGGCCACATGTTTGCGGACGCGGCGGCTTTAACCCTGGCCTTGTTTGCCGTTTGGTTCGGCGCGCGACCCGCCACGCCCGGCAAGACCTTCGGCTATTACCGCCTGGAAATTCTGGCTGCCTTCATCAACGGCATTGCGCTGGTCATCATCTCGCTGTTTATTTTTTATGAAGCGTATCTTCGTTGGTTTGCGCCGACGCCGGTGCGCAGCGGCATTATGACGGCGGTTGCATTTGGCGGCTTGGCCATCAATCTTTTTTGCGCGCGACTGCTGCATGACGACCGGCACGATGATTTGAATGTGCGCGGCGCGTGGCTGCACATCATGAGCGACGCGTTGGGTTCAGTCGGGGCGATCCTCGCGGGCGTGATTGTTTCGTTGTCCGGATGGTATGCGGTGGATCCGCTGGTCAGTCTCTTCATCAGTGCGCTGATAATTTGGAGCGCATGGCAACTGATTCATGAAGCAACCAACGTTTTGCTGGAGGGCACACCCGCGCACATCAGCCTCGCTGCGGTCGAAGACGCTATCCTGGAAACTGACGGGGTGTCTGACGTTCATGACCTGCATGTTTGGACGATCACCTCGGGGCGTGAGGCCTTGAGTGCGCACGTCATTCACGCGCAATCGATTTCCCAGGCGCTTTTGCTCAAGGAATTGCGCACAAAACTTCACGATCGATTCGGCGTCGATCATTTAACGTTGCAGATGGAGACGCCGGATTTCGAGGACGACACTTTTCATTTCTGCCATGCCGGCACCGCATGTTTTCGATCTGAAAGAGAGTAAAGACGGAACGCCTGCGTCTTTGCAGGCGGTGCGCGCGCATCCTGCGCGCTGATCATGCCAAAGATTCAACTCGGTTACGGCCGCGATACAATCAGGTTTGAGTGTGACGCGGCGCAATTCGACGTCCTTGCCGGCGATCACGGAACCCGCGCGCTGAACGACGCAGAGATCGGCGCGGCGCTCGACAATCCAATCGATTCACCGCCATTCAGTGAGCTAATCGAATCCGGCGACAGCGTTTTGATCGTTGCTTCAGACGCGACCCGCGCCACGGGCAGTGCACAGATTGTAAATCTTCTAGTTCGTCGCCTGATTCAATCAGGAGTAACGCCGGCGGACATCGCGATCATCTTCGCCACCGGAATTCATCGCCCGGTCCGCGAAGACGAAAAGGCCGAGCTGTTGTCGCCTTTCATCGCGCAGCGAATCCGCACAATCAATCACGACGCTTACGATGCTGGGAACCTGGTCCGCATAGGCGAGACCGCCGACGGCGCTCCGATCGAAGTAAACCGCGCGTTAAAAGAATTCTCGAAAGTAATTCTTACCGGTGGTGTTGGGTTTCATTATTTTGCCGGCTTCACCGGCGGGCGCAAATCGATTTGTCCGGGCTTGGCGTCCGCGGAAACGATCGAACAGACCCACATGCTGGCGCTTGATTTCGAACCCGGCGGGCGGCGCGCGGGCGTCGGCACCGGCTTATTGAAGGGCAACGCGGTCAGCGAAGAGTGCGAACGCGTCGCCGCCTTGATTAACCCGGCCTTCGCCGTAAACGCCATCGTCACCGACAGCGGCGTCGTCGAACAAATCTTCGCAGGGCACTGGCGCACAGCGCATGCACGCGCGTGCGAAGCGTACTTGCAAACGCATTCGCAGAAGATTCCAGAGAAGCGCGACCTCGTCATAGTTAGTTGCGGCGGTGCTCCGTACGACATAAACATGATTCAGGCGCACAAGGCACTCGACATGGCCGAGCACGCGTGCGCTGACGGCGGCACAATTGTCCTGCTGGCAGAATGTGGCGACGGACTGGGCCGGCCGGATTTTTTGAAATGGTTTGAATCTGAGAATTCGCGCGCGCTCGAGGGTCGTCTGCGCAATCATTATGAAGTGAACGGCCAAACCGCCTGGGCCCTGCTAACGAAGACTGAAAAGTTTCGCGTGCACATCGTGACGAAACTCAACGATGAAGAAGTGCGACGAATGCGAATGATTCCTGCGAAGTCGGTCGAATCAGTCCTCGCGGAAATTCCGGCCGGCGTGAAGGGTTACATCATGCCACGGGGCGCGGCGCTCTTGCCTGTCGTTTGATCGCGCGAAGGAAAAATTCATGGCGCGCTGCGCAACACGACTCGCCGCTCGCGATTTCCCATCTGCAACACGATTGGATTATTGAGTTGGATGGGATGCTCTTCACCGTCGATGCTGATAAGAAAGTTTGACGGCGCCGGCCGCTCTCCTTCGGACGCGGGAGCCGCTTCATTCGGCTTGGCCACATCGCCTGTGCGCGTCAGCAAGTTGGTCGCGACAATGCGCCAGGTCGCCGGCGCACAGCGCAGACGCAACCCCGGCGTGTCCGTGGCCGCCGATTCGTCGACAGCCAGCGCATCCAATTTGAACAGTCCTTCTCCGCAACGCACGCCCGCCGCGTCATAGAACGTCGCCCAACCGCTGACGTAGTTATAGAAAGTGCCGCTGATGTTTTTGATCACTAGTTTCACGTTGAGCACAGGCGAATCATCTGAGCCGTTCAGCACGCGAGTTTCGAGGCGCGCTTCAATCGCGGGGGCGCCGTGAGTATCGCTGGCGCTGGCCGCCTCAGTTAAGGCGACGCGCGGTTCCGGTTGTTGCGCGAATGCTGGCGTAGTGATCACAGCCAAAAGTCCAATCAGTAACAAGTTTGATTTGCGCACGTGGATCTCCTTCATCTTCTGCAACTGACGCTGGCTTCTACATCTTAGACATATCGGCTTGAGTACTTTACGCTGCCGGCGACAGCTCAGCTAATCCGCGCCAGCGCTTTCTGCGCCAACGTCTTTGACTTGTTCAGTTTGCTTTTGATGTCGCCTGCGCCGCCGACGCTGATGCGAAAGATCACGTCATTTTTTAGAACGTACAACGCGCCTGAGATGCCGCTCGCTTCCCAGTAGGCGTCTTCACCGACGCCGGCGACTTTTTCAGGTTTCGCACCTTCTTCTTCTTCGGGTTCGCCTTCCTCACGCTCGCCTTTGTGCTCGCCGAATGTGCGTCGCCAGAATTCACGCGGCGATTCTTTGCCGCCGTCTTTCGCGGTCGTAACGTTGACGACCACCGAATTCGACAACGTCGGCAATTGGTAATAACACTGCGAGAGCACAAAGTCAGCGCTGGTTCGATCGGATCGCGAACTGGAATTTACGCCTTCGCCCTGCACAGCCTTGATTTCGTCGCTGCTAAGCAACCCGCAAGGATCGACTTTAGTTAACAGCGTGGGCGACGCCATTGCGACGGACGATGAAGCCGGCGTCGGCGACGGCGTGACCATCGTTGCGGTCGGACTGTCGCCTGATTTGCAGGCTGCGGGAAGCAGCGCGATGAAGAAAACGAATGGGGCTATGCGCATAATTTGTTTCCAAGTCTCAGCTTCGCGGTCGCACTAATTTTTCCGGCGTCTGTGTTCCGGGCTTGTAGGCGCAGACCCGGTTGCGGCCGCTGCGCTTCGCACGATAAAGGGCCGAGTCGGCCTTTTCAACCAGCTGAATCGGATCACTGGCGTCAGTCGGAAACGACGCGACGCCGATACTGATCGTCATGCGATGGGTGCGCGGTTCTTCGGTGCTGCCACGCCGCACGGCCGGAAACTCGTATTGTTCAATCGCGGCGCGCACACGTTCAGCGGCCACCATTCCCTGCGCGTAATCGGCGTCGAGCAAAAACGCAGCGAACTCTTCACCGCCGAAGCGCGCACCGACGTCGCCCGCCCGCAACGAACTCTTAATCACACCGCCGACCTCTTCCAAAGTTTCGCTGCCGGCCAAATGCCCGTAGGTGTCGTTCACTTCTTTGAAGTGATCCAGGTCCATCATCAGCACGCAGAACGGTTTGTCCTCTGCTTCGGCGCGCGCTGCCTCCCGGCGCAACTCCGAGAAGAACGATTTGCTTGTCAGCAGCCCGGTTAGCTCGTCATGAACCAGGAGACGATGAATCTGTTGCTGAAACTCTCGATCAATTTCGTCGAGCAACTCGAATCGAATTAATTGATCGCCGATGATGAACTTGTCGCCATCTTCAAGAAACGCGTCCTGAATTGGCTTACCGTTCAGCAGCGTGCCGTTGGTCGAGCCGAGATCCATCAAACGATAGCGAACTTCGCCCGTGGCTTCATCGGGTTCGGTGCGAATCCGCGCGTGCAGCCGCGAAGCTTGCGAGTCGTTGATGCGCACGTCCGCATCCAGGGCGCGACCTAATGTCACTTCGCTGCGCTCAAGGGGAATAGGAACGGCCAGCAGCTCGCCGCGCAGAAAGACCAAAGCCGGTCGCCGCTCAGCCTGGGCTTCGCGAGACCTTCTGCTTTGTGCGGTGCTGAGTTCGGTGCGACCGGAACTCGCTTCGTGATCACTGTCCATCGGCAGGCCGTTCTGTCGGGCGGTGCGGTTACGCGCGCTTGCTCGCCGAATTCGTATCTTATCGCGCCGCTTTGCTCCGCAGCAATAGTTTGATTTTTCAACGGATAAAGGAGAGGAAACAGTCAGTGAGCTGCGCAGCGCCGCTGCAATCGTTCCCGCGCGTACTCCGCGCGGCTCCGGAAGACGCCTAACTTGTCGCAAGCCGAGTGCGACACTATAATTCTTGTAACCTATCAAAAACGTTATGGCCTGCAACATCAGCAAAGTCGAAGTGGAAACTTTGGTTTGTCCCAACGCGCCGCCGGAACTGTCGGTTGAGCGAGTCGCGGTGGCAAATCTCCCGACCGATTTCGGTGAATTCAAAATCGCGGGGTATCGGTCGAAAACAAGCAGCGAGGAGTTCGTGGTTATCTTCAAAGGCGATCTGCGGCCCGATGTGGCGACGCTGGTGCGCATTCACTCGCAGTGTTTGACGGGCGACGTGTTTGGATCGACGAAGTGTGATTGCGGGCCGCAACTGCACAGTACGATGCAGATGATCCAGGATGAAGGCCGCGGCGCGATCGTGTATCAACAGCAGGAAGGCCGCGGCATCGGCATCATCAACAAAATCCGCGCGTACGAATTACAGGACAAAGGCGCGGACACGGTTGAAGCCAATGAATGGCTGGGGCTGGCGGTTGACGCGCGCGAGTATCGTCAATGCGCAGAGGTGCTGTTCGATCTCGGCCTGTGCAAAGTGCGTGTGCTGTCAAACAATCCCGGTAAGTTGAAAGCGCTGCAAGATGCCGGTATGGAGATCGTCGAACGCGTCGCGATCGAGGTCCCCCCGCACGAACGATCGACGTTTTATTTGAGAACGAAAAAAGAAAAGATGGGACACCTGCTGGAGTTGAACCCGTCCTGACTACATTTGGGGCACCCGGATCCACTGATCAGCGCTGCCGGCCTTTCCGCTTCTCGTATCACGCAACCCGACGCGCACCTGGTAAAGCCCCGGCGCCAGCCACGCTTGAAACCGATAGATCGCGGGAGCACCTTCCTCGGGTGAACCGGGCGCCGCGGCAAAGACGCGCAAACGACCGACGAAACTGTTCTTCGGTTTTCCCTTGTCATCGTAAAAGATCGCGCCGATGTCCACGTCGGCAGCTTCCCTGCCGCCCAAAAGATCGAAGGCGAGCGCGTTTCGATCTATTTCTAGGGTCGCTTGTATCTTCGAGCCGATCCCCGGCATTTGCACAAGATTCAATGAGAGAGTGGTTTTTACCTCGCGCTGCTGAACCGGTGTGTCAATCACCAAACGCATGTCGTCGTCACGCGCGGTGGTTTCCTTCTCGACTTTCTTTTTGACGCTGAGCATCGGCAGCGCGGTCGTGCGGAAATAACCGCGGCGCAAACGCACTGACAATTCCGGACGGCCTTTGATCGTCACCCTGATGTCTTTGAACTTCCCGCGTTTTTGTTCCTCGTTATCAGGTCGCCAGGCGAGCAGGTAATAATTTGAAATGTCGTCCAGGACGTCCTGCAGCCATTCGGCCATGGGGCGATTAGTGTTCCGAAGCGGCAATCCGCCCGTGTCGCGGGCGAGCGCGTTAAGTCCATCCTGCGAGGCCGTGACTTCGCCAATCGTCGCCCCGACCGTCAGGCCGTGAGAGTCCATCGGAATATTGTTGGTAACATCGAGCGCTTCGGTGATCAGCCCGCGCGCGTCGAGCGTGTAGATCACGACTCCGGCGCGACCGGCCGCCTCAGTAATCTTCTTGATCCGATCCAGCGCGCCCGTCTGACGATCGTTCAAATAGAAGCCGTCGGAAATCAGGAACATCATTTTGCGTCCCGGCAGTTGCGCGACGGTGCGCATTAAACCCGCGAGCATCTCGAGCGTGTTCGCGGTGTCGGGCGCCGACTGCATCGTGATTCCGCGCGCGCGTTGCAACACGAGTGTGCGCGCTGACGTCGGATTGACCATGCAGACCAACTGGCCATTCACGGTATAGCAGTTTTGCTTCATGATCTCAGACACGTAATAGCTGATCGCGCTTTCGTCGCCTTGCTGAATTTTCAGCGCCATGTATTCCGACATGACAGGCTTTTCCGTATCGAATTTCGTGGTGGCGCGATAACTCAGGCGCGCGACGGCCGCCTGCAAAACGACTTTGTTGTCTGTGAACTGCTGAAGAAAGCCGATCTGCCCGCTTGAGGAAGTGACCGCGACTTGATCGTTTTCGGCCATACCTTTGTTGATGAAGTCCGTGAGCGCTTTGCGCGCGCGCACCAAACTGTCCGGCGCGAGATGCAGATCATCGACGAAGAACAGCACTGTTCGACGACGCGTGGGAGATGTCCTGGAAGAAGTTGTGCCGGCCGATGAATCGTTTGAATCCTGGGCAGCGCCGCGTCGCGGAGGCGACAGCACGCGCTCGAAAAACGAGATGGGCTGCGACTTGCCGTCGATAACAAGCTCGAACTGATCGGCCGTAAGACCGTCTACGAACCTTCCTTTTTTATCAAGAACCGTGAGGTCGGTTTGGACCAGCTCAGTATTGACGCGCACGACGTCGTCGTCTTGGGTTGTGGGCGGATTGTTTTGCGGCGGATTTTGGTTCTGGGCAGAAACCGGAAGCAAAATCGCGCCGCTTACGATAAAAAGTATGAAAGCGGCTCGCCGAATCGTAAGAAGCGTCATCGCTTATTGCTGTTCCCGTAACTGCTTGATTGTGCCGCGAATCTGTTCGGCGTCCTTCGCTTTCGGATCCAGCTCTAAATACTTCTCGAGCTGGTCCGCCGCTTCCTTATTGCGCTTCGCACTGATGTAAAGACCGCCGAGATACTTGTGGGCCAGCGCCAGGCTGTCGCCGCCGTTAGCAATGGCGGCTTCCATTTCCGTCTGCGCTTCGGCATAGCTGCGCGACTTAATCAGAATCAAGCCGAGGTAATAATGGCTGGTCGGGCTCGCGTTGTTCATCTTCAGCGATTCGCGGATATGAGATTCTGACTTTGCGAGCAGTTGCTTTCCTTCATCCGCTTTCTTGTCGGCCAGCGCGGCGCTGCCGAGATTGTAATAAGCGATGCCCATGTTTTGATGAGCTATCACATTATCCGGTTTCAATTTCAGCAGCGCTTCATACGTCTGCGCGGCTTTGTCCATCTTGTTGAGTCGCATGTACACCATGCCGAGTTCAGAAAGCGCTTCCGGAAATTCGGGATAGGCGCTTACCGCTTTGTCGAGAAAGTCGGCCGCCTTTGAGTTATCACCTTTCGCGGCAGCTTCCATTCCCTTGGCGTACGATTCGCGCGCTTCTTTCGGCAGCTTTGCAAAAGCAGCTGCGGCGCCGCGGGCTTTTAGATTGATGGCGACGTTTATCGTTTGGGAAGCGGAATAGGCGCCAAAGCCAGGCTGAATACTGACCGGCTCGCGCGCTACATCGAAATCGGTTCCGCCCTCGACGATTACCGTGTAGCTGCCCGGCGGGAGGTTACGAAACTGAAACGCTCCGTCGGCATCAGTCGCCGATGCTGATGAGCTGGCACTATCGCCTTGCCCTTCCAGCCTGACTTTCATGCCGGGCTCGACGGGCCGTCCCGCCGGTGTAAAGACGCGCCCTTTGATTGTGTGACGGCCTTCGCCGCCCGGCAGTCCGCGCGTGCTGCCGACGCCCTGCGCCTGAATCGTGGTCAGTGAAACCAGCACGGTCGCGACGATCGCCGCGACGCTAAAGAATATTTTGCGGGGAGTGGATAAAACCGTTGACGACATCTTCCTATTGCTCCTTATGGCTTTTCAGGTTCAGTTGATTGTTTGCTGCGCAACTCTTTGATAGTCGCGCGAACCCTTTCGGCGTTGGGCGCGTTTGGCGCCGCCTGCAGATACGTTTCCAGCTCAGTGACGGCGCGCGTGTACTTGCCCTGCCGCCAATATATCCCGCCTAGATAGTAATGCGGAAGTCCCAATCGCGACCCGCCGAGTTTTACCGCCAGCGCAAGCTCAGACTCGGCTTCAGCCAAATTGTTCAAGCCAATCAGGGCGACACCCAGATACATATGCGCGAGCGGCGATCCGCTGTTTTTCGCGAGCGCCGTGCGCAAGTGAGTTTCCGCCTCAGTATGATTCTTGATCTCTACCAAAGCGATGCCATAGTTCAAACGCGACGTGAAATCGTCCGGCATCAGACGCACTGCCGAGCGCAAAGCGTCAACCGCTTTATGCGGTTCGTTGAGTTTCAGATACTGGACACCCAATTCGTTCAGCGCCAGACCAAAGTCTGAATAGTAACTAAGCGCCGCTTTCAGTAGATCGACCGCTTTTCTTGAGTCGCCGGCCTTGGCGGCCTCGAGGGCGCTTTGGTACGCCGCGAGCGCAGGTTTCGGAACAGAGGCCAACGCGGCGTTGACTACGCCATGTTTGATGGCCGGCGTGGGCTTTGGCTGCAAGTTAATCATGACGCTGAAGGTGCGGGGAACGTTCGTCCGGGAAAGGTCGATTCCGGGCGTATTCCGCATGCCTCCGTTGCCTTCGATTAACACTTGCTCTCTGGCGATTTCGTATTCGGACCCCGCGTCGATGGTGACACTGTAATTTCCGGGAGCCAAATTCTTGAATGTAAACGAGCCGTTGTTGTCCGCCACCACCAGGATTCTTTCAGAGCTGGAACTTTCCAGTGTGACCTTGATGTTAGAAATATCGGAACGCCGTCCAGACGGAAAATAGATTCGTCCCTGGATCCGGTTCATGCCGCCTGTACCCATCGAGTCAACGCCGCTTTGCGCGCGCGCCGGCGCCGCGACGATCAGTACAAGCATTAGAAACGAAAGCAGCGAGGCCAGTGCGTGGATAGAATGACGATTAGTGCGAATTATGCGGTGATTCATAGCCGGCAATCCTTTTTGAAGAAGGCCACGGGCAGCCGCTGATGATAGGGAGACCTTTTAGAAAACAAAAGGGAGGAGCGCTGAGCGGCGCCCCTCCCTGCAACCCGACTTGTCGGGAGTGCCCGGCATGCGCCAGGCACGTGAGTAACCAGTGTTAGAACTGGAATCTGGCGCCCAATCTCAAGCTCGACGGGAACTGGAAGATAAGACCGGATCCGTAAAATGGATTACGAACCGGCGGCACTCCCGTAACGCCACTGTTGAGAGAGAACGTTTGATCCATAGTCAGCGCGCGCTGGCTATTGAAGACGTTGAACCAGTCAGCCGTGAAGCGCAGTTCCTTGGTCTCGCCGAACTTGATCGGCATGTAAGCACCGAGGTCCAGGTTCATGGTGAAGGGCGCGCGAGTGCTGCCAATCGCGCTTTCAACGCCAATCGAGCCGCCCGGAATCGTCGCCCCAACGTTCGGAACAACGGCGGTACCACGCGGCACGCCGAAGCCTTCGTTGTTGCCATAAACCGGGTGCGGAACCAGCTGGTTGAACGGAATACCAGACTGCGCGTTTAAGTTGCCAGAGATGACAAGCTTCCAAGGCGTCTGATAGCTGCCGTTGAACTTAAAGACGTGCGGCCGATCGTTCGGCAGGCGTCCATAGAGGTTCGTCAGCAGGCTGACCAGGTCGAACAACGAAGTGATGTTCGGGTCAGACTGTCCGTTGTCGTTTCGGAACAGGCCTTCGTAGTTACCAATCAGGCTCGAGAACACGTACGAAGCGATGAACTGATAGTTGTTCGTAAAGCGCTTCGTGGCAGTGAACTCAACGGCGCGATAGTAACGACGCGCACGGCCAAAGCAACCGATGGCCGGGTCTGCGCAAGCCAGGCGCTCAGTCAAGCTCTCGCCCGGATTGAACAGGAAGTAATTGTTTCCATCATCGAATGAACCGTCTTCGATGACCGATCCCTGCGTGCGATAGACGCCACGAACACCGAGGGCGAGATCGCGCACAACTTCATACTCGAAAGCGCCGGAGACTTCATTCACCGTTTGCGGTTTCAAGTCCGGATCAATCGGAGTCGCGTCGGCGCCCAGATTGCGCAAGCCAAAGCCTGTCGCAACAATGGAACCCGCCGGAGCGTTGTAACGGTTTACGTTAAACTGCTTGTCCGTCTGCGAGTCGCCGCCGCCGGCGCGAACATTCACGTCAAGCGGAATCGGTGTCTCGAGGAAACGGGCAAAGTTGATTGACAGTTTGCCTTTGCCTTTGCCGGTGAAATCCCAAATCAAGCCCATGCGGGGCTGGGTGTTGTCCTTGAAGTTGTTCAGCTTCAAGTACGTCACGCTGCCTTCGCCGTAAGCCTGTTGGTAATCCCAGCGCAGACCGAAGTTGAATTGCACATTCTTGCTGATTTTGAAGTCATCCTGAATGTAGAAACCTTCAACGTCGGTGTAGGTGTCGGCCACCAGCTCGAAATCACGAACACGAGTGCTCGTGCGAACCAGGAACGGATTACCGAACGCTTCCGCTTCCGTGATCGCTCCGGTCGAGACAGTCAGCAAGCCGGCGGGCAGGACCACGCCCGGCGATGTAAGAACCGCCGCCGCCGTTGCGCTCGGGCAAACGATTTCCGTGCCGCGCGTAGTGCAAACGCTGAAGCTGTTCGTAACGCGCATTCCGTTTATGGAGTTAATCGCCGTCGGGCTGGTCGTCACCGCAGCAACGCCCGCCGGATTCGCGAAAGTGATGGATGGACCGCTCGACAACGTGTTGATGTTGTAGATATTGCGGAACCATTCAAAGCCGTACTTCAGCGTGTGGCGACCATAAATGTTCTGCAGCTTGGCCGAAACTTCAAAGCGGTTCCGGTCCTGGGTCGAGAACAAACCAAAACCCGGGCCGCGGAAGAAGTTCCGCTGTAAGCTGCCGCCACGACCGTCCACGAAATCAGCTTTGCCGATGTTCGTATTGGTCGCGTCAACGCCAGTCTGCGTAACCGGCAACACCGCGCCGCCACGCAGCACCGCGAAGTTGTCGAGCAGAAGCGGCGCCGTGAGACCGGCCGCCGTCGGAAGCGTGTTCGCTCTTTGGAAGTGCAGGCCCACCGTGAACTCACCAATCCACGTCGGCGTGATCGACGAATTCAGACGGAACGCGTAGTTATGGCCACCCGTTTCCTGCGTGCCTTCGAATGCTTCCGGATTGTCACCGAAACCTGACACGTTGGTCAGAGCGCCGGTAGCCAGGAAGCCCTCGATCTTGGTGAAGTCACCGAAGGTCGAGAAGTTGAACGTGTGATTCTGATTGAGCTGCCACGTCAGCTTGCCCGCATAGAACGGCGTGCGAACTTTGTTGCTGACCGGAACGCGGAGCGTCTGGGTCAGGTAATTGTTCGTGCGTCGCTGCGGATTGAACGCGCCGAAGAAGCTCAGCTTGTTCTTGATGATTGGACCGCTGATGTCGCCGCCGAGGTCGGCTTCAGAGAAGCCATTCGGCGCAGAACCGGTAAACGGGAAGCTCTTGGTTTCGCGAACTAAACCCTTCGTCGTGAAATAACCGAAGAGGTCGCCGTGAAATTCATTGCCGCCGGTCTTGGTGATGACGTTGAAAATACCGCCGGTTGCGCGGCCATATTCTGCGCCGTAAGCACCGGTTTTGATTTCAACCTCCTGTACAAATTCGAACGGCAGGTTAGCGCCCGATCCGCCAAAAGCGGGGTCGGTCGTATTCACGCCGTCGAGAATGTAGTTGTTTTCCGGACCAGACGATCCGCTGACCGACGGGTCGCGCTCGCGGCCCGAAGCATCACGCAGTCCCGAACGAACTACGGTCGGAGCAATCGTATAAAGCGACTGCACCGTGCGGCCGGTCGGGAAATTTGAAAACTGATCGCTCGACACGTTGGTGCCGCGCGTGGTGCTGGTTGGGTCGATCTGGGCGCCGGCCGTGTCCGTAATAGTAACGGTGGCTGATGCGCCGGCGAGCTGGACCGAAATGTCTGCGGTCGAACTCTTCGAAAGACTGACCTCCACATTATCCTTCGTAGCTTCAGCGAAGCCTCCTGTCGCACCCACGGTGACCGTGTATTTTCCAGGAGTAAGCTGGCCAATGCTGTAGTGACCGCGTTCATCGGTCGTTGCTGTTCTGGGCGACAGCAATCCGGGACCCGTAACGGTCACGGTCGCGTTGGGGACCACGGCGCCGTTAGGATCGAGGACCGTGCCCTCCAGTGAACCCGTTGTTGCTGTCTGTGCCATGGCATTAACTGCGAACAGTGCCAGGCACATCGCAAAAACGAACATCAAAACTTTTCTCATTCTTTTGTTTCCTTTCTTGAAGCGCCGGGAACCGAAGCTTCGAACTAATTAAATTCAATTCGCTGGCTGATCATCCTGGGGAACTGACCAGCCTAATAATTCCTATCGTCTGGCGGGTACCGGATGCCCGCTGTTGGCAACTCGAGAAATCGCATCCGGACTTTCCGCAAAAGAGTCAATTCCGCAGCCTATTTAAGCAATGACGATGCCAAGACGGCATGCCTCCCTTGTTCACGGGAAACCTGCGATTTTGGCCGTTTCTGACACTCTTCGGCATCCGAAATTTCGGTTTTAGTCCGAAAGTCTGGAAAAGCGGAAGCTTGCCCTAACCTCGGTAATCTAAGGGTTTGTCCGCAGTTTCCTGACCGCATCACGAATCGCCTGGGCGTTGGCCGCATCGGGCACTTTCTTCAGGTACTCCTCCAGCTCACTGGCGGCGCGGCCGCGGTCGCCGCGCTTTTCGTAAAGTCGCGCAAGTTGAAGGTAAACAGCGTGCAGCTTTTTGCCGCTGACGTCGTACGCGCGCTGCAAAGTTTTTTCGGCTTCAGTGAAAAAGTAATTTCGTGCGTCCGTGGCTGGCTGCGAAGTTGGTTCTGTGACGGCGCCTTGATCGATCAAAGCAACGCCGCGCATGAAAAGATACTGCGGTTCGACTGGATTCAGGTTTGCCGCTTCCGAGAAGACGCGCGCGGCAATCGCATATTTGCCTTGCCGCATTAGCACCGTGCCAAACAGATACCAGACTCGATCGTCTTTAGGATTCACCCTTTGCGCTTCGTTGAGCTGTTTGATCGCATCTTCCAGCTGACCACGTTTTTCCAACTCGCTGGCGAGCAGGAAACGAGCGTCGAAATAGTCCGGAAAAAGTTTGATCGCTGTTTCGAGGGACGCCTGCGCTTCCTGGCTGCGACCGGCAGCAACAGACTTCGTTGCCTCTTTGAAAGCGTCGAGCGCGGCTTTCGGCACGTTCTGAACGAACCTTACTCCGGCTCGCGGCGCGCGCGCCCGGTCTTTCGCGACCAGCGTAATTTCAACCGTCCGCATCTCGCCGGGCGCGTCGGGGCCGGTGCGGTTTGTAAACTCAAC
>JADMIO010814583.1_pt1 | contig 23003 bp, 18 predicted proteins | sample 8958161 | NCBI WGS metagenome assembly JADMIO01 (sample SAMN16585339, study PRJNA669376) | soil metagenome | isolation source: Crop rotation soil | place: USA: Cullars Rotation, Alabama | collected 2011 | reverse complement strand
CTTTCCCGCCTGCGCCTGCACCCGCTCCGGCACCAGCACCGGCACCGGCGCCCGCTCCGGCACCAGCGCCTGCTCCAGCCCCTGCCCCGGCGCCTGCGCCGTCCGGCGGTGGCGTCCTGCAGGTCACGATCTCGCCGAACCCAGTGCCCTGGAGCGGCACCCCGATTCCGAACTGCTCGCTGACCAACACCTGGACCTACACGCAGGTCCTGGACAACGTCGGCGGCGCGGAGCTCACGCTCAGCGATCGCACCGACTACATGGACGGCGCGGTCCTCAGCCAGCGCTCCGGCCTCGGCATCGTCATTCCCGCCGGCTCGAAGCAGACGCTCACCACCCGCTTCTGCAGCGCCAGCGCCGACGAACACCACACGCGCACCGACTTCACGGGCACGGACGCGAAGAACAACCGGATCACCTACAAGGGTCCGGACGTCGTGTTGTCGAAGAAATAGGGATCAGGGATCAGCGATCGAGGATCGGGAACAAGGCGTCCCCGGTCCCCGATCGCTCCCAGAGGAAATAACCGTGAGCGCCATCATCGGCCGACTCAGTTTCGATCCCGCCGAGATTCTCGCGCGGCCCGTGCTCGACCGGATGCTCGACGCGTCGGTCAACGGACAACTCGAATCCCGCAGCGTCTTCGCCGCCCCCGGCATCGCGATCGGCTGGTGCGGCACCGCGCGGCCGAACGGCCTCGCCGGCGTCGGCGCGAGCGACCGCCAGAACATCCGCGCCGTGGCGGACGCGCAGCTGACCAACGCGGGGGAGCTGCGTGGCGAGCTCGAGCGCGAGGGACACCGCTTCCACACGCGCACCGACGAAGAGCTGATCGCGCACGCCTACGACCGGTGGGGCACGGCCAGCTTCGAGCGGCTGCGCGGACCGTTCGCCTGCGCCATCTGGGACGAGACGGCCCGCCGCCTCGTGCTGGCGCGCGACCACATCGGCATCCGGCCGCTCCACTTCGCGCTGCTGCCGGGCCACGGCCTGGTCTTCGCCTCCGAAATCCGCGCGCTCCTGCAGGATCCCGGCGTCGCTCGCGACTGGTGCCCCGACGGCATCGACGCCTACCTCGCGCTCGGCTACATCCCGGCGCCGCTGACGGCCTATCGCCGCGTCAGCAAACTCGAGCCGGCGCACTTTCTCATCGTCGACGGCCGGCGGCTGCACGTCGAGGAGTTCTGGGATCTGCCGGTGCCGTCGCCGAACCACGCGCCGCACGACGTCGCCTGGGCGTTGAAGGGCGCGCTGAAGGCAGCGGTCCGCCGCGACCTGAAGGACGACAAGCAGGCGGCGCTGCTCTATTCCGGCGGCATCGCCTCGTGCGCGCTGCTCGCGGCCGCGCCGGCGGGCGCGGGCCTGCCGATCACCGTGGACGTCGATGGCGACGCCTCCGAGCTGACGCGCAGCGACGCCGCCGCGGCGCACCTGGGGCGCGTGCGCGAGCTCGAGGCGATCACCCAGCCGATGTCGTCGCTCGTCGAGGAGCTGACGGCCATCAGCGGCGAGCCGGTCGCGGATCCGTCGGCGGTCACCCAGCTCGCCATCTGCAAGGCGGCCGCGAAGCACACGGACGTGGCGTTGTCGGCGCACGGGGCGGCGGTGCTGTGGGCGCCCAACGCACGCCGCCGCGCGCTGCTCGCCCGCTTCCTGCGCCCGCACGACGTGCGCACGGCGAAGCTGACCTGCCGCCTGTGGGACGACGACCATCGCCGTTCCATCTACACGCGCGGGTTTGCCTGGGAAGTCCGGGAAGCGAATCCGTTCGTCCGCCACCTGGAGCGCTACGCCTCGCGGCGGACCAACGACCCGGTGGACCGCGCGATGTACGTGGACGCGCGCACGTTCCTGCCGGACAACACGCTGGTGCTCGCCGGCCGCGCCGCCGCCGCCGCGGGCATCTCGCTCCGCTATCCGTTCCTCGATCGCCAGATGGTGGAGCTGGCGACGGTCACGCCCGCGTCGCTCAAACAGCGCGGACGCAACGTCGCCTACGCGCTGCGCAGCCTGCTGACGCCGCAACTGCCGTCGCGGCTGGTGCCCTCGGCGCTGCGGCAGCCGGCGCGCCACCCGTGGCTGGCCGGCGCATTGACGATGCTGGTGCCGAAGATGCTGCTCGGGCCGCGGTTCGACGGCCGCGGCATCGTGTCGCGCCCGGCGCTCCGCCAGTTGTGGGCCGAACACCTCTCGGCGCGCGTCGACCACTCGCGCCGCCTGTGGGCGCTGCTGATGCTGGAGTTCTGGTTCCGCGATTTCATCGACGGCGATGCGGCGGCCGAGCCGTTGGAATACGCCGTGCTAGTGAAGGCAGCCTGAGATGTGTGGCATCGCTGGAATCGTCTCGAGCGGTCAGCTCGAACCCGAGGATTGCACCCGCGCCACCGCGATGCGCGACGTCATGCGCTATCGCGGCCCGGACGGCGCCGGCCTGCACTCCGACGCACAGGCCGTCCTCGCCCATCGCCGTCTGAGCATCGTCGATCTGGCCGGCGGCCATCAGCCGCTGTCGAACGAGACGGGCGCGGTGTGGGTGACCTTCAACGGGGAAATCTATAACCACCGCGACGTACGTGCGCAGCTCGAAGGCGCCGGACATACCTATCGCACGCGCTCGGACACGGAAACGATCGTCCACGCCTACGAGCAGTGGGGCGACGCGTGCGTCGATCACTTCCGGGGCATGTTCGCCTTCGCGCTGTGGGACAGCGGCGCGCGGCGCCTGCTGCTCGTGCGCGACCGCCTGGGCGTCAAGCCGCTCTATTGGGCGCGCGCCGGCGAGCGGCTGCTCTTCGCCTCGGAGATCAAGGGCATCCTCGCAAGCGGCCTGATCGCCGCGCGGCCCAACCACCGCGTGCTGTCGGAAGTGCTGGCGACGCGCGGCAGCGCCGGCGAAGAGACGATGTTCGAGGGCATCTTCAAGCTGCTCCCGGGGCACCGGCTGATCTTCGAGCAGGGACGTATCCGCACGGAGAAATACTGGGAGCTGCCGCTCGACGGTCCGGACCCGGAGCTGGAGCGGATGCACGACGGCGCGCTCATCGACCGCTTCCGCGAGCTGCTCACGGAATCGGTGCGCCTGCGGCTGATGTCCGACGTGCCGCTCGGCATGTTCCTGTCGGGCGGCATCGACAGCAGCGCCATTGCGGCGCTGATGGCGCGCGAGATCAACCGCCCGGTGGACACCTTCTCGGTGGCGTTCGCGGATCGGCGCTTCAGCGAGCTCGAATACGCGCGCGCCGTGGCGCGGGCGATCGGCGCCAACGGCCACGAGATCGTCATCGACGACAACGACTTCTTCGCCGCGCTGCCGCGGCTGGTGTGGCACGAGGACGAGCCGATTGCCCACCCGTCGAGCGTGCCGCTGCACTTCGTCTCGGCGCTGGCGCGGCAGCATGTCGTCGTCGTGCTGACCGGTGAAGGGAGCGACGAGCTGCTCGCCGGCTACGGCAAGTATCCGCGCGCGATGATCAACTGGCGCGCCGGCGGCGTCTACGAGCGTCTCGTCCCCGCCGCGCTGCGCACCTCGGTGGCGCAGTCGCTGCTGCCGAAGCTGCCGGGCCAGGCGGGCCGCTACGCGCGGCGCTCGTTCCTCGCGATGCCGCGCAACGCCTCGGCGATGTTCCTCGACAACTTCGCCGGCATGCCGCTGCACCAGCAGCGCGACCTGCTATCGTCCGCGGCGCTGGCGGGCGGCGATCCCTACGCGGCGTCGCTCGCCTACTTCAACGAAGTCAACGGCCGCAGCGGCATCCTCGGGCGCCTGCTGCACACCGACATCAAGACCTACCTCGTCGAGCTGCTGATGAAGCAGGACCAGATGAGCATGTCGGCCTCCATCGAGAGCCGCGTGCCGTTCCTCGATCACAAGCTGGTCGAATTCGCGGCGCGGCTGCCCGACCGCCTGAAGCTGCGCGGCTTCACCACCAAGCGCATCCTGCGCGAGGCGATCCGCGGGTTGCTGCCGGAGGAAATCCTCACCCGCAAGAAGATGGGGTTCCCCGTGCCGTTCGGCCAGTGGACGCGCGAGCGCTGGCAGCCCGTCGTGCGCGACGTGCTGCTCGATCGGCGGACGCGCGAGCGCGGCCTGATCAACGCCACGGCGGTGGAGCGCCTGCTCGACGCGCACCGCGACGGCACCACGTCCGGCGGCGACGCCATCTGGGCGCTCGTCAACCTCGAGCTCTGGTACCGCACCTTCATCGACGGCGAAGGCGTGCAGTCCCTGTCCGCACCCGGACTGGCTGCCGGCGCCCGCCGCGCGGACGCGGACGCGTCCGAACCGCACGCTCACGCACCACGCACCCACGAACCACGAACCTTCGGATCCCCGATCCCCAATCCCGGATCCGCGATCCCTACCGAGAGGAACGTCACAGTATGAGAGTCGCCGTATTCGGCCTGGGCTACGTCGGCAGCGTCTCGGCCGCCAATTTCGCCGCGGATGGCCACGACGTCATCGGCGTGGACGTCAACCCCGAGAAAGTGGCCGCCGTCAACGCCGGCCGCAGTCCCATCGTCGAGCCCGGGCTCGAGCAGCTTCTGAGAGAGGGCGTCGACGCGCGCCGCCTCCGTGCGACGACCAGCACGGCCGAGGCGATCTCCGAGACCGACCTGTCGCTGATCTGCGTCGGCACGCCGAGCCGCAAGAACGGCAGCCTCGACCTCAGCTACCTGATTCGCGTCTGCGAGCAGATTGGCGACGCGCTGAAAGAGAAGCCGACCTATCACGTCGTCGTCGTGCGCAGCACGGTGCTGCCCGGCACGACGCACGAGCACGTCATCCCGACGCTCGAAAAGCGATCGGGCAAGAAGTACGGCGACGGCTTCGGCGTCTCGGTCAATCCCGAGTTCCTGCGCGAGGGGACGGCGTTGAAGGACTTCCGGCAGCCGCCGCTGACGCTGGTCGGCCACAACCACTCGTACGACGCGGCGCCGACCAAGTCGCTCTACGACAACGTCGAAGCGCCGCTCTACAGCACCAGCATCCGCGTCGCCGAGATGATGAAGTACACGAGCAACGCGTGGCACGCGGTGAAGGTGGTGTTCGCCAACGAGATCGGCAACCTCTGCAAGCGCGTCGGCATCGACAGCCACGACGTCATGGACATCTTCGTCCGCGACGAAAAGCTGAACCTGTCGCCCTACTACCTCAAACCGGGCTTTGCCTTCGGCGGCTCCTGCCTGCCGAAAGACGTGCGGGCGCTCCAGTACCGGGCGCGCGAGGTGGACCTCGAGCTGCCGCTCATCAACTCGCTGCTTGGCAGCAACAAGCTGCAGATCCAGCACGCCATCGATCAGATCGTCGAGACCGGCAAGAAGCGCATCGGCATCCTCGGCTTCAGCTTCAAGGCCGGCACCGACGACCTGCGCGAATCGCCGATGGTCATTCTGGGCGAAGCACTGCTCGGCAAGGGGTACGAGCTGTGCATATACGACCGCAACGTGTCACTTGCGCGACTGATGGGTGCGAACAAGGAATACATCGAGCAGCAGATTCCCCACCTGTCGCGTCACCTGTGCGACTCGGTTGACGACGTCATCGCCAAGAGCGAGGTCATCGTCATCGGCAACGGCGCCCCCGAATTCGCGGGAGCGCTCGAGCGGTGCCGGCCGGATCAGACCGTCATCGACCTCGTCCGTCTTCCCATCAATTTTGCGGCAATGCAGGCGCAATACGATGGCATCTGCTGGTAAATGGGGCTGTTTCATGCGGCGTTCGGGTTCTTCCTCACCTGGTGGGGCGCGTACTTACTGGCGTTGCTCGACGCAACGATGGTGTTCTTCTTGCCGCTCGGTATAGACGCGCTCGTCATCTATCTCTCGGCCCGGCACGGGATGTTCTTCTGGCTCTACCCGTTGCTCGCGACCGCCGGCTCGCTGACCGGTGCCGCCATCACCTACTGGATCGGTAAGAAGGGCGGCGAAATTGGTCTCGAGCGGTTCGTGCCGCCGCGCCGCCTCGAGCGCCTGCGCACCCGCGTGCAGAAGCAGGGCGCGGTCGCCATGGCGTTCGCCGCGCTGCTGCCGCCGCCGTTCCCGCTCACGCCGTTCGTGCTGACGTGCGGCGCACTCGAGGTGAACCGCCGGATTTTCTTCGGTACGTTCGCCGTGATGCGACTCATCCGCTTCGGCAGCGAGGCCGCGCTCGCCCGCTTCTACGGCCGCGGGGTGCTGCGGATGCTCGAGTCCGACCAGTTCCAGACCGTCGTCATCGGCTTCATCGTCGTCGCGGTGATCGGAACGATCGTGTCGGCGGTGATGCTGTGGCGGAGCACCCGTCAGCCGCGGCTGCGGCCGGCATAGCCGGCACCTGCCGGGCGACATCCCTTAGCGTCTGAGTGGCCTAACGCGGCGTTCGCCGCGTTTCGGCCATCAGCGCTGCAAGCCCATCCGAGGAAATGCCAAGCGGACGTGTCTGGAGCGTGAAATAGGCTTCAGACGCCTGCAGCCACGTGAGCTCCACCAGCTCGCGGTCCGAGAACAGCTGGCGCGCGGCGGTGAACGTCGCCTCGTCGATCTTCCCGTCGTCCAGGATGTCATCGACCCACGCCAGCGCGGCCCGCTCGCGCGGCGAGAACATGGGGCTATCGCGCCAGCCCTCCAGCTGACCGACGCGTTCGAAGCCGATTCCCTTTCGCATCGCCACCGCGCGCCCCAGGTCGGAACAGAACTCACAGCCATGGTGCGATGACACGCGCGCCAGAATCAGCGCCCGCAGGCCGGGCTCGAGGGTTGTCGCGTGGTCTCGCATCCATTCGATCAGCAGTCCGATGGTGAGGAGCGCGGGCGAGCGACTGTAGATGACGCGCAGCGGCATCAGCACTTTTCCGTAGCGGCGCCGGGCGATGCGGTAGACGACGCGCATCAGGAAACCGGGCTTCTCGACGGGCGGAAGCAAAAGGGCCACGGCCTACCGCACCGCGCGCCAGTCACGCGTCCTGGCCAGCTCGCGCGCGAAGCAGGCTTCGGCGCGCGTCTCCGCCTCCCGTTGCGCGGCGGCGGAGACCGCCAGCAGCAGCTCCGCGTCCGTCGGGCAGCGTGTGCGAGCGGATGCAGGAGCGGTGGCGGCGTTGCGTGCGAAGTAGCGCGAGGCGCCGGTGCGCACCCATTCCGCACGGCCTGCAAGCGGCCCGGCGACGAGCAGCTCGGCAACAGCCAGACGCACCGAGGCGTCCACGCCACCGCGCTGCGCCAGCACGGCCGCGGGCGCCAGATCGATGGCGGTTCCCTCCGCGACCTCGCTCACCCACCAGGGGCGGTTGGTGGCGAGCCGGAAACTGTCGAGCGTGTCGTGCAGGCGCAGCGTCATCGGCAGCACCGACGTGCCGAGCGTGCGCGAGAGATCGGCGTGCGCGCGCGCGGCGATCCGCTCGATCTCCGTCGCGGTGACTGACGAGGAGGCCGACACACTGACGGAGATGCCGCCGGCACGCGGCGGGGGCGCGGGCGCAACGACCGGCGGTGCCGCCGCCGGGGCGCCCGTCAACGTCTCCGTCGGCGTCGGCACGGAGAGACCGCCGAGCGGCGTGATGTCGAGGCCGGGGTAGTACTGCGCGAGGATCGCACGCGCGGTTTCGCCGCGGGCAGCCCGCCGGCTGGCGCCGATCGCGCACATCCCGACCCCGTGTCCGAATCCCCTGCCGGTGAACCGTACGGTTCCGCCGCGCTTGTCGACGGTGAAGGCGGTACTTCTGAGGACGACCGCGCCGACCGTCAGCCGGAACTGGTCGGCGGCGATCACGTCGGGACGCAGGCCCGACAGCTGCAACCGGGCCGCCCGGCCGGACGAGGTACGGCCCTCCACCCGGATGTCCTTCAGCCGCCCGCCTTCGAACCCGGCGCGCTCGAGCGTCTGCTGCAGATCGCTCAGCGAAAATTCGACGGTCCATTCCGGGTCGTCCTCGCACACGTCGTCGCGGCGGGAAACGAGGTAGGGATAGTCCGCGCCAGGCCAGACGTCGGCCGCGCGCTCGGAACGGCCGCCGCAGGAGGCGGAATAGAACACCTCGGCGAGATCGCCGCGGTAGGTGAGCACCTGGCCGACGGTGGCCATCGCGGCGCGGCGTGACACCGGCGTGGAGGGACGCAGCACCTGGCAATGCGTGCTGTCGCACAGGTCGTAGCCGTCGCGCGCATGGCGATCGCGGTTCTTGAGCGTGTAGGTGCGGATGGCCACCGCCAGCGCCTGCTGGGCCGCGTCGGCGGCGCGCGGATCGCCTTCCCCGGCGAGGACGCGCGCGACGTACAACTCGAGCGGGATAGACGTGACGCGGCCGTCGGCGGTCGAACCGATGCGCAGCGTGCGCCCGCTGCTGACGGCGATGAGATCGGCGTCGGTGACGTCGGCCTGCGCCAGCGTCGCGTCGAGGCCGCGGACCAGCATCACGACGAAGGTTACGAAGAACACGAAGTAAGAGCATGTTCCTCGCGCCTTCATCCTGGCGTCCCTCGTGTCCCTCGTGTCCGTCGTGGTCGGCGTCACAGCCGGGTCTTGCAGCCCGGCCGGCACCGGCACTGAATCAGTTTCTCGCCATCGGTGTAGTAGTTGTAGGTGAGCTCCTCGCCCGCGGCGATGTTCCGCGACGCGCGGATCCAGATCGTCTTGCCGACGATGTGGCTGTAGCAGTTGGGCTTGCAGGCGTGGTTGATGAAGCGCGCCAGGTTGCCGCCGACATTCGCATCACGCACCCAGCGGCGATTGACCGTGAAGCACCAGATGCACCCTTTCTTCAGGTAGCGCGTCTCGCGCTTCAGGCTTTCCTTGTGATCGATCAACTCGCCGTCGTAATCGATGATCCGTGTGTTCTTGGAGATCGGCTCGAGCGCGAAGATCCCCCAGCCGTGGAGTTTGGAGCGGCGTCGGACAATTCTCGGCAATTCAATCGCACCTGCCACGCCAGAGAGGATAACAGGAGATAATAGCGGTCGAATGAGCGGCAAGAATGTTGGCGCGCGGGAGATCGTCCAGGCATGGGGCCGCATCCTTGCGGGCTACCGCCCGAACATCTCCATCGAGATCACGCGCGAGTGTCCGCTGCGCTGCCCGGGTTGCTATGCGTACGGCGACGACCACCTCGGCGGCGGCGGCGTAACGCTTCGCGGCCTCGCCGACTACAAGGGCGACGAGCTGGTGACCCGCTTCATGGCGCTGGTCGATCGCCACCGGCCGCTGCACGTGTCGATCGTCGGCGGCGAGCCGCTGGTGCGCTACCGCGAGCTTGGTCGGATCCTGCCGCAGCTCGCCGAACGCCAGATCCACACCCAGGTGGTCACCTCCGCGGTGCGGGAGATTCCGAAGGAGTGGGCGGCGCTGCCGCGCCTGCAGATTGTCGTCTCCATCGACGGACTGCAGCCCGAACACGACGCCAGGCGCACGCCGGCGACCTACGACCGCATCGTGAAGCACATCGAAGGGCACCAGATCACCGTCCACTGCACCGTGACGCGCCAGCAGGTACGCCGTCCCGGCTATCTCGAGGAATTCCTCCGCACCTGGGACGCCAACCCGCACACCCGCCTCATCTGGATCAGCCTCTACACGCCGCAGAAGGGCGAGATTTCCGAGGAACGCCTTACCGCCGCGGATCGCGCCACGGTCATCGCCGAGCTTGGCCGGCTGATGCCGAAGATCCGGAAGCTGCAGATGCTCGACGGCATCCTGAAGGTCTACGCCACGCCGCCCGCCTCGCCGGATAAGTGCGTGTTCGCGCAGACGACGGAGTGCTACTCGTCGGACCTGGAACGGCGGATTACGCCGTGCCAGTTCGGGGGGAACCCTGATTGCTCCAACTGTGGATGTATCGCCTCCGCGGGGTTGGAAGCGATCGGCCGCCACACCCTGCGCGGCGGCATTCCGGTGGGCCGGATCTTCTATGCGTCCCTGCGCGTCGGCGAAACCGTCGGCCGCGTTCGCGGCCTGCCGCCGACGCGCCCCCGGGCGCCGGGCGCCGCTGCGGCGCGTCCCGAGTAATAGCAAGGGGGTCGGGACTCATTGCAGGAATTGCGATGACCGCGCACGATCGCAACTATTGCAATGAGTCCCGACCCCCTTGCGGGGCGCTCGCTAGCGCGCCGCGGCTTCGGCGAGCTCCGCTTCAGCTTTCTTTTCCTTGATTTCCTTCTTCAGGCCCTTGGCTTCCTTGGCCGCCAGGTCGGTGTACGACCAATCGCTCTCGAACACCTCCTGTATGTGCTTGACGGCCTTCGGTTCCTTGACGATCAGGCCGACCTCCCGCCGCCCGTCGAGCTCGAGGGGCCGCAGGCTCTGGCTGCCGACAAAGGCGGTGTCGCCGTCGCGCACCATCGCCCGGACGTGCAGCCGGTGCGTCGGCAGTTTCTGGACGCGCAGCCCGTTGGCGCGCTTTCCCGCTTTGCCGAGAATGCGCACGTCCACGCCCGCCTTGATGCGCTGGTTGATCAAGCGGAGCATCTGCAGGTCGGTCAGCTTCGGGTCGTAAATCAGCAGCTGCTTTTTCGCGCGCTTGATGAAGGTGGCGAGAATCTCGCGCGCGTTATCGGGGCTGACGACGAACGACCCGTGTTCGGACTGCGGATCGTACTCCTGCCGCAGCGTGTCGGCCTCGAACAGGCGCACGGCCTCGGTGACCGCCCGCCGATCCCGGGTGACGATACCGAAGCTGCGGCTCTTCAGATCCAGCGCGGTGAAGTTGAATCCGTAGACGTGGAGCTCTTCACGGTCCACGATCATCATCTTCCCGTGGTAGCGCGTGAACGCGTCGCCGGTGCGCGCGACGAGCATGCCCTTTTCGAGCATCCGCAGCTCGAGCTGGCGGAGGCCCTTTTCACCCTGGGAGCCCTGGTGCGCGATGAGCGCCCGCACGACCACACCCCGATCCCGCGCCGCTACGAGCTCCTTCTCCATCGGCTTCAAGTCGAAGCGGAAGATCATGATATCGAGCGACTTCTGGGCGCTGCCGATGACGTCGAGAACCGGCTTGATGCCGTCCTCCGGCTGAACGATGAGCTCCACGACACCCTTTCGCGGCCAGGCCCCCCATCTCAACCACGCGAGGCTGCGGCGCCTGTCCCTCGATGGGTTACAGCAAAGAGCTGGCCGTCGGCGAGATCGGTCTGTTCTTCTCCCCGTGGCCGGCCGGGCCGATGCGGTGGGAAGCGGCTTACGCGATGGCGCGGTGCAACGCGGCGGCGCGCGCCAGGGCGGCCTCGACGTTTGGCAGGATGTTGGCCGCGCCGACATGCCGATGGAATCCGGCCTGCGCCATCAGCCGTGCCGGGTGCGCCGGCGCTCCACAGAGGAGCAGGGTGCGCCCGGCGGCATGCAACGCGTCGGCAAAGTCCTGGATCGCCTTCATCCCGGTGGCATCAATCGCGGTCATGTTGCGCAGCCGCAGGACCACGATCGGTGTCATCTCATGGACGTGGCTCGTCAGGTTGGTCAGCTTGTCCGTCGCGCCGAAGAGAAAGGGACCGTGGATGCGATAGATGGTGACGTACTCGGGGATGGGCTTGTCCTGCAGGACATGCTGGCGTCCGTGCTCCACATACTCCCGGGTGACGCGGGTGACGCTGGTCGTCAGCGAGATGCGCCTGATGAACAGCAGCGCCGCGAGGATCATCCCAGTCTCTACGGCGACGGTGAGATCCGCCACCACGGTGAGCACGAAGGTCACCAGCCACACCAGCCGGTCCGCCCAGCTGTGCCGCCACAGCTCGAGCGCTTCGTGCCACTCGCCCATGTTGTAACAGACCACCATGAGAATGCCGGCGAGCACCGCCATCGGCACCGCGGCGGCAAGCTTCGACGCCACGACGAGAATCAGCAGCAGCGTCAGTGCGTGAACGATCCCGGCGACGGGCGTCCGTGCGCCCGAGCGGATGTTGGTGGCCGTGCGCGCGATGGCGCCCGTGGCGGGAAGGCCGCCGAACATCGGCGACACGATGTTGGCGATGCCCTGGGCGAACAGCTCGACGTTCGAGTCGTGCCGCGTCCGTGCCATCCGGTCGGCGACCATCGCCGACATCAGCGATTCGATCGCGCCGAGCATCGCCACCGTCAGCGTCGGCGACAGCAGGTGCAGGATCAAATCGGGCCGGAAGCGTGGAATGGTGACCGCCGGCAGGCCCGACGGAATGCCGCCGAACCGCGACCCGATGGTGTCGACCGGCAGGTCCATCACCGCCGCCGCCAGCGTCCCCGCGACGAGCGCGACGATGTAGCCCGGCACGCGCGGCACGAGCCGGTTCCAGACGACGATCAGCGCCACCACTGACAGGCTGAGGATGGCGACGGGCGCCGCCGCCGCGCCGAGGTGGCTGCCCAGGACGCGCAGACGTCCGATGAAATCGCCGGGCACCGGACCGTCGAGCATGATGCCGAAGAAATCCTTCAGCTGCGTGCTGGCGATGACGATGGCGATGCCGTTGGTGAACCCGAGCACGATGGGCCGCGGGATGAAGCGAACCGCCGTGCCGGTGCCGGTCAGCCCCATGATCACGAGCACCACGCCGGCCATCATCGTGCACATGAAGAGGCCGTCCACGCCGTAGGCCGCGATGATGCCGTAGACGACGACGACGAACGCGCCGGTCGGTCCGCCAATCTGCACCATCGAGCCGCCGAGCGCGGAGAGGACCAAGCCGGTGGCAATGGCCGTGTAGATGCCGGCCTGCGGCGGCATTCCCGACGAGATCGCGAACGCCATCGCCAGGGGAAGCGCCACGAGACCGACGGTAACGCCGGCGATCAGGTCCGCGGAGAACGCCTCGAGCGAGTAGGTCCGCAGCGCAATGATCGAAGCGGGCAGGAATTTTTTCCGATGTGGCATCGGCCTATTTATTCTATCGGCCACAACCAGGCGGCTCCGCGTACGCCGCTGGCGTCGCCGTGCCGCGCGGGGACGAGCGTCGTCCGTACCTCCTCTCGTCCGGAGCCGCGGGCGAAGACGAACCCGGCCCACAGCGGCGGAACGTTCCCATAGAGCCGGCCGATGTTCGACATCCCGCCGCCGAGCACGATGACATCCGGATCGAGCACGTTGATCACCGTGGCCAGCGAGCGCGCCAGGCGCCGCTCGTAGCGCTGCAGCGTCGCCTCGGCAGCGGCGTCGCCGCTCGCGGCGGCGGCGACAATCGCCGGCGGCAACAGCCGCACGCCCGCCACCCGCTCGTGATCGGCGGCCATTCCCGGCCCTGACAGAAACGTCTCGATGCACCCGTGCTTGCCGCAGTAGCACGGCGGACACACCCGGTCCTCGTCGTCAGGCCACGGCAACGGGTTGTGGCCCCACTCGCCGGCGATGCCGTTGGCGCCGGCGATGACGCGGCCGTGGACGGCGATGCCGCCGCCGACGCCGGTGCCGGCAATGACGCCGAACACGACGGGCGCGCCGGCCGCGGCGCCGTCAGCCGCTTCGGAGACCGCGAAGCAGTTCGCGTCGTTGGCGACGCGCACCGGCCGCTGCAGCCGCGCCTCGAGATCCTGCTGCACGGGCCGGCCGATCAGCCAGGTGGAGTTGGCGTTCTTGACGAGGCCGGTCGAGGAGGAGATGGTGCCCGGGATGCCCACGCCGACCGCCGCCGGCGGGGATGCGCCGCGCGGCACGCGCCGCAGGAGGTCCGCCACGATGCCGGCAATGGCCGTCAGCGTGGCGTCGTAATCGTCCCGCGGCGTCTCGACGCGGGTGCGCGCGACCTCCGTGCTGCCGTCGAGCGCGATGCCCTCGATCTTGGTCCCGCCGAGATCGATTCCGATGCGAACGGACACCCCGAGAGCTTACAATCCGTCTCATGTCGAGACGAAGATTCCTCAAGGCGTCGGCGGCCATCGGCGCGGGCGCGGTCAGCGGCGTCATCGGCCGGGCGACCGACGCGCTGGCGCAGCAGCGGGCTCCCGCCGTCGCGGCGTCGAAGCCGATCCGCATCATCATGGCGGGCTACGCGCCGCCGGCCAACGGCTTCAGCCTGTCGCTGAAGCGCATCGGCGACCGCATCCAGTCGAAGTTCGGCAAGGACGTGGACGTCAAGTACATCTACAACATCATCGATCTCGGCTACAAAGGGGAGGACCTCCCCTGGCTCGTGGAGAGCGGCGTGCTCACGGTCGCCTACCAGTCGAGCAGCTACTTCACCGAGCAGATCCCCGATCTCGGCATCGCCGACCTGCCGTTTCTCTTCTCCGACACCGCGCGGGCGCGCGCGGCGATGGACGGCCGCTTCGGCGCCACGCTCGCCCACCGCATGGAGACGAAGGCGAACTACCGCATCCTCGGCTGGTTCGAGAACGGGTTCCGCCACATCTCGAACCACCTGCGTCCGATTCACACGCCGGCCGACATGAAAGGGATGCGCATCCGCGTGCTGCCGAGCAAGGTGCAGGAGCGCACCTTCGAGCTGCTCGGCGCGACGCCGCGCGTGATGGACCTGTCCGAGCTGCTGCCGGCGATCAAGGCGGGGACGGTGGACGCGCAGGAAAACCCGTTCTCGAACACCACCACCTACGGGGTGCACAAATTCCACAAGTTCCACACCGCCTCGAACCACTTCTACCTGTCGCGTCCGATCTTCTTCAACCAGACCGCCTTCGACGCGTGGCCGAAGGCGCTGCAGGACGAAATGCGCGCCGCCGTGCGCGAGGCGATCGAATTCCAGCGCGCGCTGCACGTGAAGGAAGAGGAAGACGCGATGGTCGAGATCCGGAAGGAAGGCGGGACGATCGTCGAGCTGACGCCGGACGAGCACCAGAAGTTCGTCGACGCGGTGAAGCCGATTTACGGCGAAGCCCGCGGCCAGTACGACCGCGAGCTCCTGTCCCTGGCTAATCTGTAGGTAGAAGGGGATCGGGGATCGGGGATCGGGGATCCGGGAACTGGATTAACCGCTCGTCCTGATCCCTGATCCCCTATCCGCTTCCCCCTAACCCCTAACCCCTAACCTGTATCCCCTACTTCGTCCCCTTCGCCCCGAGCTCCTTGTAGGCGAGCGTCACGTTGTTCTTGATGCGCACCTTGTCGCCCGGGGTGGTGATCGGCGCGTAGCCGTTGTACTTCGCCGGCATCTGCCAGCTCGCGGCCACGTCGTCAGGGCTCTTGCCGGCCTTCATCGCCGCCTGCACGTCGGTGACGAACTCGCGGTTGAACGAAATGTACTGGCGCAGATCGGCCGGGGTCATCTCGGTGGAGTGACCCGTGACGATCGTGTCGTACTTGCCGTTCAGCGAGTTGGCCGCCTTCTCGAGCGTGTTGGCGATCTCGACCGCGCTGCCGCCGTTGTTGGCGTCGAGCAGCGGGATGTTCTTGCCCGAGAAGATGTCGGCGGCGTGCAGCACACGGTTGGCCGGGAACAGCACCCACGCGTCGCCGTTGGTGTGGCCGCGGCCGAAGTAGAACAGGTCCACTTCGTCGGCGCCCTTGCCGAGCGTCATCTTGTCCTTGAAGGTGCGCTTCGGCAGCCCCTTGCCGCCGTTCTGCTGGAAGATGGTCTGCGCCGGCACGGTCTGATCCGCTGCCGTGCTGTTCGGGATCATCTTCTTCATGTTCTCCGCGGTATTGGCCTGGACGATGATGTCCACGCTCGCGGGAAATTCCACGTTGCCGCTGACGTGATCGCCATGCGTATGCGTGTTGATCAGCGTCGTCACCGGCTTGTCGGTGAGCGTCTTGATCTTGTCGAGAATCGGCTGGCCCCAGCCCGGGTTCTTCGAGTCGACCACGACCACGCCGGTGGAGGTGATGAAGACCGACGTGTTCCCGCCGCCGCCGTTGGTCAGCGCTTTGAGCACGTACAGGTTGTCTTTGAGCTTGGTGACTTCCAGGGTTCTCGGCTGCTGTTGAGCCGCAACCGCAATCGACAGCGCGCCGACAACGAGCAACGAGCCCAGGATGGTGCGTCGTTTCATGCTTCTCCTCCGAAGGCGGGATTATACCGGGAACGGGGGGTCGGGGATCGGGGATCGGGGATCAGGGATCGGGGATCAGGGAGTTGGGATCTCGTAATACTTGCGATACATGCCGCGGCGGAACAGCCACCCTCCCAGCGGACCCAGCCACCCCAGCACGTAGTACATGTAGCCAAGGTCCATCAGCTCGATCAGGTTGCCGTCGAAGTCCTTTGCAAAGAAAAACGAATGGCCGCGCGGCGAGCGCTCCGGCCGGCTGACGCACTCGACGCCCTTGCTGACGAGGTGGTCGTACCATCGCTGCAGGTTGCGGACGTTGAAGGAGATGTGCGTCAGGCCCACCTGGTTCCAGCGCACCGCGGCCGCCGGCAGCTGCGGGCGGAACTCGAAGATTTCGAGCACCCCGCCGCCAGGCACGCGAATCCAGCCGATCCGGCACGTCGTGTCCACGGCGCCGACCAGCGACGTCACCGGCTGCACGCCAAAGAACGAGCGGACGCGGTCGGGCGGCGTGTCGGCGACGCCGACCAGCGGGCAACCGAACACGTCCCAGTAGAACCTCACCGCCCGGTTGAAGTCCGAGACCGTGATGCCGACGTGGCTGAACGATCGGACGGTCACGACAGGTGCGTCTCCTTGATGTGATCGGCCACCCTGAGCGCCTGGGCGGCGATCGTCAGCCCCGGGTTGACGGCCGCGGACGACGGGAAAAACGACGCATCGACCACGAACAGATTTTCGACGTCATGCGTGCGGCAGAACGGGTCGAGGACGGACGTCCGCGGATTGGTACCGAAGCAGAGCGTGCCGCACTGATGGGTCGTGTTCTTCTCCTTGTGGGAGTGGGCGACGACGATCCAGAAGCCGAGGCGGCGCAGCAGCCGCTTCATCTCCTTGACCAGCCGTTCGTGGCTCGACACGTTGTTGGGCCGGTAGTGCAGCCGCACGCGGCCGTCCGCGGCAATGCTCACGCGGTTCTCGTCGCGCGGCAGGTCCTCGGAGATCGCCAGCCAGTCCACGCCGCGCGCCACCCACGCCTCATACGCCCACAACGGAATCCAGGGCACCACGGTCTGGGCCATCACGCCGTGCGTGCGTCCCTGCGACTGGATCTGGCCGAGCGGATACGGCATGTCGTCGGTGCCGCGCAGGTAGTAGTCGTTGATCGCCACCGTCTTCTGGAACACCGTCTCGTTCCGCTTGAAGGGGTGGAACCCCTGCATCATGGTGGCGAGGTGCGCCATGTAGCGGCGGCCGACCAGCCCCGACGAATTGGCGAGGCCGTCAGGATGCTTGTCCGTCGCCGAGCGCAGCAGCAGCGCCGCGGAATTCACCGCGCCGCACGAGACGACGACGACCGGCGCCTCGACGCGCAGGGTCTCGCCGTTGCGCTCCACCTCGACGGCCTCCACCCTGTCGCCGCAGCAGCGGGCGATGAGCCGCCGCGCGCGGGCGCGCGTCCACAGCGTCACGTTCGGCTGCAGCAGCGCGCCGCGGACGCAGCACACCTCGGCGTCGCTCTTCGCGCCGACCTTGCAGGGAAACGAGTTGCACGTGTTGCACAGCATGCAGCCGTCGGTCTCGCCGGGGCGCAGCAGCCCGAGCGGCAGCGGCGAAGGATGCAGGCCGAGCGCGCGCAGCTCGCGCACGATCGATTCCATGACCTCGGCGTGCGGCACCGCCTGATACGGAAACGGGCCGCGCGGCACCTCCGTCGGATCGACACCGTGCTGCCCGCGCACGTGGTACAGCCGCTCGGCGCGGTCGTAGTACGGCTCGAGGGTGTCGTAGGTGATCGGCCAGGCGGGCGAGACGCCCTCGGCGTGCTGCACCTCCTCGAAGTCCTCGCGGCGAAGGCGGTAGAGGACGCTGCCCCAGAACTTGGTGTTGCCGCCGACGCAGTAATGCGTGTAGGGGCGGAACTCGCGGCCGCGCTCGTCCACCCACTGCTCATCGATGCGGTAGCGCAGGTGTTTCCACACCGCTTCCGGGTTCCAGTTCTCGGTCTCCTGCGGGACGAAGTCGCCGCGCTCGACGATCAGGATGCGGGCGCCGGTGCCCGACAGCGCGTGCGCGAGCGTGCCGCCGCCGGCGCCGCTGCCGATGATGACGATGTCGTAGCGGTGGGTCACGGGACGGGAACCCTGGATGCGGGGTCTGCAAGGCGCGTCGGATCGCTCGCGTAGATCTGTTCCATCAGGCGCTGGTCGTCCATCGCCCGTTCGAGGCTCATCTCGGGCTGGCGCCCGTCGCGGATCGAGCGGGCGAAGTCACGATACATCGCGCGGTAGCCGCGCATGTCGCGATAGCCGGGCAGCCGCAGCTGCGGCATCCCCTCGCCGCGCACGAGGATGAACAGGCCGTTGGACTCGAACGTGATGACCCGCCTGCGCCCGAACAGCTTCGACAGCCGCAGGCCGCGGAAGAGCGACGGGATCTCGCGCGAGTAATACAGCGATCCGACGGCGCCGTTGTCGTAGGTGAACGAGACGAGCATGCTCTTGGCGCGCCTGTCCGGCCCCTGGCGCGAGGGCGGCGGCCGGTAGCCGTGCGCCTCGACGATGCGCGGACCGAGGCTGTTGGCGAGGTGCAGCCAGTGAATGCCCTCCTCGAAGAAGGCGTCGCCGCCGGCCATCTCCTCGTCGTTGCGCCAGTCATCGGCCGACTTCAGCTTGTGGGCGATGGTCGTGAAGTGCGCGAACACCATCTCGCCGAGCGTGCCGGCCGCGACCAGCCGGCGCAGTTCCACGGCCAGCGGCTTGTAGTGATCGTTCTCGCCGACGATCACCACGCGGTGCGCGCGGTCGCGCGCGCCGGCGACGGTCTCGTAGTCCTCCATGCACAGGAAGGCGGGCTTCTCCACCAGCACGTGCTTGCGCGCCGCCAGCGCCGCCAGCGCCAGCATCAGGTGGTAGCGCGGCGGCACCGCGATGACGACGGCGTCGATGTCGGGCGCGTCGATGGCGGCGGAATAGTCGGCGTAGGCGGCGACGCCGCCGTAGTCGCGGCAGAAGGCGTCGGCCTTGGCGCGCGAGCGGCTGGCGTAGCTGCAGGCGATCTCGCTGCGCAGCGACTTCAGGTGGCGGCTATGGACACGGGTGATGAAGCCGCAGCCGAGAAAGGCGATTCGCAGGGGACCCAAGGACGGGTTCAGTTTACGCCAGCCGGCTGCGGGCAGCGGGCGGCGAGCAGCGAAGTGGCATCCATGCGCGGCGTGCTGCCGTGCGCGGGCGTTCAACGGTCACAGCGGGGTCCCACTGCCCACTGCCCACTGCCGACTGCCGACTGCCCGCTGCCCGCTGCCCGCTGCGAGCTGCCCGCTGCGAGCTGCCCGCTAATAGAAATCATGCGCATCCACCGATGCGCCGCCGTCGATCCCCTGCAGCCGCTCCGCTTTCACCGACAGCACCCCGTCCTGCTGCTGCAGCACCCCCTCGACGAGCAGGAACGGCTGCTTGATCACCGTCATCCGCTCGCGATCGAACAGGTCGGGACGGACGATGATGTTCGAGACGCCGGTTTCGTCCTCGAGGGTCAGGAAGACGAATCCTTTCGCGGTGCCCGGACGCTGGCGCGTGATCACCATGCCCGCCACGCGCACGCGGCGCCCGTCGCGCGCCAGCGGCAGATCCGCGGCGCGCAGCACGCCGCGCAGCGCCAGGTCGTCGCGCCGCAACGACATCGGATGCGGCCCGATGGTCAGGCCCATGCCCGCGTAGTCGGCGCGGAGCCGGTCGTGGTCGTCCATGACGGGCAGCGGCGACGTGGGCCTGGAGCGGGGATCGGGGATCGGGGATCGGGGATCCGTCGGTTCGTAGGTTCGAGGTACGTCGCCTTCGCGTCCTTCGTGTCCTTCGTGGTTTTCGTATCCTTCGTAGTTGTCGTATCCGTGCGGATCCCCGATCCCTGATCCCTGATCCCGGTCCGGCTCCCGGTAAAGATCCCCCGCCGGCCGCACCGCGCGCTCCACCTGCCACAACGCGCTGCGCCGCTCGTGCGTAAACGCATTCAGCGCGCCGATGTCCGCCAGCGTCGTCAGCTCGTCGCGGCGCAGGCCGGTGCGCTGCACGACCTGCTCGATGGACGAGAAGCGGCCCATCGGACGCAGCGCCACTGTCCATTCGTGCGCGCAGGTGTTGCAGAAATAGGTGCGGGTCGGCACCGGCGATCGGGGATCGCCGCCGGTGCCATCGCGGACGGTCTCGATCATCGACTCGTCATCCGATCCGCACTTCGCGCACAGCACCGGCGGCGCGACCGCCTTCGTCCTGTCGAACGCCGCCATCGCCTGACCCACCTCTTTCCGCAAGCCGTTGACGTACATGAACCCGAGCCGGATGGCGCCGTCCGCCTCGACGCGGCACAGCCAGTCGGACTGCTGCACGTCGATGGGATGAAAGCGGACGCCGCGCCGCTGCGCGTCCTTGACCAGCGACGCCGGGTGATAGAACCCCATCGGCTGGTTGTTGAGCAGCGCCGTGTAGAACGCCGCCGGGTAGTGGACCTTCAGGTAGGCGCTCGCATACGCGAGCAGCGCGAAGCTCGCCGCGTGCGACTCGGGAAAGCCGTAGAGCGCAAACGAGGTGATCGACTGGATGATGCGCTCGGCGGTCTCGCCGGTGATGCCGTTGCGCGCCATCCCCTCGCGCAGCTGCAGCTCGATCTGCTTCATGCGCTTCTCGGAGCGCTTGAACCCCATCGCGCGGCGCAGCTCCTCGGCCTGGCCGCCGGTGAAGCCGGCCGCCGCCATCGCCATCCGCAGCAGCTGCTCCTGGAAGAGCGGCACGCCGAGCGTGCGCGCCAGGATCGGCTCGAGGCACGGGTGCAGCGGCACCACCGGCTCGCGCCCCGCGCGGCGATTCAGGTAGGGGTGCACCATGTCGCCGACGATCGGACCGGGACGGATGATGGCGACCTGCACGACCAGGTCGTAGAAATGCGTCGGCTTGAGCCGCGGCAGCGTCGCCATCTGCGCGCGCGACTCGACCTGGAAGATGCCGATGGTCTCGGCCTTCTGCAGCATCTCGTAGACCTGCGCGTCGTCCATGGGGATGTGGGCGAGGTCGAAGACAGCGGGCGGCGGGCCGCTGGCAGCTGGCAGCCCGTGCACGGTTCGCTGTCCGCCACTGCCCGCTGCGCGCTGCCCGCTGCCCGCTGACGCGTTCACCATCTCCATCGCGTCCTGCAGCGCCGCCATCATCCCCAGGCCGAGCAGATCCACCTTGACGATGCCCATGTCGGCGCAGTCGTCCTTGTCCCACTGGATCACCACGCGCCCCGGCATCGACGCCGGCTCGAGCGGCACGACGGCGTCGAGCTCGCCCTGGCAGACGACCATCCCGCCGGAGTGCTGCCCGAGGTGGCGCGGCAGGTCCTGGATGGCCAGCCACAGCTCCGCGAACGTCTTCATGCGCGGCATCGACAGCGACAGGCCCGCCTCCGCGACATGGCGGTCGAGCGTATCGTTGGGATCGGTGAACTCGAAGTTGTTCATCACCTTCGCCAGCCGATCGACGTCGTCGGCGGCGAGCGACAGCGCCTTGCCCACTTCGCGCGCGGCGCTGCGGCTGCGATAGGTGATGACGTTGGCGGTCATCGCCGCGCCGAGCCGCCCGTATTTCTCGTAGACGTGCTGGATGACGCGCTCGCGGCGATCGCCGCTCGGCAGATCGAGGTCGATGTCCGGCCACTCGCCGCGCTCCTCCGACAGGAAGCGCTCGAACAGCAGGTCCATCTTGATCGGATCGACGGCGGTGATGCCGAGGCTGTAGCAGACGGCGCTGTTGGCGGCCGAGCCGCGCCCCTGCACGAGGATGTCCTGCTGGCGGCAGTAATTGACGATGTCCCAGACGATGAGGAAATAGCCGGCGAGATCGAGCTTCTCGATGAGCGCCAGCTCGCGCGCGATCTGCGCGCGCGCCTTGTCGTGATAGGGGCGATATCGCTCGCGCGCGCCGGCGTCGGTGATGTGGCGCAGAAAGGACATCTCGGTCTCGCCCGCGGGTACCGGGTAGGCCGGAAAGCGGTAGCCGAGATCGGCCATCGTGTATTCGAGGCGTTCGGCGAGCGCCGCGGTTGCGGCGAGCGCGGCGGGACGATCGGCGAACAGCTGCGCCATCGCCTCCGGCGACTTCAGGTAGCGCTCCGCGTTGCGCGCCAGCTTCCGTCCGGCCGCGTCGAGCGTCGTCTTGTGGCGGACGCAGGTGAGCACGTCGAACAGCGGGCGGTCGGTGATCCCCGCGAAGCGGACGTCGTTGGTGGCGATGACGGGAACGCCGAACGCGCGGGCGAGCGATTCGAGGCCGACGTTGGCCGCTTCGTCGTCGCGCACCAGGTGACGCTGCAGCTCGACGCAGACGTTGCGGCGGCCGAAGAGGCCGACGAGGCGGTCGAGAAGGCCGCCGACACCGTAGCGCGACGCGTCGAGAACGGGCCGTCCCGCCAGCGCCACCAGGCCCGCGGTGTACCCCTCGAACTCGTCGAGTGCGAGCGCACCGGCACCCTTCGCGGCGCGCATCTTCATGCGCGTGACGAGGCGGCAGAGATTTTTGTAGCCGTCCTGCGATTCGACGAGCACTGGCAGGCGCCAGTAGGGCGGGTGAGGCGGGTGGGGTAGGTGGGGCGGGTGGGATGGATGGGGTGCACGGGAGAGATTGGTCCGAAGGGTTTTACCCGCCTCACCCGCCCTACCCGCCTCACCCGCCTTGCTGACCTCACCGATCGTCAACTCAGCGCCGATGATCGCTTTCAGCCCCGCCTGTGTCGCCGCCTTGTGGAACCGCGGCGCGCCGTAGACGCCGTCGGCGTCGAGCAGCGCGAGCGCGGGATACCCGAGCGCCGCCGCGCGCTCGACGAGCGTTTCCGGAAGCGACGCACCCTGGAGAAAGCTGAACGCGGATGCGGCGTGGAGTTCGATATACATAGTCGGCAGTCGGCAGTCGGCAGTGGGCAGTCCGCTGTGGGCAGTGCGTGCGCCGTCAGCACGCCCGGCTAATCCACAACGCCTTCGATGAACCAGGCATCGGTGTCGCGCTCGCGGAAGATGCGATACGTGGCGCCGTCGCGCAGCGTCACGTCCCATTCGTCGCGCGCCCAACTCACGCGGCCGACGCCCCTCCTCACCCCT
>JADMIO011565028.1_pt1 | contig 23010 bp, 20 predicted proteins | sample 8958161 | NCBI WGS metagenome assembly JADMIO01 (sample SAMN16585339, study PRJNA669376) | soil metagenome | isolation source: Crop rotation soil | place: USA: Cullars Rotation, Alabama | collected 2011 | reverse complement strand
ACGACGCTCTTCCGATCTATGGGGCAATTTCATTAAAGTCGACGCCGAAAAGACTCAAGGTGGGGTCATTACCGGCATTAACAACAAGTTGGCTCCACTTCGATCTCCCAATGCTATGCGAATACTGCGAAGTGCAACAAAGGTAGAACTGACGCGTGGTATTCGCGAAGTTAACCTTGCAAATCTACGTCAACAAGGAAGTGCAATTTACGTTGTACTTTCCGAAACGCAGGCGAGCAAGTATCGCATTCTCCTGGAGCTACTTTTCGGCTTGGCGGCTATCGAAATGCAGAGTTCGACTCAAAAGAATGCAACACCAGTTCTTATGGCTCTCGATGAAGCTGGCAATGTTTCGCCACCAAGGCTCCAGGACAAACTGAAGATCGGAAGATTCAGGAACACGCCTTACCTGCTTGGATTTCAGGACGTGTCGCAAATCAAAAGTCGTTTTCAAGAGAATGGCGGAAAAGCCGTTCTCGCGGGAATGAAGAATCAAATATTTCTTCCGGGCATTGATCCTGAGACTGGTGCTTATGCGTCGTCCATGCTTGGACCAACGACCGTACTGTCTCGAACTGAAGTCGATGCGACAGGTACAAGTAATGATGCAGAGCGCGTCTCCGAAAGCCGGCGCGACCTGCGGCAAGCTCCGGAACTCCGTCGATTGGTCAAATATCGGCAAGGCATCGCTGTAATTGATACGGCTGATCCTATTCTGTTTCGGTTTTTGCCGCGGGCCGATGTCGGAGATGTAGCTATACCACCAGAGCGTGAGCTTGCCGAGCCGGAACGATTAGCTGACGCAGTATCAGCGATGAAGACGATCACGGATGCGGAAAAAAGACGCGGGGAAGAGCAACAGATAAACGAACCGACCACACGGAAGAAAGAAAAGGTGAACCCTCGTGAGGAACCAGGCGCAGGATCAAAACCTACTCTCCAGCCGATCGATCTCACGAATCTAATAGAACCGGAATCTGAGGAAGAAAACTGACAATGCGAGGGGTTGAAGGAAAGACAGGGAAGCGTCGGTTTGGTTTCTCATATGCTTTACTGGCATTAGCCGTTGTGACATACCTCGGTACGTGGGCATATTCTTCTTACGCTGCAGAATGGCAAGCCAAAGCACAAATACCGCGCATCGATCCGATACTGAAGATCATAAAAGACCTGCGGCAGTACCAGAGAATTAAAGCCACTTTCCCTCAAGATTTCACTAACGTCGAAACGGTCATATGGAAACATCCAAAGCGGCCTGACTACGGCGCCGGCGGACGTTCGCTCGTGGTGAGCAATTATTACTACTTTTACACATCTGTGAGCCCAACACGTTGCACTCTGTGGGCCATTCCCATTGGTCCGCGTGCGGAAGAGGCTAGCTCTTACTTTCTCGTCTTGACGCCTACCGACCGAGAGAAATGGAAGGGACCAGCCCTGCAACTCAAGGAGGCCGCGACCATCTCAGGAACTCCGACTTATGCGCAGCTCGCAATCCTTGGAATGATCAAGCAAGATCCTCTGCCCCAAAGAAGAAGATAGGCCCAAAGCATGGGCGTCTTCTTTCACATCCTTTCTACCGGCATAGGCTCTGGCGCCAGCCGCGTTACGCGATACATTGCGGAACGTGAAAAAGATCTGGCACGTGAAGGCCCAGGCGCTCGTCCTCTTTTCAGTGAAGACCGCGAAAACCTCACGTATCGCAAAGCTGACTGGATTCTTGATCCTTACGAAGGACTTCCAGAGAAAAGAGATCTGATTCATTTCTCGGTTACGATTACCGAGGAAGACTTCGACAAGCTTGGTGATGACGAGAAGCAGAAGCAGGCCCGTCTTCGTGAAGTTGTTCGCGAAGGCATGGAGGGCATGGCTTCAGAACTTAATGTTGAGCAACTTGTTTGGGTTGCGGGTATTCATCATCATTCAGAACACCCACACGCTCATGTGGTCATCCACAAGAATGTAATCGAAGTTGGAACAGAGCGGCCTGGCAGGATAGCTCGCCTACCAAAGCATCTGTTGCCCTACAAAGATACTCGAGATGGTAAAGACGTAATCGTTAATGGTCCGATTGGCGAACGATTCGTTAAGGCGCTCGAAAAGCAACAGTCAATTCATCAAACGAAAGAGAAACAGCCGGCACTTACTCCTGCCGAAAGATGGGAACTACTGGCGCGCAAATATCAGCAAGAACCGGTCCGACGTCGAAATGCCCAAGCGACGGACCGATCGCGCCCTGATTCTCTGAGCCTTGGACAACTCGCCCGCAGTTGGAATTCAGATGCAGATGTACCTGATGATCGAACGAACGACTTCCGTTTGGCACTTGGCAAACGATTGACGCTCGAATTTCGTCTGGCTTTCGCCGAAGCCTGGCACGACCGTGCCATTAGTCACGGTAGGACATATCGGTTTGAGGTAGAGGACCAATCGAGCGGGGAAGAGCGGAAAATTTCAGATCTTGACGTCCGCCGCCGCGCGTCAGCGCGTGCAGCCCGCATAAGTAACGGAGATCACACCAAACGCAACGAAGAACTTGACCGAGATCTCAATAAACATTCAGAGACGCTGAAACAGCTCGCACAGGCACGCGAGACGAAGATCGCCGCGCTGGAAAAGGACATTAATTCTCTCCGAGGCAATTTAGGTAAGGTCGAGCGAAATATTCAAAAGCATCACCACATACCGGAAGCGAAGCAACTAACACCGCTTATAACTCGCGAAACGGTCTCAGAACTCCAAGAACAGGCAGTGAAGTTGAATCTACCAGACCGTGCCGCCGAACTTGAAAAACTCCGAATTGAACTTGCGCGCGAGCACCAACGGCCGACACGCACCGATACTGAAACTGCATCGCTCTCCGCACAGCTTAACGTTACACGCGCTGACTTCATGGCGAAGGATATGCGATTGCAGAACTTCGAGGCCTCAATGCATGTGACGAGCTATGAAGTTGGTGACGAGCGTTGGTCGTTAGCGGAATTGGACAAACAGATTGCCCGCCGGCAAGAAGACACGAAATTAATTCCGCGCCGCGCGGCCCGCCTCGACCTACGCTCGCTTGCTCGCCTGAATTATTCGTCAGCGGCTCGGGAAGAAGCGGCAGCCGACGTGCAGCATCTCTTCTTTGTTCGAGATGAGATTGTTCGAAAGATCGACGAGCGTCGTGCACCCTTAGTTGCTGAGCGTGAGGTAGCACGTGACTTGGTTGAAGTTCTGGAGAACGCTTACAGCTCAGAACAACACCAGCGATTGCAGAATGGCTTGAGCATGCCTGAAGCCCAATACGAGCGTCATCAAATCCTATCGCTCGAAGCGAGCGCCGAGGTGTTGCAGGACGTCAAACTCCTTCGCGATGTTCACGAATGGGAAAAGAACGATCGGGAGATCAACTGGGAAGGCAGAGCAGTCGCACGAGAAATCACATCAGAGATCGCGGTAGAAGTCCGACGAGAGCGTCTTGAGCATTTTCTCGAGAGCAAGAGAGTTGCGTCACTTCATCTAGGTGAACATCGCACGGCAACGTTGCGCGAAGTTGAAGCGCGTACTTTGACGGAGTACGTAACGCGGGCACTGACTGAATCGCGCGAACAGCGAGAGTATCGTCACGATGTAAAGCTTGCCGCACACGCTCACGAAACGCGTCTGGTGAGTGACCTTGAGCGTGCCGAACAATATCACCAGGCAGCACGCGAATTGGCGTCAGAGGCGAAAGATCGAAACCCTCAATTCACGGACAAAGAGAAGATCAATTTAGAGATCTACGCTGAGCGGCAAAACGACGAATCAGACAGAGAAAGATATTTGGAGCTTGCGCGTGGGAGCGAACAGTCACAGGACCGCGAACTATCAGTGTCTTTAACTCGCTAAGTCTCGCTGTATGTCTCACGTTCTTAATCCAACTTCAGCTTGTCATCGATGAGAACATCGGTTGAGACCTCTGCGAGACGAGCGTATTTTAGCAGCACTAGCAGATCGGGTTGTCGTGTTCCTAATTCGTATCCGGATACGGCCGTATACGCCACATCCAGATCGAGCAACCTTGCCATTTCCGTTTGACTGACATCCAGCTTCTTACGAATAGCCAAGAGCTTGCGAGGCAAATTCTTTGGCCTTCTCCGAGTATTTCCCATCAGAAGAGTCCTCCTGATGGAAATCGAAATTTTATCTTGACTCTATATGGAGGTGCATATAGTATGTAGGTGCATATAGAACGGTGTGTGATTCGATTAACCCGGAGTCCTCTAGTCCGGGCGAATCTCATCGTTAGTTAAGCCTCCCATTTGTCATGGGGGACAGGTTAGCACAATACGGAGATGTCTATGACCGGTTTTTACCGCAGGAGAGTATTCCTGGCGTCAATTTCAACGGGCCACACGTCCTACATTCTTGCTGAAGCCGAATCAAGTCGAGGCGGAGAATACAAGTGGGGCCATTACATGTTGACCATGGCTGACTGTCGGCGCCGCATCCAACTCGAGTTCTTTCTCGGCACAATCCGCGCACGAAGGGAAAGCTTGAGGAAGATTGATCTACTTATTAAGCAGTTAGAACAGTTTCGAACGGCGCTTAGAGCTGAAGCCAACCTGATTCATCAATATGAAGCAAAGCCGAAATCGAAGTCTGGAAAGACTAAGGGTAGTCACGATGCGTCAGACCGCACAGGAACTGGAAAGTGACATACATGAACGAAGAGGAACCCAACCAAGAGTGCGCATCGCAAAACTGCGCGCTAAGTTGGAAAAGCTCGGCGGCACTGTTACTGGCCCTCTTGAGTCAATACCCGCTGAAGTGGAAGAAGAATTCCTGCGGCACGTTCTTGAGTACGAAAGCGCAGAGCCGACCAGCCTTTTGACGTGGCTCGCAAATTCCGGCATTGAAGTTCCCGCGCCTGATCAACTTGACGACAAAGACTCTCAATCAAACTACAAGAGGTCATTTATGGAATGGCGTACGTTGGCGCATACCTACTCCATACAAATCATCTCTCAGACCGTGAACTGTACGAGTTCCTTTCCGATTATTTGACTGAGGAGGTCGTACTGTTTCCAGAAAATCCAGATTACGCTTACATCATTGATCTAGTCGGCAGCCCTGAAAGTGGCAGCGCTGAGGACATTCAGACGTATCTAAAGTATTACGCTGACGAAAAAGCTCGTGTGAAGTGGGGGCACGACTGGCCCGGAGATAAGATACCGAAACACGAAGACCCGCCGTTCGATCGTGATCGCTTCCTGCCGCAGGCACCGCTGGCTTAGCTATCCTGCGGACACGAGAAGCGGTCCCTGTACATCTACTGAGAAGGAGAGGTAACTAATTCCAACCACTAAACATGAACTGCTCGATTGGTTGATGGATGTGCCAGAAGATGCCGAAATAGGAACTGACGGACCTGGACTCGCTTTGCTGGCAATTCTTGACACCAACGTTCACCTGTTAGAGGTCGGTCACATTCCCAATGCGGACGAACTCTATGCTGAGGCGATCAATCAGGCAATGCTGGAACGTTTAAGGCGGATTGATGCAGCAAGTGGAGAAACGGAGACAGGGGTAATAATAGTTACATATCAAGGTTACATATCAGGCGTTCCTAGGTTGTTCTCTACAGACTTCAACTCGGCGTTCATATTCAAGAATACAGAACAGGCCGAAGCCTTTATTACAGAGTTCGCATACGAGCTACACAACCCGCAGATCCTCGATTGCCCGTGATACTTACAATCGGATACTTGTTTTGAATTCTTTTTGGGCTGCCGCTGGTAGACGCCTCAGTCAATTCACGCACGACTGGGCATCCGTTCAAACCTCGCCATGCTTAAAGTTGCTCGCTGATAAAAGCATCAGTTGCTCGCACGAGATCCTTGATGAAACGAATACTCTTTCGTAGATCTTCTCGCGTAACCGCGTGTGGGGTAGGTTGGCCCGCGACAGGCCTCCAAGATCGGTGAGCAATATCACCCCTTTTTTTGGCAATCTTGTTCAGTTCACTGCGAACGCGAGTTGGATCGTAGTGGTTCCAATTCCAACCTTCCGTCACATCGATGCTTAGGTACTTAACAAAGATTGCCTTGACTCTATCACTGCTGGGCGTATGAAAGAATTTCAGATCGTTTTCGAGGGACGACTTGTAGAACTTAACAAGATGGTTCGCCTCTGAGCCGCGGCCCGATACCGCCTCGGCAGCCTCCACGATTCTGTCTTCTACATAGGTTTCCAGCGCGGCTAGCGCCATTACTAGGCTAGCGCGCTTGAGAACTTCGATTTCCGGCGGTGGAGGGTGTTTGTTCAAGGCGTCAAAGTGATTTAGGAGATCGACCGCGTCCTGAATCGCATGCTCAAATGTCTGGAAGGCTCTTGATGTCATCTAAATTCTCAGAGTTGACCGAACGGCGCGATTTCATTCACCGTTGCCGGACTAGTCGAGTCCCAAACGAGCGTCCCTGGCTTCATCTTATTCCGAGTAGCAGTCGGACACTCTTCTTGCATGCAAGAACTACCACAGAGATGCACGCCAGGTCGATACCCTCAATGACCCGAAACGACTATGATGCCGATCGAGTTTAGTTCGTCAGAAGTACATAGATCATTTTTGGTGCAGAAATGCAGAAATGCACTTTGCTCAAAAAGTGTAGTTGCCCCAAAGTAGGTTTTCTGCCCGAAGAGTCTTTTCAGGAGTATCAATCCATTCGCTTCTTGAAGACGTCAGCGAGTCCGATTCAAACCGTCTCTTCCTCAGTTGCGCAAGCTTCATTCACCTTTCAGACCGGACGCCGCCGATTAGATCGAATATGTAAGCGTAACTTGGATTCTCAGGGGAACAGCACGACTTCTCATTCCGAAAGTAGCTCATAGGGTTGGCGGAAACAGGCAGTGATGACGATATTCAGACGTATCTCAAGTATTACGCTGATGAAAAAGCTCGTGTGAAGTGAGGCCCGACTGGCCCGGAGATAAAAATATCAAAACACGAAGATCCGCCGTTCGATCGCGATCGTTTCCTGCCACAGTCGCCGCTCCGTTAAGCATTGAACAAAACGAAATGAAACCCTCAAGGTAAGCAGCGCTGACTTTGCAAGCGCGCAACTATAACCGGCTTAGAAGCGTCGGCAAATTTAAGACCTCCAGACCGTCGCAAGGCATGCGCGTAAGTACCCGAGTTAACGGCCGATCGTGGGTCACGAAGAGAGGGACTGCCGATGCGCAAGCGACATGATGCATGTCGCGAGAGTTTCCTCGGTCAAACTTTCCCCGTTCATAAGTATTAGCGTAAGTTAGCGACACTTGCGCCACCGTAGTAATCTTTATGCTGTGAATGTCAAGCAGGCCTTTTAGGCCTTTTTGTTTGCACTCGTCTAGTAATTCATATTTGGTTGCTAACTGTTCCACCCAAGGGTCCGACATCTCATTCCAATACTCATCGAAAGGTTGTTGCTTCTTGTTCTTTTTGGCGTCCTGTGCTAACGGTCGAACGAGTTTGTTAAAGGAATCATCCAAGTCCTTAGCAAAAGCCGTTACCTCTTCTAAGGTGTCTCTCGCGTAGCTATCAAGCTCCTTGTAATGTTTAGCCGTGTGATCCCAAAATACATCTTTCAATCCAGGATAGGGAGCCTGAAATTTAGACGGCGGAGGTTGGTCTGCGATGTAGGCACGCATATCGCCATCGATAATTTCCGGCTGTCGTTTAATTATCTGGTCTTTAACAACGGTGCGTGTCCGTATCAGTTCAAAGCGACCGTTTGTTTCTGCGAGATTCGTTAACCGCGCTGCGTTAGTCTCTTCAATTACAGGGAAACTCGTGAAGATACGTAAAGCTTGACTCTCAACAGCAGCTTCGAGCTTGGTGACGAGGGCGTCAGTAACACCGTCATCTCGCCGGAAAATATGACCGTAAACATTGGTATCAAAATAGACGTCCATACAAATTTCTTCATCCGCACCGTTTCTTATCGTCTAGATCGGAGACACAGATATCCAGCAACACAAGTCTCGTACGAACTTTTTGCTCCGATTTCCACTTAGGGAGGTGGCATCCACATTACGGTGCACAGAGGGCAGGGAATAGCATTGTCGGAAATTCTCACAATCGGCTGCCGTGCCCACTTACGAAACACCAGAACAATTTACAGACCCGTTCAGCCGTTAATGCGACGGCTCATGGAGTTCTAACTTGAGCGGTGATTGCGGAACGACAGGATAGAGTTTGTCGAACATCCAACCACGCTGGGTGTCGTCAAGCCAATCGTAGCTTCCTGACCAGATTTCAGAAATGTCCGCCGCCGGTGGCACCACTGCGAACAAGTCAGCCCACCATGAATCAGGGTTGTACCGAATTTCACCATGCGGCTCGATGACTAAGATTCGTCTTGCTTCCAAGTAACCGTGAAACTTATCCACACAGGAGGAAAAGAGACGGGATACCGTATTAATCAGATCAGGCGAAATCTGCGCACTCGGCATTAACGAGTCAGGAAGATTCCAGGTGATGCGAAGCCCACTGTCAGGTGCATCCCAGTCAAACGCTCGTTCTCCCGGATGCTCGCGAAAGAAACGCCACGGCGGACCCACAAGCGATCCAATCGTCTCTCCTCTTTCAACGGCGGCAAATAGCTCGTGTACTCCCTGAATAATCACGTCCGCAAATTCAGCGAGTTCCTCGGGACTATTGAAATCACTCTGCTCAAGCTCTATAGCATAAGGACCATTTGCGGTGAGGTCTTTGAGACCCCCAATAAGACGTTCCGCCAAAATGTGATCCTGCTTATGTCGTCGAGCATAATCAGGTGGCCAGACTATATTCTTTCGTTCAATCACCAGTTGCTTGCCCGCGGTGGCATCAATATACAGCGCCTCCGGCTGCGTGAGTTGCGATGAATTCTGTCAAGACAGGCCACGTGGTCATAGTTTGTTTTTTCGATCTCGTTCAAGTGATCCACAAAAGGATCGGTTTGGTTTCGTTCGCAACCACCAGACTCGGGCAGACATCCCATACTTCACCTCTCAATCCTCACATCCTACGGTGGCATTCTAGTCAAATACCACGAAGAGTTCTTTCAAGGACTCCCGCAACTCATCGAATCGCTGCATGGTCCATTCGTTCTGTCGATGGGCGATTCCCTGCCGATCGAGGTATTGATTCATAATGTATCTGAAACTAATCAGCGGCTCATGCGGTTTGAGGTATTCATCAAGGATCTCTGGAAACGTAACCTCACCCAGATATGGAATCAGATATTCCAAGTCTTCAATGGTCAAGAGCGTCAGCGGCTTGATGAGATCTTGATCGACCTCTTTCGGCTTGATCTCCGCATCGAAAAGCTTTTGCATTTCCCGGTTAGCAAAACCGATTCTCAGGGCAGGATCTTGGACAATCACAATCGGATAAACTCGTCTAACCTGTCGAGAGAAAGCCACTGTGTAGCTAAGAACAGATTGATTATTTTCATCGCGCTGCGAGAACCCATGTCTGAGGTTTGGATCACGGTTAAACGCGGTCTCCGACCGTTGGGCCAGCTGGCGGGTCGCTTTCCCAAACCTCTCATTCAAGTCCGCCAACAAGAGTTCCCGGTTACCGCTGTACTTGGCAGTAAGTGACAGATACTTACCCTTGTATTCCATGGCAATTACGGCGTTGCCATAGTCCAGGAAACCGTCGAAAGCTTCGTTGTTGCGTACGGCTCGTGGCGAGTCCCATTTTGGCGAAGCGTAAAACCGATTGGCCTCAAGCGGGTACAGCTCCCGGAGTCGGGTGTTGACATAGATCTCAAATACCTCTCCCCAATACTGTTTCAGAAACCTTTTGCGATCCGCTTCATCGCGTTCGTTGCGGACTTCCACATCAACATCAAGCGCCCGCAAGATCGCGTGGTAAGCGCCTGACGAAATCTTCTCTTGCAAGAAAGCAGGATCTGCACAGGTTACAATCGTGCGTTCGTCATTCCGATACACCAGCGGCGACATTCGGAAGGGCCGCACATCGAATTGCGGTTGCACCGGACGTTCTGCGTCAGGATCGTCCATAAACGAGGCCATGAGGCCCGCCACGTCGTTGGTGAGCAACTTAAAGAAACTGTGCACTTCAGCTTCCGTGATCTTCATTTTTCCGAAGACTGTTTTGATGTCGACATTAAAGAGAGCCATATTGCCGATCAACTCGTCTCGAGTGTGAGAGCGGAAATAGAGATCAAAATTAAACAGGAATATGAAGAACTTCTTTAGCTCGATCCCAGTTAACTCCTGAAATCGTTGCGCCAAGGTGCGGCCTTCGCCGAATGCATAGGCAGCATAACGTTCATCAAAAACCTTGGCGTATTCCAGATGGCGGACCACAGAGTGCACCGGATTGGGCGGATTAAGAACTTCAGCAGTGGCCAGCCACTGAGCAAAGAGTTCTCCATAAATACGTTCGTCTTCGCCGGCAGCGCCGGAGTTTTTAAGTCTCTCTTCTTGCTCACGAGGAAAGAGAAAGTTATTCATCATTAGGCAAGCTTTTCCCAACAACTGACGATCCTCGCGGTTAGTTTCCGGATTTGGATCTCTGCCTCCTTCATCGGCTGCTTCCAGTAGCACCCGCCGTTGGAGTGCAAGCAACATTTGCCGGTGAAAGAGCGGATGTTGGAGCACCGATTGGCCTGCCAACTTTTTGTCAATTGCCTGAATCAAGTCAGGCTCTATGAAGTTGCCTTGCAGGAATCTTTCAACGGCGATCGAGTCTTCGAATTCGTGTGCAAAGAAAGAAACCAATGTGTTCACAGCGCATAGCATGAAGAATGTTTGCGTCTTATTGAAGCTGTGGATGATCTCTGTTAGTTCTGCCTCCTCGGGTAATTTGCCGGTGAGATCCGAATAAAGGATTGGGGTACTCGGTGAAACCGGCGGTTGGTTTCCCTGAGGCTCTGGCCTGCGGCCGACGGCTATGACTTCTGGTCTTGCTAATTGAATCATTCTGTTACCTCAAATCGCTCAACCCGCAGTAGATGACTTTCGATTAGGCTGATCCGCAAAAACTAAAAGCCGCCACGAAGCATCCTCGTTGGCGGCCACCTGAAAGGGTATGTGAGAGCGCTCACGTCTTGCCTTTCTTATCAGCGGCCACCAGTTTCCATAAGGTGCTACCTATCAGCACGCCCGTATAAATCGATGATCGGTTTTGACTGTGTTTACTGATACTTGTTTGCATGACCGAGATTATAAGGCTTTCGGTTGAAACGGACCAAAGGCGCGATAAGATATATGGTGCTTTGAGTGCCGCAATCAATCAATAATGTCTGTTGTACGCACCACCTTAATGAGACGTCGGAATTCAGCGTCATCTCCATTGCTCTTCCACCGATTGGCGAACCAGCAAACAACCTGCAGATTTCCATCCTCATAGTGACGCGCACTATCGATCCGGTCTAGGGAACAACAGAGTTCCCGATCCTCACACTCGCCGTCGAATTGCAGCCGCAAACCTGTGAGTGCGCAGAGCCCGTCCTGTGCGTCGATGAGTGCCGCAATGTAATCTTCGAACTCTTGCTTCGATGCGAAGCGAAGGTCTTTGACCTTGGCAGTCGTGACGACTAGTTGGCCATTAGCTGCGGCGACAGTCGCACGGGCGTTCTCTGCCATCCGGACAACCGATATTTCCTTCGCGCTGAAAACTCTCGCTGGACCTTTCCTGGACGCTTCAGCCTTTGCCTTCCATGCGGGTGACGAGTGCCACGGATCTAAGTCATTCCCTTCAATGAGCGCCTTCGCATATGCGGCGTTGTCGTTAGCTAGTTCCTGAAGGGTCCCTTCTGTGAAGAGAAATTCGTGCGCCTTGGGATGAAGAGCTCGCCAATTGAGCGGATTCCCTTTGCGGGTTTTATTGGACCACGGCTTGGTCGGCTTATGCAGCACATAAACTTGATCACCGTCCTGTCCGCCGAATGCGGGTATCAGCGACACGTCAACCGCATCTGTAACCGACATCGTCCACCAAAGCTCATCCTTTTCGCGGTGAATCCATAGGTCACCTTCGGTTGAAGAAATGATATGGGCCAGATTGAACCAACGGGAGGCCACTTGCCGTGTCGGGGTGAGGCCTTTGTGAGTTTTTTTCGCCGCTATGCAGAGGTCGATATAACCTGCTCGATCACCGGCAAGCCAAAGGGCGCGGAGCTCTCGGTCTTCAAGGGTAGCGACACTGGGTCGAGCGAGACAGGTTGGCCACAGATGATTCATCTGACCAAAATTTGCGATGAACGTTTTCATTTACTCGATTTTAACTGAAGAGTCGCTAGAACAGTATCAGACGCTATTCTAATTAGGACTCGTCTTCCATTCCGCTTCGCTCCATTACAGCCGAGACAATTGATTAGTTTCCCCCTCTGCGGGCCGATTGTGCCACGAGAGCCCGCTCGCACAAGTCTCCGCTTCGCTTCGACTGCTGCACTCCGTTTCGCCCCTTCGGGTGTGCGTTCGGGCACCCACTCGTGTCCCAACGTCCCTACGAGGGGGAAACACTGTTTTTAAGTCAAAGACCAAAGCACCCAAGCGGAAGGAGCACCACACAATGGAGAGACACAGCAAACCATCACCCGACATTCCGAAATGGTCAGCCTTGTTAATCGAGGCAGTCAACAAGCCAGGCATGATCATGCAAGCCTACAGCGCATTCCATAACTACAGCATAGGAAATCAAATTCTCGCGCTTGTGCAATGCCAATTGCGCGGACTCGAACCCGGCCCAATCAATACGTTTCCCGGATGGCAAGCACTAGGGCGCACCGTCAAGCGCGGCGAGCGAGCCTTGATCCTTTGTATGCCGATCACTCGCAAGGTGCGCGAAGAAGAAGCACAGGGGAGCGAAGGCGAGAACGCGGAACGAACGTTTACCAGTTTCATGCACAAGGCCCGCTGGTTCGTTGTCGATCAAACAGTAGGCGAAGAATTCACACCGCCCCACTTAACGGAATGGGACGCAGAGCGAGCGTTTGTAGCTCTGAACATTGAACAGATCACTTTCACTCACACGGACGGAAACTGTCAGGGGTACGCAAAGAAGCGCCAGATCGCGATCAATCCCGTTGCCCAACTTCCGCACAAGACACTGTTTCATGAAATGGCCCACGTAGTTCTAGGCCACACCACGGAAGCAGACTTCACGGATACAGAACGAACTCCGAAGAACCTGCGCGAAGTCGAAGCAGAATCGGTCGCTTTGCTGTGCTGCGAAGCGCTAAACCTTGAAGGCGCCAACTATTGCCGAGGCTATATCCAAAATTGGCTCGGTCCCTCAATAAGCAACGCCGATGCAATTCCCGAAAAGAGCGCACAAAAGATCTTTCGTGCCGCTGATCAGATCCTCCGATCCGGTAGACAACAAGCCAGCGAATACGAAACAGAACACTGACCGCGAAACGGGCTAGGAAAGCGCTGTCACGCTCGCCTAGCCCAAGCACCAACCTTTCAACCGTCAGGAGAAAAATCGATGCAACCAAACCATACCACACACAAGCAATCCACCATCACCCGCTTTGCATTGGGCCAGACGTTCATTACGCCAGGAGCAGAAGAAGCGCTCCAGATCGCCGGACAAACTGCGACCGAGTTTTTGCGCCGTCACATGTCAGGCGATTGGGGAGAACTCTCAGACGAGGACGTGAAAGAGAACGAGTTTTCACTGAGAGAAGGCCTGAGACTCTTAAGCGCCTACCAGACTGGAAAGGGCCAGAAGCTTTGGATCATTACCGAAGCAGATCGAAGTGCCACGACGATCCTGCTTCCGTCTGAGTACTAACTGACAACAGAAGAGCGCGGCGCGAGTGCCGTTAACACCCGCGCCGCTGCACCGTGACTTTGACCACTTCAAGGAGAAAGTCAGATGCCAGATCAGGCTATACCTATATGCACCGCCAGGACAAATGCGCTCCGTGACAGCATTCATGAATTAGTAAACGAACTCGAAGACCGAATACAGAATGGAGAGTCGTTCGACAATCCCAAACTAACCGAGACTGCCGATCGAGCATTTGGCGGTACGAGAGCGGAAGGCAAATACACAGCCCGCGATGCGTACGATGCGCTCGAAGTTTCCGTTAACAAGTATCTGTTAGAGAAGCATGCGCGAGCGCTTATGCAGATGAACGTGTGCGGCGCGCTTGCATCTGTGTTGCGTCCGCTGTTGAAGCGACTACCGCGTCAGAGTGATCGCACGCTAGAGCAGATCGAACTACAGCAGTTCTCAACTCCACCAACACTCGCTTACTTTGCCGCGCGACTACTTGATCCTAAGCCGAGCGATATTGTCTTAGAACCCTCTGCGGGAACCGGTAGCCTCGCGATTTGGCCGCATGCAATCGGCGCACGAGTTATCTGCAACGAGACGAGCTCGCGGCGACATTCGTTGCTTCGCAGTGTCTTTAATTTCGAGGTATTACCGCTCGATGCGGAATTCATCGACGACCTGTTGCCGAGTGAGATTCAACCAACCGCCGTGCTGATGAATCCACCGTTCAGCTCTACCAGCGGCAGAGTCACGAAAACGAATTCAATCTACGGAGCGCGACACGTAGCCAGCGCCTTGCGACGATTGAAGGATGGCGGCCGGTTAGTGGCAATCGTCAGCGAGGCGATGAGCTTTCACCATTCCAGTTTTAGTGAATGGTGGCAACGAATAGCCTGCCTGTGCAACATCCGCGCAAACCTCACGCTCGACGGTAAAGAATACGCGAAATACGGAGCTTCACCCGATATTCAGATCCTCGTCATTGACAAGACTGGCCCAACACCCGGAGCTAACTGGCAGGAACAGTTAAAGCACATCATTTGGGGAACTGCTGCAACGCTTGAGGAAGCCTGGGAAGCGCTCAAACACCTAGTTGAAAGCACGGAGCCAGACGACGACCCCGAAGAACCAAACGGCAATTTGTTTGTGCCTTATGTGCCCGCGAAACTAACAGGCGGAAAACCTCATCCGGCCGTAATCGTTGAATCTGCATCTATGGCGGCAGTTACGCCGCCCGACATTACATATAGACCACACCTCGCGGCCGAGATCATCAGCGACGGCTTGCTGTCTGACATTCAGCTTGAGCGAGTTATCTATGCCGGACAAAGACACGAGCAAAGATTGCCCGATGGATCACGTGCGGGATTCTTTGTTGGCGATGGCACCGGCGTAGGGAAGGGACGCGTACTCGCCGGCATCATTGCAGATAACTGGAATCAAAACCGCCAACGCGCGATCTGGCTCTCTGTCAATAATGATTTGCTCGAATCAGCGCGGCGCGATCTCACGGACTTAGGTTTGGCTAATATTTCGTTAGCCCGAATCAATGACTACCTGCCAGCCGGAGAAATCACGATGCCGCGCGGAGTGATCTTTAGTTCTTATTCATCGCTTATCGCCGCAGCCAAAACCGGAGAAAAGCGGATGGATCAGATCCAACGCTGGCTTGGCTCAAATGGCGTAGTCATTTTCGACGAGGCACACAAAGCAAAGAATGCACTGGCTGGCGGCTATGGTGAACCAACACTCACCGGACAAGCAGTTATTGATCTGCAAGACCCGGAGCGAAATCCCGATTATCGTGTCGTCTATTCATCAGCTACCGGAGCGACCGACGTTCGCAACATGGCCTACATGACACGGCTTGGCTTGTGGGGAATTGGTACGAGCTTTCCGGGTGGTTTTCAGGAATTCATGCAGGAGATTGAATCGGGCGGAGTCGGAGCCATGGAAATGGTCAGCCGCGATATGAAAGCGCTTGGTATGTATCTATCCGGCTCGATCTCTTTTGGCGTATGTCCGCAAAGTGGCAAAGCTGTTGAGTATCGAGAACGCATTCATCGTCTCACGCCGCAGCAACGCGAAATGTACGACCGCGCGGCGGCAGCCTGGCAAACTGTGCTGCGCAACATTGGCGCGGCTTTGGAAGTTACCAATGGTGGGCCACGAGCGCGAGCGGTCGCACTGAATAAGTTTTGGGGCGACCATCAGCGATTCTTTCGGCAAGTGATCTGTGCTTTCAAGGTCCCGAGTGTTATTGCGGAAACCGAAGCAGCCTTGTCGGAAGGGAAGTCAGCTGTGATCTCCCTTGTGGGAACCGGCGAAGCACGAACCAAAGAGCAAGTGGCTAAAGCGACCGCGAATGGCGGCATGCTTGAGGATTTGGACTTCTCACCGCGCGAAGTGATCGCCGCGATGGTCGATCGCGCTTTTCCAACGACGCTTTACCAAGACGTCACCGACCCAGGAACAGGAAAAACGATCCAAGTACCCGTTAGAGACGCTGGCGGCAATGCAGTACAGAGCCAGGAAGCTTTGCGAATGAAGCAACAGATAATCGACGGTCTGTCGGCTTTGGAGTTGCCGGAGAATCCACTTGATCAACTTGTAAATCATTTCGGAGAGCGTAACGTTGCGGAGCTTACCGGACGCACACGCCGCCTAATTAAAGACTCGCAGGGACGTGTGCAGTACAAGAAGCGCGCGCCAGAAGGTGTCGCGATGCATCGCACGAACGTTCACGAAATGGAACAGTTTCAATCAGGCAAAAAGCGAATTGCGATAATCAGCGATGCGGCTGCTATGGGAATCTCGCTTCATGCTTCTAATCGCGCGAAGAATCGACAGCGACGAGTACACGTCACACTTGAGCTCGGTTGGAGTGCAGACAAACAGATGCAAACGTTTGGGCGAACACACAGAAGCGATCAAGCCGTTCCACCAGAGTACGTCCTACTTTCAACTGAATTAGGTGGAGAGAAGCGTTTTAGTTCAACCATTGCGCGGCGCCTTGGCAGTCTGGGCGCATTGACTAAAGGCGACCGGCGCAGTGCTGATAGCGGCGACCTCGCCAAATACAACTTTGAAACGCAAGAAGGACGCGCGGCTTTATGCCTGATGCTGCGGCGTATAGTCGAGAGCGGCAATGTGCCTGGACTCGCTAACCCGCGTCAGACACTACGCGACATAGGTTTGCTAGTTCGGAACCGTGACGGAGTCGAAGAAGTACGGAAGGATGATCTCTACAACGTGCCGCGATTTCTCAATCGCATATTGGCGCTGGACGTTGAGCAGCAGAACGCATTGTTTGACCACTTCGCGGATTTGTTTGATCAAACGGTGCGATACGCCAAAGCGAACGGCACTTTTGATGAGGGAGTCACCGACATAAAAGCGCTCGCGATTAGGATTGCAAAGCCGCCTCGCGTCGTGCATACCGACGAAATCACGCAAGCCCAAACTACTCACTACACATTAGAGATTGACGTGCCCTGTCAGTCTGTGAGCTTCAATGAAGCGGAGCGCGTTAGGAAGCAAAGGAACGGCGCATTCTTTCGTCACCGCAAGAACGGCCACTTTATTCTGGCAGTCGAGTCTGGACTACACACGAACGCCGAGACGGGAAACAGCTATCGCACCTTCGCAGTCTGGAAACCCGAAGCAGCGCGTAGCAGCTACATTCACGACGATGAGCTTAAGGAGAAATACAAGGCTGTTACATCAGCGCGAGTTCGCAACTGGTGGATCGAGAAACATGCGATTGTGCCACCAATTGAAACTCACGCAATTCACATTATCGGCGGAGCGATTATTCCACTGTGGCAGCGATTCAAAACACTCGAAGAAGCCAGGCTCAGGGTTGTGCGTGTCACCACCGACGACGGTCAGCGCATTGTCGGCATTCGGATCCCGCGAGAGCAGGTTGGCCCGATCGTTAGAGCGCTTGGCGCAGGCCGCGATCTGCGAGAGCCAGAAGAAGTATTTGCCGGCATCTTAAACGAAGGTGAGGAAGTCACGCTCGTTTCTGGCTTGAAGCTCTGCCGTAGGATGCTTCACCGTGAACCGGTCATCGAGTTAATCGGGGTCGATCGGTACAAATTCGCGGAGATTCGCAGCCTGGGTTTAATCAATGAGCAGATCGATTGGAAGCAGCGATTCTTCATTCCCACAGACGAATGCTCGGGCATTAGTGTAATTTCAGCTTTGCTCAATCGCTATCCGATCCTCATATCCAGCGAATTCGATAACGTCGAAGCGGCTGAACCGGAAATAGTCTCGGAACTGCGAGCGACACAGGTAGTCGATCTCGATGAGTGGTTCGTTCCGGTTGAAAGCCTGTCCTCACAGGAACCGGAACCCCTGTCTGAGCCAGCGGAGACTCCAGAATTCATTTTGACTGGCGCATTAACCAGCCCGCTCTCAATCCCACAATCAGACGCGGGCGAAATGCAATTGGCCTTTGATTTCTAATAGGGCTTTCGAATGGCAACAGCGTTTTCAAACTCAACAGAATCTATTGCGCCTTCGTGCGAGGATGCGATGCAAGAGCGGGCCTCAGTTCAAGCGAGCTCGCGTGTGTACTCGTCAGATGCAGATTCAGTTGTGTTGATCGGAAGCCGTCTTCTTACCTTCGAAGCAATGCATTTGCTGATCTCACTTGACCGCGACTTACGTGAAGCCCGTGCCCAATGGAATCAGGACTGGTTTCGTCGATTAATGCGTATTCGACCCAAAGCGGTCTCACGCTTGAGAAGACGGTGGGCTAAACTCGACCCACCGACGGCGATTCCACTCGGTACTTTGAAGAGACGCTACCACGCGAACTTGGCAAGATACCTTTATGACCTTCCTGACGCCCTTTGAACGGTTAGTCTCACTTTAGACGCGGTGCGAACGCAATTATATACATTCCGATCAGCGTTATCGCGACTCCGACAACATCCCATCTATCGGGCTTCTGTCCATCGATTAACCACAGCCAGACGAGCGCAACCGAGACATATACACCACCGTACGCCGCGTATGTACGACCGGCTGCACCGGGATGGAGGGACAGGAGCCAGGCGAAAGTGGCGAGGCTCAGTGCGGCAGGTATTAACGCCAACGCCGAGACACGTTCCTTCAGCCACAAATATGGTAGATAGCAGCCGACGATTTCCGCTATCGCAGTCACGATAAACAAACCAAGCGTTTTGAAGACGAATACCATTCTGCGACTGACTCTATCCTGTCGAGTGTTTCAGCGTCGAGCACTCGCGACCCTTTCCCTCTATCATGTGTCACCTTGACTACGGCTTATTCAGGAAAATGAAAACAAGAACTTAGGTGGGTGAGGTCTGAGATCTGCGCGCTCACGCGCACCCGCGTGATTTCGAAGGGCATGGATGCATCGAGACCGCCTTGAGGAACTCAGTTCGATTCAACGACCGTGCTTGGAAGTTTCGTCTTCGTTCGGCGTCTTTGTAATAGCGACAATGAAACTAAGAACAGAAATTAGGAGGGCAGACAAGATAGAACTGCAAAAACGGAGTGAGTTCTGGCGTAAGTTCTTTGTTGTAACGATCTTAAGAACTAAGAATATTAGGAAATATTCCTAAGAATCTTAAGAAGTGAACTAAACGCCTTGCTTGCCACGTTTACAGCCTAATTTTGTAGCCAATTACAGTATGCAAAAGAGCGCAAAAAGTAGTAAGAGAAGGCTGCTAAATCGAACCTCGGGAGTGAACCTCTATGCCGATCAGTCGATTCAGGTTCAAGCGATTATGGAGTCGGTCGGCGCCAAGAAAGAAGCCCCTGTGCTGCGAACTCTGCTGGACGAGGCACTTGCTGCCCGGCGCCGAAAGTCAGTTGACCCCCGCGCGCCAGAACCGCCTGAACCGGCCATCGACCTTAATGAGGTACTTCAGACGATTCAGATGTTGCTGCTAAAGCTAATCCGTCAGAATGAAATCACTCTTCGAGCGCAGGGCCTCAGCTTGGTTCTGATCCAGGAAACCTTGGCCGAAGCAATCGGCAGCCGAAAAATCGTCTGGAACAAATTGGAGGTTCCGCCTCTGATGGAAGCAGGGCTGTCGGTCCGAGAGATTGATGAGCGATTAGCCGCCGACATCAGTGAGGCAAAGGATCACGCTTACGCTTTGGCTGAGCAGATCAGGCAGAGACAGAGCAGGCAAGTAAACGAGAGCCAGTCGACTCCGATGGAAGGCGAGCTACCATTTGAAGACCCAGAAGATTAGTTTGGTTCGCGTCCACTTCGGACGCTCTGAAGCAATTTTCGAGGCAGTTCGGACTGAGGATTAAGTTGAATCAGTTTTTGGAACTCACGCTCAGCTTCGGTCACTAGACCGACTCTTGCATAAAAGATACCAAGCGCAAAATGAGAATCGCTCTTCTTTAACTGGTTCAACTCGTTCAAGTCGTTGCCTGAAAGAATCGCAAACTTCACTTCAGGAGCCGAGGCCGATGGCGACACTATTTCCTTTCCGTCGATCAGCGCGGTCACAACCCAGGAAAAGATTTGGCCACGACGCAGAGGTGAAGGTGGTTTCCACTGAGTTTGAGTGGCTGGCAATTCTTCACTTTGTGTGACTTGATCACCATTCGCGTCCAGTACGTAGACTCGGTAACTTGTAACCCCAGATAGACTCTCCCATTTGAACGTGGGTTTGTCCTCTGTTACGACTCTTCGCGATGGATAGAAAAGTTTAAATGCCTTTGCATTGTTGCCATCGCCACGCAAGCCGCTTTGTTGGCCTGAAAGACGTCTTAACACATCAGCCGGCTGAATCTGCTCTGATAATGCAGCTCGCGCTATGTATTGCCGACTGGTTTCAGAAACGTTATCGATACCTGTGACACGGCCGCTCTTATCGATCGTCACTTCACCGCCACCATCCTTGAGTTTGGCAACTTGCGCAGAATCGTCCGCGCTTGAAGGAGTGGAAACCGTGTCTGGAGATCGTGACGGAGATACATCAGCATGCCGTTCGGCGCCCGTATTTGCTTGGTCGTTTTTGCTTGCTTCAAGAGGACGAGACCTTTTGTTGAGAGCTATCACTCCTACCAACACCCCAAGGACCAGAAGTACAACCGCAGCTAGGGCATATGATGGTCTCGTCAGCAAACCTCGCCACCGAGATGCAGCGGGTAGCGGATTCTGAATTGATTCGTAGTCCGGTCGAGCATATGAAACGTTTATTTCGCCGGCACTGGCTCTTCGGAAAGCAAGGAAACTCCGAACGTCTTCGCGGCACATTTCACAAGTCTTCAAATGAATACTAATTATTTCTTGAGTGTCCTGATCTAACGTTTCGTCAGCTAAACCGACGAGCAGATGGAAATCGACGTGGTCATCGCGGAACCAGAACTCAGGATCGAGGGTGAAGCTAAACGGTATTGAGCCTCTTTGATGGTTCAGCTCGGCGACAAAGCGCTGGTGGCAATCCTGGCAATCTGCCATGTGAACCGCAGCTGCGGCAGCCTCATCTTCAGTTAACGCACTCACGCTGAAGCGCTCAACCTGCGATTTTGACAAGTGGTGGGTCACTTCGAAATCGGTCTTTCACTCCTCACACTATCTAAGACGGAAGGAATAGGCGGAAATTCCGGGCATGCGGAAATTTATTTTCGGATCTTCAATTCAATTTTCAGTCTTTGGACAGCTCGAAACCGCCACTTCCATACTTTTGCTGGTAAAACTCCGAGCTCATCCGCCGCAGTGGCAGCGTCCATAGGCATGCGCATACTGAGTCGCGCGACTTCTTCAACCGACCGTCCCATTCCCTGAGCGAGTTCGTCCCAGTTCACAATTCCGGCAGCCACCAAGACTTCAAAGAAGCCTTGTCCGGCCGGATCTTCAAAACGGAACGCGAAAGCGTCACGTTGCTCCGACGGTAACTTGATGACTGCAGCCCATAGCCATGCGAGCAGTTCCCTTGTTTCCACATGAGATTCACCCGACTGAGTAATAACTGATAAAGACGCGGCGCCCCTTACTATGGACTGCTCGCTCAATGACTCGATCCGGTCGTCTTTTATCTTCAACAAGTAGCCAACTATACGAACCAACAGATCAACTTCAATCGGTCCTCCAATCCAGTCAAACAGTTCGACGACGATTTGGGACAACGGAGCCAGTCGCACGTCTTCATCAGAAAACCGTGCTGATTTAAACGTCTCCAGTTTTGTTTCGATGTCCCGAAATTCTTGGTCCGAAAACGTACTCTTTCCGGTGTTCCGCCAAGTTGCAAAGCCACAAAGTATCTCATTGTTGTACACCCACGAGGCCAAGTCCTCATGTCTTCGAACGAGATCTCGGACGCTGGTATTCAACCGTTTGCGTGCCGGTGATCTGTTACGAAGGAAGTCGATACAAATGTTTGAAGTGACACGTCCCACGTAAGCCTTAAAGTTTTCTATGTCTGTGGGAGTTGATGAGGCTTGAAGTTGATTGAGTACCTGGACAACCCGTGTCATTGCCTCTTGGTACAAATCCTCGGCGTCTTGACTATTTTTATTGATACCTTGCCCGCTAACGTAAACTCCAAACTTGCGCCGAAGTACTTGCCGAATCAACGGTGCGGCATGACGCGTAAGGAGTTCGTCGAGATGCTGTTCGCGTTCTCGCTCATCGTCAGCCGTAAGATATGGAACTAGCACGTTATCCATGGTCTAGGGATGTGAACGTACAGATCGGTGACTTCAGCCAGTTGCTGTTGACTGGTCCAGACCTGGTTTTCAAAAACAGTGGGGAGCTTGTTCGTGGCACCTGCGAGCGTGATGCGGTCGAGTAACGGGAGTTTACTCAAGTCGCTTTGCGTCGCTTCGAACGAGATTCATTTCTGGGCTCGTACTTAACAGTGCCTGGAAGCTTTGCGGGGAGATCCAAACCATCATGAACGATTGTCTCGAGATGCACGCCGGCTACGCGTGCGTATTCCAAAAGAACAATGAGCGTAGGCTCATTCTTACCTAATTCATAATCTGAGATTCTGGTGTATGGAATGTCTTCCTCAACTCCTAAACTCTTGTGGAGTTCAGTCTGAGAAAGACCAAGCGCATTTCGAATTGTTCTGAGTTTCTCGGCCAGCCGTTCCGGTCGCCGACGTGCGTAGCCCATCAGCCGCGACCTCCTTGGGAGAAGAAGATCGCGACACGCAGATTATCCGTTGTTGCGGATACGTGGTGGCTGCTTTTGCGGGTCGCCCTTTCCAGCACAGTGGGATCCGAAGCTTGGAATTCACGTGACTTGAAGTCGCGGC
>JADMIO010814582.1_pt1 | contig 23013 bp, 5 predicted proteins | sample 8958161 | NCBI WGS metagenome assembly JADMIO01 (sample SAMN16585339, study PRJNA669376) | soil metagenome | isolation source: Crop rotation soil | place: USA: Cullars Rotation, Alabama | collected 2011 | reverse complement strand
CTTTCCCCAAACGCTTCAGGCAAATGTAGAACTTGAATACAACGCTGTATTCGTTGATGCATCGGCCCAGGCAAGTGTAGATTGGGGCACGTTGTCTCAAAATTGGGCAAGCAGCCGCCAAAGCCAATTGAGCGTAACCGGGGGAGACGATCAGATCCTGGTAGTGACCAGCCCCGATTATGGCACAAATTGCAGCGATGTTTTTACACAATGGTTAAATGGTGTTAATAAGAACCCTGCTATTACAACATTTATTTTAGGTAACATTTCTGATTTATGGCAGGGGGATACGGCAGTTGCGGTAGATCAGGCAGTTGCATTTTACCTGAACCAGGTAGTTATGTCCACTGCAATAATCAACTGCGTCGGGCAGGAAGTAAATTCAATGAGTATATATGTTGCAGGTAATACAATTGTTCCAAATCCTCCTGTAACTGCTGTTCAGGATACCAATGTGCCAAATGCTGAGGATACCAATGATTCAAATAATTATCTGAATGATAGTTTTATTAACGCAGGCTGGCAAATTGCAGTTTTTGATTCCACTTTGCAAACACAAAAATTCTGCAACAGCTATTACCTTGGGGCATTTGCAGACGGGCCGACAATGTACAAACAGATAATGACAGACCTGGGAGCAATAACTTTTGATGCCAACGATTATTTGATCACTTCTTCTACGATACCAAGCGGTGAGTTTCCGACTGCAGCCTTTTTAACATTACTTCAAACCTTTGGTGCTACACTATCAGGCTGGGTAAATTATTCAGGGCCATGTGGTAACTGGTATAACATAGGGTATACTTGTATAGGACAGTATCAGTCTATAAATCCGGCAATTGAAAATTTTAATGCAACATACCCAAGCAATAGCGACTTGCCGGAAAATCCTACAAGCTTTAATGTACAATCATTCATGCTTATTCCCCAGGGAGGAACAGCGGGCATTAATAGTAATGAAACCGTAAAAAGCAAAGTTGTTGCAAAAAAAAGGTCAGCGGCCAGTATTTAAATTCACTTAATTAAAAAATGCACTTTTATGAAAGTTCTGCTAATTGGTCAGTACAGTCAGAAAACGGGTTTCGCACGCATCATACACATGCTTGCTGAAGGATTAGCAGGCTTTCATCAAATGCATGTATTGGGAATTGATAATAAAAGCGAATCAAATTCAGACAAGGGCTTCGTGTTGCATAAAAATTCTTTTCCCATGGATGTGTATGCGGAGAACGATATTATGGAAGTTGTAAAAACAATTGAACCTGATGTTGTCATTTTGTATCATGATCCCTGGGTAATCAATCGTTTTTTGCAACCCGTAAAAAAAATTAATCCATTTATAAAACTGATAGGCTATATACCGTTCGACGGAGATGTAATGAACCTGAAATTATCTGACCCGGTTCAACAGCTTGATAAGATCGTTTTATTCAGCTCTTATGGAACATCCGTAATTAAAAAAGCTTATGCTGGATCAGGCTCATTTTTATCAGCATTGCTTTCCAAAATAAAGATCATCCCTCATGGGGTAGAGCAAAAATTATTTTACCCGGTAACCGGTAGTGTAAAAAATTACCAGGCAAACAGGTTAGCAAGCAGAAAAATGCTCTTTCCGGATCAACCCGAAATGTGGGAAGGTTTCTGGTGTTTAAATTCATGCAAAAATGAGATCAGGAAAAGGATCGATCTTACTTTAAAAGGATTTGCAAAGTTTGCAACAGGTAAACCCCCGCAGGTAAAGTTATTTCTGAATATGGGATATGGTGACAGGTGGGTCAATATTAAAAAACAGGCTTACGATCTTGGCATCGCCGACAGGCTGATATTTATGTATGATAAAATGCGACATCCTGATCTTAGTATAGAAGATCTCAACCTTGTATACAATGCCTGCGACGTAGGAATTAATACTTCGATGGGAGAAGGATGGGGTTTGGTAAGTTATGAACATGCGATGACCGGTGCCCCACAAATAGTTCCCGCCCATAGCGCCTGCAAAGAAATATGGGAAGATGCGGCGCTGTTGCTTCCTTCCAAAAAAATACTTTACAACTCAGGATGTACCGAAGGTGGTCTTGTTGATCCCGACGATATTGCAAATGCTTTGGAAATATTATACTCGAATAATAGCGTTTATGTTGATACAATGCTTGCATGTAAAGCAGTCACTGAAAAAGAGGCATACCAGGTAGGGTCGATCATAAATGACTGGAACAACGTTTTGCAAGAGGTGCATTATGAATTTGTATAAATGGAGTAAATGTTTAATAAACGCAATTAATATTTATAAAATGAAAAAAAACAAACACATCCTTTTTATCCTTTTATTTTTTATGAATGCAACTACAGTTTTCTGCCAGTCGCAGCCATCCAATAAGATCATCAACCGTATTATGGTTGTTATGTTTGAAAATGAAGATCTGAGTATGGTAATACGAGACAGTAATTTCAAAAGTATCGCTGATTCCGGTACACTACTTACCAATTACTATGGCGTTACCCATCCATCGCAGCCCAATTATATTGCTACAATCGGGGGAAGCCATTTTAATTGTTCAAATGATAATGATATTACCATCGATGCATCCAATCTTGTTGACCTGCTTGACTCTACAAATACAACCTGGAAAGCTTATATGGAGGATCTGCCGGCTACTAATAAATTAATAGGCAGCTATAATAATCTTTACTACAGGAAGCACAATCCTTTTGTTTCATTTAAAAACAACCAGGATACTCCCAGGTTAAATTATGTTGTAAATGCACAACAGTTATACGCAGATCTTGCAAGCAATCATGTGCCGGCTTTCTGCTGGTATACACCCAATATTCAGAATGACGGCCATACACCTCCGTTATGTTCTACAGATTCGTCCGGGGGAGATTCCTGTCATATCGCTTTTGCAGGTGCATGGTTGAAAAGCTTTATCAATACTCTGAGATCATACCCGCAGTTCATGGATAGTACTTTAATTGTAATAACTTTTGATGAGTGCTATCCAACCGGTAATAATTATTCGATCCAGGTTCCCATTTATACCGTATTGCTTGGTCCTGCTTCTTTAATTACAAAAGGAATGCAATACGATGGTTGTTATGGAGCTTTAAATACACAATGCTGCAGCTACTGTCATTACAACCTGCTGGCCACTATTGAGAAAAATTTTAACCTGGGAAACCTGGGCAGAAATGATCTTATATCTGTTCCATTTAATTTTTTATGGAACAATGCAGCTGCACAAAATGCCAGGCGCAAAAAAGTAAAGTAGGGTAGAATAAGATCAAAAGATGTGAATGATAACCGGTAAGCGTAAAATTTTTTCTGAATAACATCTATGAATTTCTGATCAATCATATTTGAACAAAAAAAATATTATGAAAGCAAAATATAGAATAGCAGTAATTGCTTTTATGACAATACTAACAGGCTGCGTTGATAAAAAAGATAAGGAAGATAAACAAACACCCGAACGGGTAGCCGCAATAACTTATCCTGTATTACCTGTAGGATGGACAGCGCTTGATAGTGCAAACGGAGTTATATTGGGTGCCAAACAGTTTACCAGGAATGGTACTGATACTGCAGATTTTGTAATAATCGCCAACATGGCGGCCGGCGCTTCTATACGCCTGCTTGACAGTGTTTATAGTGGCAATCCTTCATCGGCCGTTTTCTACAGGTTCTCAGTTACAGATACAGGTAATTCTTTCTGGAATTTATATCATAACGATAGCTCTTTTGCCATGGCCAATCTTCAATTCTTTGAAAATGCTGTTGAAAATTCATCGACAGCTGCGGTTTGTTATCCTTTGTACTATGAAGGAAACTATATCAGTTATGGCTGTAATGATACAAGCTGCAGCGACTGTATGGGCAATCAAAAATATAAACAAAGGATATTGCTTATTTCCGATTCGGGACTTGCAATCGAGGATTATCCTGATTCAACAAACTTTAGCAACTATCCGCTTTCTTCGGCTGTTGTTGTTGCCATCGTTGGTAATGCGCCGGTTAATATTAACAGGAGCCCGGACAGTTTTGTTGCAAGAACCTATATTGCCCTACTGGGAACAAACCTTATTCTGTATACTACAACCAATGCAACAGAAGAAAATATTTACCAGGTACTTCAAAATGAATTCCTGGTGGATAGTAGCAATATAATCATGTTTGATGGTGGCGGTTCTACCCAAATGATTTGTAATGGCAATCCCTTTATCCTTTCTTCTGACTATAGGAAGGTGCCCAGTGCTATCGAGATACGGTACCGTATATCCAATGTCTCGCTTCATGCCTCACAAACCGGAATTGTCAAATAAGATATCTGCTAATTAGTGAAAATAACAGTTGGATATGGATGAAATACTTGGATTTTTTATTAAAATACTTCTTAGAAGTATGAACTGAAGCTAAGAGGCTTGCAGTTCAAAACACAAACCGAATAAAAAAGCCTCATCTTGAAAGAGGAGGCTTTGTGGGAGTTGACGGGGTCGAACCGCCGACCCTCTGCTTGTAAGGCAGATGCTCTAAACCAACTGAGCTAAACTCCCTCGTTTTTCGGACGGCAAAGATAAGGGTAAAATATATTCTGCAAAATATTTTAGAATAAAAAACCGGTTTAATTATTTAATGATTCCAATAATGCAATAAAGAATTTATAAATCTGGTTGCAGTTTTTCAAAAAAGAATTTTTCTGCAACCAACCTGGTTGCACTTTTTTCGAACCGGAATTTTCTGCACCTGCTCTTAAGCAGCGATTTAAAAAAAGAGAAGGCAAATAATTGCTTTTATACAAACTTATGGTGAGTATTTTGGATGTGAATCATAAATAAGTTTTAGTCATTGGGCAGCTTTCTGCTCCACCATTTATATTCCCGTTAATACATTTGATACTACAAAATTATTTTAACCATTATATCATTTCTATCCTTATCTTTTACGGGTATTTAATTTTAGATTGTTCATTTAAAAATATGTATTCCAGTATTTTATGAAATATAAATTATTCTGAAAAAGCTCATTTTTTAAAATACTTTCCCAAAAGCTTGCATATCCGGATAATTATCCCAATATTTGTATTGTAGTAATGATACTACACCTCTCTGATCCCCCATCTTAAGAAATTCCCTCAATCTTTATCTTTTTGAACTGCCCATTGTTGGCACTTCCCCTAAGTCGTTTGTTAACAACTGAATTAGTCCTCTTTAGTTTTACTCCTTGTAAAGTTTTAGTTATCCATTGAGCCCTTCACATAGAATTTAAATTCAATTAACGCAACGCTAATTATTTAAATTTTAAGGATATGAAAACAAGTTTTACAAAAACAATCGCCGCCACTTTAGGTTTCTTCTCTTTAATGTCTTGCGCATTTGCTGATGTTATAGTTTCTCCTGCAAGCTCCAACATGGATATTTCAGCTGATAAAGCAAGCAATGCTTTTAGCCCTTCTTTTACCAGCATGGATGATATGATCATCATGGAGCGTAAGGCAAATGACTTTGCAAATTCATTTGGCAAGTCTCAAACACTGGTGCTTACAGCTCCGTTTGGCTGGACCTTCAAACCAGGTTCAGGAATCTTGGCGCATACCAATACAAAAGATCTTAGTGCTGTTTCTATGAAAGTGTCATGGACTACGATCACGATCAGCTATATAGTAAATACTTCAGCAAGTATTGATGCATTGGTGATCTCAGGTGTACAGGTTCAGGCAACTGATGGTACATTGGTAAACAGTGTGGGCTCTATTTATAGGTCATCAAACAACCCTGGTACTGCAATGATTGCCGGAATAATTAATACTTGTAGTGCAAATGGCGCCGGTGGAACAAGCTTTGGTCAATTATCACAAACAGCTGGTGTAGCAACAAAACTTGCTTTTACTACCAAGCCTGTAGCTACTGCAGCAGGAACTGCTTTTGAACAACAGCCAGTAATTGTTACAGAAGATCAATTTGGTAACGCAACTTCAAAAGGTTTGAACGAAATACAGAATGTGAAAATAAAACTCTCTTCTGGTACAGGAAGTTTAACTGGAACAGCAGTATTGAATATTGGAACCTTAGGTGGAAATGGAAAGGTTCAGTTTGCTGACCTTCAGTTAAGCGAAGTTGGAGCAAAAAAACTGATCGCTACATCAGGTTCATTGAGTTTTGCAGTAACCAATGAGTTTACAGTAACAGAAGAAGAAACAGGTACTAAGATCACATCTGAAAATGCTGATGATTATGATCCGGATGCAGTTTGCTTCGATCACAATAATGCCAATGTTGTTTTGGCTGTTTAATTCGCCCTAATTTCCCTGACATATACACGAATCAACAAGGCAGCGAAAGCTGTCTTTTTTTGTTATTGTAAGCCAAGTCCTGAATAAGTTCAGGGAGCAGCCAGGATTGGTAAAAGGCTGATATTCTGCCATTAATCTCAAAAAAAAATTGCCTGAAGTGTAAAATATACGCAGAAGATAAAAGGATACTTATTTATTCACAAATATGTAACTGTTAAACACTTGCAGTGTTTATATAAAATTTCATTTTGCAAGTGTTGACTTTTTTGGGAGTTTTCCCAATGAATTATATAATAATATCTAAATGAAAGCGTTTTATTAGGTTAGTAAACTTACACCAATATCCTAAACAATCATGAAAACTCATTTACTTACGTACTTGATGGCAGGTGTTACAAGGTCTTTTTCTCCTAAAGAAAGATCGGCACAAAATAATGCCTCAGGTGGAAAATCTCCCAAACTAAACTTCCTGATTTTTTTACTGGCTTTGATCCTGCTTGCACTTGGCCAGAAAGGTTATTCACAAACAAATACATGGGACGGAAGCAGTAGTGCCAACTGGAATACTGGTGGCAACTGGTCACTAAACCATGTGCCACTTGTAGGTGAGGATGTTGTTATTCCCAACGGTATTACAACAACGATAACAGTAAACACTGCGGCAGTTTGTAAAAGCTTTACAATGAGCGCCGGAGGGAATAATTGTACTGTTTCTATCGCTGGGGGCCAAAGCTTATCAGTGACCAATGCGGCTACGATTAATGCGCCAACCAGTGGTGGTACCAGGACAATATCTGTTGCTGCAGGAACTGGAACATTCTCCTGCGGGTCCATCTACATGACAAATAGTGCAAGTGATAGCCGTGATGCGGAAGTGACTTTATCAACCGGTACCGTGAATGTTACAGGCGATATTACAATGGATGGAACTACACTAAGGAATGCTATAAGGTTTACTGGTGCAGGTACTTTAAATTTAGGAGGTAATTTTTTGGGAACAAATGGAGGTATCCTTGTACCCTCAACAGGAACCGTAAATTGTAATGGTGCTACTGCACAAACAATTTCTGGTCTCAACACAACTTCATTCTATAACCTGACGATCAATAAAACTGCAGCGGCAAATACGGTTACTGGTACGACAAATGCTTTTACTGTTGCAAACGATCTGACTGTAACCCAGGGAAACCTCATTCTCCAGGCTACCAATGCAAATTATACTGTTACAAATAACGTCAATATTGCGTCTAATGGTACGCTTACTCATAGTGTTGATTGGGCAACAGGAAAATTGTTCAGTATTGGTGGAAGTTTTGTTGTAAGTGGTGGCGGTCTCTTTACTTATACAGTGCGTTCACATGTACAAATGACAAGCGCCGGTACAGAAAATATTTCAACAGGTACCAATGCTTCATCTGCTTTTAGTATTCTTACTTTAACGAATGGAACTTTCAATGCCAACGGGACATTGAGGGTAAATGATAATTTCTGGGCAATGTTTAACACTGCAGGAAATTTCCATACAAATGGCCAAACGGTTTATGCAAATGCATCATTGCTTTGTTCCGGTGGTACATGCTATATTGATGGCGGTACGCTGAATGTAACAGGCGGAATGCAGGTGGGTAGCGCAACTGCTGGTACTGTTAGCTTCAGTTCGGGAACGCTTAATGCAGATGCTGTTACCCTTGGATCAGGCGCTATAACAGGAGCATTTAATCACACAGGAGGAACATCCAATATCAGCGGCAATCTTACAATTTCAAATACAGGTACCTATACATGTACAGGATCGCCTGCAATAAACATTTCAGGTGACTGGATAAATAACAAAGCAGCTGCAGGCTTTGTGCCGGCAACCAGTACCGTTACCTTTAATAGTGTATCGGCTGCACAAAATATCAATGGAACTTCTGTTGCACAGACTTTTGGTAATATCGTCGTAAATAAAAGCGGCCAGCAATTAAACGTAGCTGGTTCTACAGCTACTTTAACCTTGAACGGATCTCTGACAATAACTGCCGGAACATTTGCAGCTGGAACTGCAACTGCTATCAATATTGCAGGTAACTGGGCTAACAATGGTACTGCATTTACAGCAGGTTCAGGGACAGTAACTTTTAATGGTGGGTCGGCTCAAACAATAAGCGGATCTACGATAACTACCTTTAATAATATTACACTTAATAACAGTAATGGATTAACAACCAGTGGCGTGGATATGATTGTGTCTGGTGGAGCTGCGGCACTTACTTTTTCAAATGGTAAAATATCAACGGGTTCAAATAAAGTAACACTGGGAGCATCTGCAACCATTTCAGGTGCAGGAGCTGGTAAATATATCTATGGTAATCTCCAGATGGGGGTTGCAACGGGAAGTCCAACACGGGTATTTGAAATCGGTGATGCTTCGGTCTATGCACCGCTTTCAGTTGTCTTTAATAACGTTACAGTAGCTGGTAATGTTACAGCATATACGATTGGTACAGAACATACTAACATACTTACTTCAACAATTGATGAGACAAAAAGTGTAAATCGTTATTGGGGGATGTCAAATAGCGGTATGTCATTAACCAACTACACTTGTACGTTTAATTGGGTAGCCGGAGATGTGGATGCAGGTGCTACCACAGCAAATTTTATAATCGGCCGTCGTACAAGTTCATGGGCTTACCCGACAATGGGAACAAGGAATCCAACAAATTGCACTACTACCTTGACATCATTTGGCACCTATGCATGTGGTGAAGGGGGAGCTGCTGCTCCAGCAATTGCGACACAGCCGGTTGACCAGAGTGCATGCAGCGGAACCAGTATATCTTATACAGCGGCTGTAAACAATAAGCCAAATCCAACCGCGGTTTGGGAAATAAGTACAGATAACGGAGCAACTTTTTCTACCCTTACCATAGCAAGTCCTTATTCCGTTTCAACTTCAACGGTATCAAATGTTACAACATCAACATTAACAATTAACCCGGTTACGACCGGTCTGGATCAATATTCTTACCGTGCTGTTTTTACCAACAGTAGGGGAACTGTAACTTCTTTTGATGGGTTGCTTACTGTATTGGCTGCTCCAACTGCTAATGCAGGTTCAGCTTTAACTCCTATTTGTGGAAGCGGGCCTTCGGCACCGTTAGGTGGTTCAGTCGGCGGTTCTGCTACAGGAGGCACATGGTCTACAGCATCAGGAGGAACATTTACGCCAAATGCAACAACGTTAAATGCTACCTGGACACCACCGGGTGGTTTTACAGGAACAGCTACACTTACACTTACTACGAGCGGCGGATCATGTGGAACTGCAACAGCTTCAAAAACACAACTTGTTTCTGGTGCGGCCGGGGCAATTTCTATTACTCCTTCAAGCGCCAGTATTTGTAGGAATGCAATTCAGTCATTGGTTGCTTCAAATACAGAAACTTCTACATTCTCTTCCGGAACAGTAAATGTTGCTATTCCGGACTTACTGCCTACAGGTGCTACAAATACAATGGCTGTCTCTGGTATACCAGCTGGAGCTACTGTTACCGGCCTAAGTGTAACAATAAATATTACCCATACTAAAGACCAGGATCTTATATTAAATTTAAGAGCACCAAATGGTAGTATTTTGAACCTGGTAAATACAAGGGGTGGCAGCGGTAGCAATTTTACAAATACGGTTATTAATAGTACCAGTACAACTTCGATAACCGGTGGAGCACCTTTTACAGGTACATTTAAGCCAGATGCTACCAATGGGGTTGGTGCAACGGGACAGACTTCAAATGTCACAGCCTTTTCTTCCTTATATAGCACCGCAAATGGTAACTGGGTATTTAGTGCTGTTGATGGTGCTGCGTTAAATTCCGGTACTATAAATTCATGGTCACTTGCGATCACCTATGTTGACCCGATCACCTGGTCTCCGGTAACATATTTATATACAAATGCTGCAGCTACTACCGCATATACTGCGGGACAAACCTATGCAACAGTATATACCAAACCAACAGTGGCTGGTACATATACTTATACGGCTACGGCTACTAACAGCGCCGGCTGTACGACCACACAAACTGTGGCAGTTACAGCTGGACCAATAGTTACCGTAACACCCGACTACTGTTATCCCGGAGGATATATCCAGCTTAGCGCAAGTTCGACCCCTGCTGCTACAAGCTGGTTATGGAGTACAGGTGCCACCACATCAAGTATTCTTGTAAATCTTGCAGGTAACTATACCGTGACTGCTACAACCGCTGGCGGTTGTTCAGCTTCAGTTACTTCACCTATTGCACAGGAATTGGTGGTGAATGGTGATTTCTCCTCTGGAAATACCGGGTTTAGTTCTACATACGGATTTGTAAATTATACCTCGGGTTGTATGTACCCGGAGGGAATATATACAGTAGGAACCACTCCTAATTTTACACACAGTTATTTCTTCGGAAAAGATCATACTACCAATTCTGGCAATCTTTTGATCGTAAATGGTAGCGGATCCCCGGTATCGGTATGGCAGGAAACAATTGCCGTGCAACCAAATACAACTTATTATTTCTCAGCCTGGGCGATGAGCTTAAATGACGCTGCACCATTTGCACAATTACAATTTGATATAAATGGAAGCGGGATCGGAACTACGGCCGTATTGCCCGCAGGTCCAAACAGTACAAGTGCGCCATATGCATGGGTTCAGTTCTATGGATCATGGACTTCTGGGGCCGGTGTTACTTCTGCTGTTGTAAGTATTAAAGATCTGCAAACAGCACTGGGAGGTAATGACTTTGGTTTAGATGATATCTCATTTGGTACATTAACTTCTTTTGTTAGTCTTACATCAGCAACTGGAACAGATAACCAATCTGTTTGTAATAATTCTCCGATCACTGATATTATTTATACAATTGGTAGTGGCGCAGGTGGCCCCTCTGTTACTGGCCTGCCACCGGGCGTTAGCTGGTCATTTACAGGTACAACCTTAACAATAAGTGGTACACCTTCAAGTACAGGCACATACAGTTATACTGTTACTACGAGTCCTTGTAACCCGGTTACAAAAACAGGTGTGATCACTGTCCAGGATGAAACCCTTAGCCTCAGCTCAGCAGCTGGCACAAATGCACAAACTCCATGTTTGAATACTGCTATCACAAATATTACTTATAGCGTTGGAGGCCAGGCAACAGGTGCAACTGTAACAGGTTTGCCGGCAGGTGTGACGGGTTCATATAGTGCTGGTGTGTTTACAATAAGCGGTACACCTACTGTAGCCGGTACAACTACCTATACAGTTACAACAACAGGATCTTGCGGAACACATGTCACGCTTAATGGAACCATGAATGTAAGAAGGCAAATTATTACCAGGTCTTCTGCAACAGGTACAAATGCACAAACTGTTTGTGTGAATACTGCCATTACAAATATCACATATTCAGTTGGTGGTACAGCCACCGGGGCCGGCGTAACCGGGCTTCCTGCAGGCGTAACCGGAACATATAGTTCAGGCGTATTTACAATTACCGGAACACCTACCGCAATTGGTTCATTCAGTTATACTATAACAACAACGGGCACATGTAGTTCTGTTACTGCTGGTGGAACCATAACTGTGAACGGCCCGACGGTAACACTGACTTCTGTTGTTGGTACGGATGCACAGTCAGTTTGCCCTGGAACAGCAATTACTGATATTGTTTATAATATTGGAGGCACGGCTACAGGCGCAAGCATAAGTGGCCTTCCTGCCGGTGTAATCGGTTCATACAGCCTGGGTGTTTATACGATCAGTGGCACACCGACAATTGCAGGTATATATAACTATACGATCACAACGTCAGGGGGTAGTTGCGGCATAACTACAGAGATTGGTACAATAACGGTACTGGCAAACAATACTGTTACGCTGTCATCTGTAGCAGGAACCGATGTACAAACAGTTTGTATCAATACTGCTATGACCAACATTACTTACGCTACAACTGTAGCAACAGGAGCAACTGTTACAGGTTTACCAACAGGTGTATCAGGAGCATGGGCAGCAAATGTTGTAACAATAAGCGGAACACCAACAGTAGCCGGAACCTCAACCTATACAGTAACATTGACGGGAGGTTGTGCTGTAGTAACGACTACAGGAACAATAACAGTAGCCGCCAATAATACTATAACACTGTCATCAGCTGCAGGAACCAATGCACAAACAAAATGTATCAATACGGCGATCACCAATATCACTTATTCAACGACAGGAGCAACTGGAGCAACCTTTAGTGGATTGCCAACAGGTGTATCAGGAGGATGGGCAGCAAATGTTGTAACGATAAGCGGAACACCAACGGTAGCCGGTACATCAACTTATACCGTAACACTGACGGGTGGTTGTGGCAGTATCACTGCAACAGGAACGATAACAGTTACTGCAAACAATACCATAACACTTAGCTCAGCTGCAGGAACAGATGCACAAACGAAATGTATCAACACAGCGATCACCAATATCACATACTCAACAACCGGTGCAACAGGAGCAACCTTTAGTGGATTGCCAACAGGTGTAACCGGAGCATGGGCAGCAAATGTTGTAACGATAAGTGGTACACCAACAGTAGCCGGTACTGCAACTTATACCGTAACGTTAACGGGTGGCTGTGGCAGTATCACTGCAACGGGAACCATAACTGTTAATGCAAATAATACGATCACGCTTACATCAGCAGCTGGTACAAATGCACAAACAAAATGTATCAACACAGCAATTACCAATATTACTTATTCAACAACCGGGGCAACCGGGGCAACCTTTAGTGGATTGCCAACAGGTGTATCAGGAGCATGGGCAGCGAATGTTGTAACGATAAGCGGAACACCAACAGTAGCAGGTACATCTACTTATACTGTAACACTAACAGGTGGCTGTAGTAGTGTAACAGCAACAGGAACAATAACAGTTACAGCCAATAATACGATCACACTTACATCAGCAGCTGGTACAAATGCACAAACAAAATGTATCAACACAGCTATTACTAATATTACTTATTCAACAACGGGAGCAACAGGAGCAACCTTTAACGGATTGCCAACAGGTGTATCAGGAGCGTGGGCAGCGAATGTTGTAACGATAAGTGGTACGCCAACAGTGGCCGGTACTGCAACTTATACTGTAACACTGACGGGTGGTTGTGGAAGCATAACAGCAACCGGTACAATAACTGTTAATATAAATACAGTTACACTTACTTCAGCGGCAGGAACAGATGCACAAACAAAATGCATCAATACAGCGATCACGAATATTACTTATTCAACAACGGGTGCGACCGGGGCAACCTTTAGTGGATTGCCAACAGGTGTATCAGGAGCATGGGCAGCGAATGTTGTAACGATAAGTGGTACACCAACAGTTGCAGGTACATCAACGTATACCGTGACGTTAACAGGTGGTTGTGGTAGTGTTACTGCAACAGGAACAATAACAGTAGCCGCCAATAATACTATAACACTGTCATCAGCTGCAGGAACCAATGCACAAACAAAATGTATCAATACGGCGATCACCAATATCACTTATTCAACGACAGGAGCAACTGGAGCAACCTTTAGTGGATTGCCAACAGGTGTATCAGGAGGATGGGCAGCAAATGTTGTAACGATAAGCGGAACACCAACGGTAGCCGGTACATCAACTTATACCGTAACACTGACGGGTGGTTGTGGCAGTATCACTGCAACAGGAACGATAACAGTTACTGCAAACAATACCATAACACTTAGCTCAGCTGCAGGAACAGATGCACAAACGAAATGTATCAACACAGCGATCACCAATATCACATACTCAACAACCGGTGCAACAGGAGCAACCTTTAGTGGATTGCCAACAGGTGTAACCGGAGCATGGGCAGCAAATGTTGTAACGATAAGTGGTACACCAACAGTAGCCGGTACTGCAACTTATACCGTAACGTTAACGGGTGGCTGTGGCAGTATCACTGCAACGGGAACCATAACTGTTAATGCAAATAATACGATCACGCTTACATCAGCAGCTGGTACAAATGCACAAACAAAATGTATCAACACAGCAATTACCAATATTACTTATTCAACAACCGGGGCAACCGGGGCAACCTTTAGTGGATTGCCAACAGGTGTATCAGGAGCATGGGCAGCGAATGTTGTAACGATAAGTGGTACACCAACAGTAGCCGGTACATCAACTTATACCGTAACGTTAACGGGCGGCTGTGGTAGTATCACTGCAACGGGAACAATAACTGTTACTGCAAATAATACAATTACACTTACGTCAGCAGCAGGAACCAATGCACAGACAAAATGTATCAACACAGCTATCACCAATATTACTTATTCAACAACGGGAGCAACAGGAGCAACCTTTAGCGGATTGCCAACGGGTGTATCAGGAGCCTGGGCAGCGAATGTTGTAACAATAAGTGGCACACCAACAGTAGCAGGTACTGCAACTTACACGGTAACCTTAACGGGTGGTTGTGGAAGTATAACAGCAACGGGAACCATAACCGTTACTGCAAACAATACCATAACACTTAGCTCAGCTGCAGGAACGGATGCACAGACAAAATGTATCAACACTGCGATCACGAATATCACATACTCAACAACTGGTGCAACAGGAGCAACCTTTAGCGGATTGCCAACAGGTGTATCAGGAGCGTGGGCAGCGAATGTTGTAACGATAAGTGGAACACCAACAGTTGCCGGTACTGCAACTTATACCGTAACACTTACGGGCGGCTGTGGTAATATCACTGCAACGGGAACAATAACCGTTGATGCAAACAATACTGCAACACTTAGTTCGGCAGCAGGTACAGATGGACAAACAGTTTGTATCAACACAGCTGTTACAAATATTACCTATGCTATCGGCGGATCAGCTACAGGAGCTTCTGTGAGCGGATTACCGGCAGGTGTTAGCGGCTCTTATAGCGCTGGCGTGTACACGATCAGTGGAACAGCAACTGCATCCGGAACATTCAACTATACAGTAACAACAACCGGGGGTTCATGTTCTGCAGCAACAGCAACAGGGTCTATAACTGTTAACCCTGCACCAGTGGGTGGAGCAATTGCTGACGTTTCTATTTGTTATGCAGATAATGGCACACTCACGCTTACGGGTAATGTTGGTGGGGTAGTAAGATGGGAAACCTCAAATGACCTTTCTTCATGGACAAATATTTCAAACACCACAACATCGCAATCATTCAGCGGCCTTACAACTACAACCTGGTATAGAGCCCTGGTACAAAGTGGCGCATGTGCATCGCCGGTTTATTCTAACAATGCCAAAGTAGGTATTCATAATCTGTGGACTGGAAATGTTAGCTCAGATTGGAACACAGGAGCAAACTGGTCAGATGGTTTAACACCAACGACTTCCTGCCCGGATGTAACAATACCGGTGCTGACTTCACCCAACGTGTACCCGCAATTGACCTATGGTGTTGCTACAATTAATAATATCATTATTCACCCCAATGCAACGATGATTGTTTCTAATGCTTCTTTACAGGTGGCAGGTACAATAACAAATAATGGTGTATTGGATATAACGCATGGTACACTAGAGATGAACGGTACAGTTTCGGCACAAACAATTGCCGGAAGCGTATTTGACACACATACGATACAAAACGTGGTGATCAGTAATCCTAATGGTGTAAATCTTGCAAATACAAATGACACATTAAGGATCACAGGAGTGGTTAGCTTTGGAGCAAACAATGCGGTCTTTAATACGAACGGCAACCTTACCCTGGTATCGAATGCAACAGGTACGGCAAGCGTAGGTGATCTCACAAATGGTGGAACGCTAACGGGAACCGACGTTACCGGTAACGTAACTGTAGAGCGCTATATTCCAACGCATCCAAAAGCATGGCAATTCCTTGCTGTTCCAACAAGTGGCCAGTCAATAAATGATTCATGGCAGGAAGGAAATACCACACTAGCTAACAGGAATCCTGGTTATGGTTCGATCATTACAGGCGAAATGGCTGGCGCAGTAGCAGCAGGTTTTGACGTCTATACGCCGGCAGGGCCATCAATGAAAACATATAATCCCGCAACAGCACTCTGGGTTGGCGTTGCAAATACAACCATGCAGATTGATAACAAGAAAGGATATATGTTCTTTATACGTGGAGACAGGAGCGTAACAGCTTTTAACCAGGCAGCAACATCAACCACAATGCGTACAACGGGTAAGCTGTTTACATTTGGAGCAAGTGCACCAGCTTCTACTACAGTACTGGCAGGAAAATTTGAGTCTATCGGTAATCCATACGCATCTGCCATCGACTTTACAACGATAAACAAACCGATAGCCCCGGATGTAGATGATGCATTCTATGCATGGGATCCATTGCTTACCAATAACTACTTAGGATTGGGTGGCTACCAGACGATCAGTGCCGCAAATGGCTGGAAGCCTATTCCGGGCGGTACTGCAAACTATGATGCGAATACGCCATATCCATACATTCAATCGGGCCAGGCATTCTTTGTACATGCAACCGGTGCAGGTGGAACAGTTAGTTTCGCTGAATCCAATAAGGTTAACCAGTACTCAATGGCAAACAGGGTAACCACAACTTCATCCACGATGGCTAACAGGCAATTCCTCAGGACCTACCTGTACAATGCATCATCAATGCTTTCTGATGGTAATGTGGTAGCATTTGATAATAATTTCAGTAATAATTATGATGCAAACGACGCTGTTAAGATTGCGAATTCAAGTGAGAATTTCTCTATCGTAAAAGGAGATAAATACCTGGCACTGGAAGCGAGAAGTCCTGTTGTTAGTGAGGACACTGTTTTTTACAGTTTCGGTAATGTCCGCAGAACTGCATATCAATTCAGGTTTAACCCTGAGCACATGGCTCCAGGCCTTACGGCAAAACTGGTAGATAATTTCTTGCACACAGTAACGCCTATAAGTATGACAGACACTTCTTCGTTTAACTTTAGTGTTACGACGGATGCAGGTTCTTATGCAGGCAATCGTTTCTATTTAATATTTGACCAGGCACCACCTGTTGCAATAACTACAATTAGTGCTACCCGTAACAATAATGTTGTTACTGTAAACTGGAGGGTAGAACATGAGGCAGGTATTACTCAATACGAGCTTCAGAAAAGCACAGATGGCAATAACTTTTCAACGATCATGCTGGCAGATCCATTCGGTAATAATACAGGTACCTTTAACTATAGTGGACTTGATCAAAATCCTGCACGTGTTAATTATTATCGCGTAAAAGGAATTAAAACAGACGGAACGCAGATCTATAGTGCTATTGTAAGGCTCGGTTCAACTGGAGACGGTATTGTTATGGGTAAAAACCAAAATGCTGGTTCACACGTGGCAGATATCGAAACACCTGCTGTGGAAAAAACAGGCATCAGTATTTATCCAAATCCTGTAATGGATAAGATCTTAAATATTCAGTTCTTTAACCAGGCTAAAGGCACATATAAACTTGAGCTGATAAATAAACTTGGACAAATTATTTATAGTGGCAGAGTTACAGTTAATGGTATAAGTCAATATGAATCTATTCATTTGAATACCAACGTTGTTCCAGGTATTTATCAATTAAAAATCAAATCTCCTGTAAATACAGATTCTGTTCAACAGGTGATCATACAATAGTACCCTTGTTTACCTCTGCCAAGGCAGAAAACCCAAACCCCAAGGCGCCCCCAAGGCGCCTTTTTTATTTTATTTGAACTATGAAAAATAAAATCATGGACTTCGAACTTCGATATTCCGTGTTCATTGTTCGAGATTCTCCGCTTTGATTTGTGTTACGACAAATTGCAAAATGCGGCTAAAATCATCTTTGTGCCACTTTATACAAAAACTTGGGTACCATGGATAATAGCAGAAATAATTCTAAAAAATATGAAAATAGCGTTGTATCTTGTGTCTCGTACCTACCGCCTTTTTAATACAATAATTCCTAGCCCAATATTTTTGAATTCCGGTATCTAAACTCCAATCCATCATCTCTTTAAATACGTTTATTTAAGATTATCTATAAGGTTCATTATTCCATTTTATCCGGTAGAACTGCCATTAAGATCCCGATATCTTAGTTACCACTTAAACTAAGAACTAAAATGAGAACAATGCTACCCTTAAGGAAAAGGCTCCAGTTGCCATTTATCGATCGATTTATATTTTCAACTTATATTTTGATAATCAGTTTTTTATTCGTTTCATCAGGAATAAAAGCGCAGGTGTCAACTTACTATTTATGGTCCCAATCTTCGGGAACATATACGCCTGGTGTATCAACAACTTCTAATACACCGGCAAATATATTTGGTACAGGATGGGATGATCTTGCTTATACTGGTTATGCCCTTCCTTTTACTTTTACCTATAACGGTACTGCATACACAAACATCGGGCTTGATACTGATGGTTGGATCACTTTTAGCAATGGAGTACCAACCATGACAGGACAGGCAGGTGGCGGATCATGGGTTTCTATTTCTGATCACACAGGTGTTTACCTGAATGGTACTGCTAACAACAGCGGGTTTGCCGCTTTCAATTGCGATATTTTTGACCAGGCTTTTGCAACCTTTACAGGAACAAGAACAAACGGCAGCCCAACGATCACTGGTGCTTCATCAACTGCCAATCTTCAAATAGGAACCAGGCTTAGTGGAACGGGTATTACTGATGGAACTGTAGTAACCAGTATTGTGGGAACTACGGTAACGATGAGTTCAAATTCAACAGCCAACAGTTCCTCAGCCATCACACCACGGGCAAGTATTTATGCGTTTACAAGAGGTACAGCGCCTAACAGGCAATTTGTTGTTCAGTGGACACAAGCCAAAAGATATTCAGGAACCGGAACAGAAAACCTGAATTTCCAGCTTATCCTCAATGAGGGTAATGGAAACCCGGCATTACAAACCCTGCAATCTGTTTATGGGTTATGCACCACATCAGATGGTTTAACGCTGAATGTACAGGTTGGATTAAGAGGAGCAAGCTCAGCGGATTTTAATGCAAGGACCGGAAACACCTGGGGAGCCACCAGTGCCGCAGTTGCGAATACAGATAAGATCCGCTTTTCTAATACGATCAATCCCGCCAGTGGATTAACATTTACCTGGTCGCCATGTACTACTGCACCCGGGGTACCTGGTGCGATATCAGGAACAAACCCAATATGTGCCAACACAACAGCAACTTATTCAATTACGGCTGTTACCGGCGCAACCATTTATACATGGAGTTATTCCGGCACAGGCGCAAGCTTTACATCACCAACAGCATCACCATCCGTCGCAATTACTTTTGCGCCCGGTGCTACAAGTGGTACATTAAGTGTAACGGCGGGTAATTTATGCGGAACAAATGCTACAGCTTCTACGCTTCCAATAACAGTAAATGCAGTACCAACTGCAACGATCTCTTATCCGGCTGCAGGCTATTGTACAAATACATCCGGAACTATTTCAGTTACACGAACTGGGCAATCGGGAGGTACATACAGCGTAAGTCCATCAGGACTTTCAATAAATAACGCGACAGGCGCCATTACGCCTTCATCAAGTTCTGTGGGTTCATATACGGTTACTTATTCTTTTACCAATGGAACTTGTCCCAATACAACAACTACTACTGTTACTATCAATGCAATTCCTGTAGCAACAGCTACTGCAACACCTTCAATTATGTGTTCCGGTGGCAACTCTCAACTGCTGGTAACTCCGGCCAGTACGGGATACACGGTGAATTCAATTCCCTACAGTAGCCTTGCCCCTTCAGGCACGCCTGTAAATATTTTCAATGTTTATACAGATGAATCAATTTCAGCTGCGATAGCATTGCCTTTCACATTTACTTATTATGGACAGGCTATAACCCAATTTTATGCGTCTTCAAATGGTTATATACAATTGCAATCAGGTCCGGTTAATACACTTACACCACAAACGCTGCCAAGTGCAACGACACCAAATAATGTTATTGCACTTGCATGGGATGATCTGGTAGTGGACCCGGCAACACTACCGGGATCGAACATACGTTATTTTGTAAATGGGGTTAGTCCAAACAGGGTGGTGGTCGTTGATTTTGTAAAACTTTCTGTTTTTGGCCTTTTCTCCAATGTTGGAAATATTACTGGCCAGGTCAGGTTATACGAATCAGACAATCATATTGAAGTTGCTGCCGGAACGGTAGATGATGCCGGGGAACTCGACAGTAAAACCTTAGGTATTGAAAACAATACAGGCACAGTAGGACTTGCACCTGCGGGCCGTAACAATGTGGTCTGGAACCTGGCTTCTTCCGAAGCATGGGGCTTTTATCCCGTTAACTATACTTATTTATGGAGCCCTTCTACTTTCTTAAGCAGTACAACGATCAGCAATCCCATTGCTACTGCAGTGACAGCTACAACGAATTATAGTGTACTCGTAACAAATACTTTTTCGGGTTGCTCAGCTTCTGTGCCTGCAACCGTAACGATTTCAGCTCCCTTGAATGGAGTGTACACTGTGGGTGCAGGAGGTAATTATACAACACTAACGGCGGCGGTTAATGCCTATAATACAATATGCCTTTCCGGTCCTGTTACATTTTCCCTGATCGATAATCTTTATAGCACCAGCGAAACATTCCCGATCATTATAAACAGCAATGCAAATGCAAGTTCAGTAAATACACTTACGATTAAGCCTGCAACAGGCAAGACGCCGGTGATCACAGGAACTTCAGCAAGTTCACTCATACAGCTGAATGGCGCTGATTATATAATTTTCGATGGATCTAATACAGCGGGAGGGGTAAGCCGTGATCTCAGCATCACAAATACAAAGAATACTTCGAATGCTGTAATGTGGATATCGAGTGCCGGTGCAGCCAACGGAGCTACGAATAATACCATTAAGAATTGCAAGATATATGGTAAGACCTCAACGGGTACAATTGCCTGTATCCTTACTGGTAGTGGTGCTGTGGCAGGTAATGGCGCAGAATTTCCAAATTCAAACAATACGATCAAAAATAATTTATTGTACAGGGCTCAGAACGGAGCATACATTGCAGGGAAGCCTGCAGATATGGCGGCACTGGATCAGAACTGGTCATTTACTGAAAACTACCTTGGATCCTCTACGGTAGCAGATAAATTAGGATTTCGCGGCGTGTCTATCCAGAATGCACAATCTTTTACGATATCAAAAGATACAATTGCGGGAGTATATTCGGGTGTTGTGGGAACTACTATATCCGATATGTCGGGCATTGCGATCTATGGCAATATAAATACAGGAATGATCAGCGAGAACAAAGTAAGTGATGTAAAACATGATGATAATTACGGCGCTCACGGTATCTATATAGGGCCCACAACAACTGCTTCAAATATTACCATCCAGAACAATTTTATTTTTGATATAGCAGCTTATGGTGCAAATGCATTTACCTCTAATAAAAATGGATATGGGCTTGTATTGGATGATGGTGGAGGTTATAAAGTTTATTATAATACTATCGTCTTAAATACCAATCAAACTTTTACCGGGGCACAACGTTCGGCAGCGATCCTGGTATACAGCGCAATTACTGCTGCAAATTCTATCGATCTGCGTAATAACATTTTTGGTAATACCCAAACAAACGGAAATTCAAACAGTACCTATGCGATGTTATGTACAGCAGCGAATTCGGTTTTTTCAAACATAAATTATAATGATTATTATAGCCCGAAGAACTCGATCCTTTTGTGCAGGGGTAGCAATGCTACACAGTATCAAACCATGCTGGCATTACAGGGAAACATTGGTGGTAACCTGAATTCAGTAACAATAAACCCTACCTATACCAGCGCAACAGATTATCATGTACAATCAATTGCAGGCAATAGTACGTTGAGCAACCTGGGAACACCCATCACAGGCATCACCACAGATTATGATATTACAACCCGTAACGGGCTCACACCTGATATAGGCGCTGATGAATGGCTGATGCCTAACACAGGTTCATGGGTGGGTAAAACTTCGATCGACTGGCTGACGGATACAAACTGGGAAACAAATAAAATTCCTGATGCAACTACAGATGTAACGATCACGGGAGGTTATACATTCATGCCTACCATCGTAACGACCCAGCCTGTACGAGGGCTTTTGCTGAGCGCACCCGTACCTGCCAACACACCCATACTTACTTTGAATAATGGTACAATACAAATTTATGGTACTATTACGCGTACAGGTGGATCTATCAGTGGCGCTAACGGTACCGTGGAGATGAATGGAACTGCAGCGCAAACAATTCCTGCAAGCCTGTTCGTAAATAATAATCTTAAGAACCTCGTGATCGGTAACAATACTGCAGCTGGTGTAACCATCGGGGGCACACTTGATATTTACAGGTCACTTACTTTTTCTGGACCAGGATTAAAATTAACAACGGGTAATTTCCTCACATTTAAATCCACGGCTACAGAAACGGCATGGTTGGGCAATGTGACTGGCAAAACGATCGTTGGTAATGCAACCGTTGAACGTTATATACCTACCGGCATCAACCATGGGAAGTCCTGGCAGCTATTAGCCGTTCCGGTTAGTGGTACGCAATCGGTTAAAGCTTCATGGCAGGAAGGACAAAATCCAACGGTTGTTGGTATTGCAGGGAAAG
>JADMIO010787624.1_pt1 | contig 23013 bp, 7 predicted proteins | sample 8958161 | NCBI WGS metagenome assembly JADMIO01 (sample SAMN16585339, study PRJNA669376) | soil metagenome | isolation source: Crop rotation soil | place: USA: Cullars Rotation, Alabama | collected 2011 | reverse complement strand
CTTTCCCGTGTCGATCGTGTTGGTGATTATTCCTGGGATGCAACAGAAATTTCCTGGACGATTACAGCTGATTTCAGCGGTTCCGCTCCGCAGCCAACCTGTACGCTAAGCGCCAATCCGACAAGTATTGCCCCTGGCGGAAACACAGCCCTTTCCTGGACGACAAATAATGCGACCGGTTTTTCAATTGATCAAGGTATAGGCGCGCAATCGTCCGTTGGATCAGGATCGATTAATCAATCGCCGACGACAACGACAACTTATACCGGAACAGCAACCGGTGCCGGCGGCAGCGGAACATGTACAGCAACCGTCACCGTAAACGGCGGTGGATCAGGCAGTTTTCCAGTAACAATTTTGGGAAAAGATTTTGCGACCAAGACAACCGGCGGTGTGACCGGCAATGGTGATGGCGGCTGGAACATCTGGTCAAATGGCTCAATCTCAACGCCGATTAATTTTACGCAAACTGGTCAATACAAAGTTACAATCGATGCAGCAGGCGAATTAGCGGGAAATGCATTACCGCATATGGAATTTCGTCTCGACGGAGTTTTGATCGGATCAGCGGATGTCGGCAATACAAGTTACTCGCCGTTTAATTTTAATATTAATATCGCCTCCGCCGGAAGTCATCAATTGGAGATTGCTTTCACGAATGATTTTTATGCGAACCCCGCTGACCGCAATTTAATTATCCACGATATGACTGTAGCCGTCGGTTCACAGCAAAATCCTCCAACCTGTACATTAAGCGCCAACCCAGCATCGATTAATTCCGGCAGCTCTTCCTCACTCTCGTGGACAACAACCAATGCGACCAGCATTTCAATCAATCAGGGAATTGGAAATGTAACGCCGGTCGCCAGCGGGTCAAAAAGTGTTTCTCCGACGGCAACGACAACATATACGGCAACCGTTACCGGCCCCGGCGGGACAAATCAATGTACGGCGACCTTAACCGTTACCGGCGGCGGTGGCGGTTTTCCGGTCACTGTTTTAGGGAAAGATTTTGCGACCAAAACAACCGGGGGCCCCACTTGGAATGGCGACGGCGGTTGGATTATCTGGTCAAACGGAAATATTTCAACTCCAATTAATTTTACGCAAACCGGTCAATATAAAGTCACCATCAACGCCTTAGGCGAACTGGCGGGAACCGCTCTTCCGCATATGGAATTTCGTTTAGATGGCACGCTCATCGGATCGGCCGACGTCGGCAACACAACGTACGCGCCGTTTAATTTCAATATCAATGTTACCAGCGTCGGAAGCCATCAATTATCGATCGCCTTTACCAACGATTTTCTTTCCGGCAATAATGACCGTAATTTAGACGTCCATGACATGACCGTTGCCGTCGGCTCGCAACAGCAAAATCCGCCGACCTGTACGCTGGGCGCGAATCCAACGTCGATTGCATCGGGAAATTCGTCAACACTTTCGTGGACGACAGCTAACGCGACTTCAATATCGATTAATCAAGGTGTGGGAACTGTCACGCCAGTTGCCGGCGGATCAAAAAGCGTTTCTCCGACGACAACAACAACCTATACGGCAACAGTTACCGGCGCCGGCGGAACAGGAAGCTGTTCGGCAACCGTGACTGTCACCTCCAACCCTCAGCCGACCTGTACATTATCGGTGAATCCGACATCGATCGCGCAGGGCGGATCATCGACGCTGTCCTGGACAACCGCCAACGCGACGTCATTAACCATTGACCACAGCGTAGGAAGCGTTACACCCGTTGCCGGCGGATCAAAAAGTGTTGCTCCAACCTCAACCACAACTTATACCGGAACGGTCAATGGCGCCGGCGGCACGAATTCATGTACGACGACATTAACCGTAACCACGGGAAGCGGATTTCCGAAAACAGTTTTAGGTGGAGATTTTGCCACCAAATCAACCGGCGGGCCGACCTGGAACCATGACGGCGGCTGGATCATCTGGTCGAATGGAAATATTTCAACACCGATTAACTTTACGCAAACGGGTCAATACAAGGTGACCATCAACGCGTTAGGCGAATTGGCGGGAAGCGCCTTGCCGCACATGGAATTTCGTCTCGACGGAGTTTTAATCGGTTCAGCTGACGTTGGCAATACCAGCTACGCCCCGTTTAATTTCAATATCAATATCACAAGCGCGGGGAACCATCAATTATCAATTGCGTTCACCAATGATTTCTACTCAAGCCCGAATGACCGCAATCTGGACATTCACGACATGACCGTTGCCGTTGGTCCTTAACAAAAAATATTGATACAGGCATATCAACCCTCTGTACTAATTGACAGAGGGTTTTTTATTTTTTGAGTTTTTCGTGGAAAAAGATCTTGAAGACGATCGGCATAATAGGAAGAAATCCGGCCTTTGTAAAGAAAGCGAAGAAAAAGTATCCATGCCTGTCGCGGCCAGGGCAGCGTTTTTAGATAAACATCCATTAGTTTCTTTTTGTCAGGCTCAAGGCGGTTATTCTCGCTTAAGCTAAACGTCTTGGTGCCGGGGATATTACGGAAATTCCCCCACGTCTCGTCGACATAATGAACATGCGCGCTGCGCACCGCGCGCAGAATAAAATCGACGTCCATCATGTAATGATCATTTTCGTTGTAAAACCCGATTTTATCGTGCAGGGATTTATGATAAAAATACGCCGCGGGATTAAACGGGAACTGATGCTTATCGCCGCCGATCAGCATATTAGTGAAGCTTAAGCGGTTCGGCCGGTTGAGATAAATAATCTTCTCTTCCCTGCCGAGAATATTGCAGTTGCCCACCGCGAAGCTCGGCTCAGGCAGCCTCTGAAAAAGATTGATCACGCGCGCTAAAACCCCGGGTTCATAAAAGTCATCCCCATTGAGAAATCCAATAATCTCTCCGCGAGCCAGGCTGATTCCTTTATTCATGGCGCTGGCTTGACCGCGGTCTTTCTCGGAAAGATAACGCAGATGCGGGTAGTCTTTGACAAAAGATTCTATAATCTCGGTTGTCCCGTCGGTCGAGCCGCCGTCTAAAATAAGATGCTCGACATCCGGGCAGCCCTGGGCAATCACCGATTGAAGACAACCGGCGATATATTTCTTCCCGTTAAAAACCGGCGTAATGACCGTTAACTTCACCGCTGACATGCTTTAAGTATATTCTGCATTCGATAATTTTCCATAAGAAGTACGTTTATTAACTCAAAACAATAGAAAAACCCTCTGGTCGTTTTACCAGAGGGTTTTTTATTTGATAAATATTAATACGTACTGTCGCGTGTTCCGCTCGGCGAGCCTGAGCTAGAACCGCTTGAGCCTGAACTTGGCCCGGTTCCATAACTGCCAGAGGCTGATCCGGGTGTTTCCTGATTCCCGTAAGTCCCGCTCATCGTTGAGGAGCCATTTGAGATGCTGCTCCCGGCATCGCTTTGGCTTCCACCGTAAGTACGGTGATATTGACTGGATTGATCAGGCGAATGATTGTCTTGAGGGGATGAAGATTTTCGCATTCCCATACTAAAAGATGCTACCGGGAGGCTCAAGACAAGAATCGCCGCGAGAATTCCTACAAAAGTCATATTTTTCATAATGGGCCTCCTTATGGCTTGTTTTTTTCTCTTTTATAGCAAGCTGATAATTAAGCGGCCGTTAAAATCATGTTAGGAATTTCTAACGTGCCCCGATTAGAACTGAATTTCAGGCGCGAACGTCGCCGCCTACGAAAGTAAAGCTATATGAAAATAAAAGAAGCATACAGAGCTGGCGAAACCAGCGCTGCTTCTTTAAATCGCAGAGAAATCCTTCTCGGAAAGATTGATATATTTCACGCTCAAAACGCATAGCCACATAAGAAGTTAGGTTTAGATGGCTAAAGTATACTCAACACATGTAAAAACCATGTGACATAAGCGTAAAATATCTGTCAACTATATAAACAAAAAGAGCCAATGATATAAGTCATTGGCTCTTTTGCGTTTATATTGGTTGCGGGGGCCAGATTTGAACTGACGACCTTCAGGTTATGAGCCTGACGAGCTACCGGGCTGCTCCACCCCGCGATTTCTTCTAAACAAATTTAAGGTAATCGCGGTGCGCTCGCATTCGCTCGCAGCCCCGCGTCACAACTTACAAATTTATTATCACGGACATCATCGCTATTTACTCCTCGCCCGCGATCAATATTTAACTTTATTAAAAACTATTCTGATCCTCTGTCGCTGCCGGAGTGATCTTGTAGATCACCTCCCCTTCCTTAATCAGCCCCATCTTTTCGCGCGCAACCTTCTCTAAATATACTGGATCTTCCTTCAATAACCGCAATTCTTTTTTGAGCTCGTTGTTTTTAAGCGTCAACTCGCTGATCTGTTGCTCGTACTGGCGGTTTTTATTGCGGATCTCATTCATCTTTCCAAACGCCGGAAAGAACAGGGCGAGAATCAAAACCGTTAATCCGAACAGCCAGATGGCATTTTTCATCTTCTATAGACCCCGCTTTGCGGGGTTAACTACCGCAATAATTTACGTTCACTTCGTTCCGTAAATTATGCGTTAGTAGATTTTTCCCCAGAGTGAGCCGGCGTAAATCGCTTTTTTGCCGAGCTCTTCTTCGATGCGCAACAATTCGTTATATTTTGCTAAACGATCCGTCCGTGAGAGCGATCCTGTCTTGATTTGCCCGACGTTGGTCGCCACCGCCAAATGCGCGATGGTCGTGTCTTCCGTTTCACCGGAACGATGCGACATAATCGAGGTATATTTATTCTGCTTGGCTAAGTCGATGGCGTCAAGTGTTTCAGACAACGAGCCGATTTGATTGACTTTAATCAAAATCGAATTGGCCGCGTTTTTCTCAATTCCTTTTTTCAAACGTTTGACGTTGGTGACAAAGAAATCGTCGCCGACCAACTGCACGCGTTTGCCGATCTTAGCCGTCATCTTGATCCAGCCGTCCCAATCGTTTTGATCAAGCCCGTCTTCGATTGAAATCAACGGCGAATTTTTGAGCATCTGCTCATAAACGCCGATCATCTCATCGACGGTCAAATTTTTTCCGTTATACGTATACTTTCCATTTTTATAAAATTCGCTCGACGCTGCGTCTAACGCGATAAAAATGTCCTTGTCCGGTTTATATCCGGCTTTTTCGATCGCCTCTAAAATAACGCTGATACCTTCTTCGTTACTTTTTAAATTCGGCGCAAAACCGCCTTCGTCTCCGACGGAAGTGGCAAGCCCGCGATCATGCAAAATCTTTTTTAAATTATGGAAAACTTCCGTCGCCATGCGAAGCGCCTCCGAAAATGTCGGAGCACCTAACGGAGCGATCATAAATTCCTGGACATCGAGATTATTATCCGCGTGCGCGCCGCCGTTAATGATATTCATTAACGGAACCGGAAGGATTTTCGCTTCATCACCGCCGATGTAACGATACAACGGTTGTTTCGCTTGCAGCGCTGCCGCTTTCGCGACCGCCATGGAAACGCCTAAAATCGCGTTGGCGCCAAGTTTCCCTTTATTTTCGGTGCCATCTAAGCCGATCACTTTTTTATCGACCGCGCGAAAGTCAGGTTCCATGCCGATAATCGCTTTTCCGATAATGCTATTGACGTTACTGACCGCTTTGGTGACGCCTTTACCCATGTATTTCGTCTTATCGCCGTCGCGCAATTCAATCGCTTCGTGTTCACCGGTCGATGCTCCTGACGGAACAGCGGCCCGGCCCATGACTCCGGAATCGAGAATCACATCAACTTCAACCGTGGGATTTCCGCGCGAATCTAAAATCTGGCGGCCTCTAACTTGGGTAATTTTTGCCATTGAAAGTTTTCCTTTATTAAAATTAGACTTAAATCTATATATAAGAGAAGACTTTAGAGCAGATAAGTTAACAAAGTTTATCAGCGTTGTCAAGGAAGAAGTTCACACAAAAACCATTTTTCGCAAATTTAAATGGCACACTAGTCTCTTCGTTTTAAAAATGTTATACTTTCTGCAAATGTTGTGTTAAGTTATTGAAACGTAAATATTAACAAAGTACAAGCCACGGACTATGTTAAAAAAAATCTCTGTCTTCTTTAAGCTTTATTGGTTACACCTCCTCATTATCCTTGCCCTGATTGTCCTGACGATAAGCGGAATCTATTACGGCATCTATGTTTTCGACAGCTATAAAACGCTCGAAAGCTTCTCCAAACGCCAGATCGCCGGGAACATGGCCTTGTATCTACCGATGTTCTTCTTCTCGCAGCTCTTAGTCCTTCCTCTTTATTTTGCCATGTACTTCTATATGATGCGCGGCGGCGGCATGGGCAACGTCAAAATTGAAACAGCCAAAACTAATGTGAAGATGTCGGAGGTGATCGGTCTAGAAGAAGCTAAAAAAGAAGCGGGAGAACTGATCAAGCTTTTAAAGGACCGCGCCCTTCTTAAACGCGTCGGCGGCAAAATCATTAAAGGAACGATGATGATAGGACCACCCGGTTGCGGAAAAACCTATTTAGCCAAAGCGATCGCCTCGGAATGCGGCCTTCCTTTATTGCCCACCGTGGGAAGCGAGTTTGTCGGCATGTTCGTCGGCCAGGGAACCGCGCGGATGAAATCACTTTTTAAACAGGCACGCGCCATGGCGCAGATTCACGGCGGATGCATTATTTTTATCGACGAGATCGATTCCTTCGCCCGACCGCGCGGCGCGGATATGGGTTTCGGCGGCGGACGCTTGGACATGAATTCGACGATCAACCAATTTTTAACTGAGATGGATGGCTTGCGCAACACCGAAAATAATGTCGTCGTCATTGCCGCGACCAACGTTCCCGAGCATCAACTCGATTCAGCGATCATGCGTGCCGGCCGTTTCGACCGTAAAATCCATGTGACCCGTCCCAATTTAAAAGAACGTAAAGAAATCTTCAAATTGTATCTTTCCAAAGTGAAATATGATGATTCCGTCGATATTGAAGTCATGGCCCGGAAAACGGTTTGGTTTACCCCGGCGGAGATTGAAAGCACGGTGCGCGAAGGAAGCTTGGTTGCACTGCGCAATGGCCGGGAATCAATGTCCCGCAAAGATTTGAATGAAGCCTATGAACGCGTTTCCTTCGGGCAGAAATCAAATGTGATTATGTCGCAAGACCAAAAGCTGAAAACAGCCTATCACGAAACGGGCCATGCCATCCTTTATTATCTGATACACCCGACCGACGATGTCATGAAGGCCACGATCATCCCCCGCGGCGGAGCCTTGGGATATGTTTTCGCGCGGCCCAGCGAAGAGGTTTTGGGCCATAGCCGCGAAGATCTGATGGCTGACATCAAAGTGTCTATTGCCAGTTATGTCGTCGAGCGGAAAAAATTCGGCACCAGCTGGACGGGTGTGGGCGGCGGGCCGGGAAGCGATTTTCAGCAAGCTCTGCGGGCGGCGCATCATATGGTTTGGAGTTACGGGATGGGTTCATCCGGCTCAATCGGCGATTTCCACGCGCTGACCAAATTCGATGGCTTTGAAACGTTCACCTATCTTTCCGAAAAATGGAAAGAAAAATTAAATGATGAAACGCAAGAAATCCTCCAGCGCTGTTTAAAAGAAACGGAAGATCTGATCAACCAGCATTGGGATGCCGTCGAGTTTTTCGCCCAAAAATTATATGAAAAAGAGGAATTAGATTACGACGAAGTTTACGAAATCTTCCACGGTAAATTCGGCCTTGAACCCCGCTCAAAAGTTCTCCGCCAAGGAGTATGATCCCTTTTCGCCTTCTTGTTATAATGATCGTCGGCAGTTTGTGCCTGACTTCCTGCAACCGCGTGAAGCCGCCGGAAATTCTTCCGATTACCGAAGTGCACCAAAAGTTTATTGATCTCTGCAAAACGGATTACCATCTGGAGGTTCTGCTCAAACCTTTGGCCAACACGCTGTGGATTTATATTCCGACCACCGAGCCCATCGTTGATTATAAAGCGACGCCGAAAAGCCCTGATGCGCAGAAAGAACCGAAAGAAAAATATACCGTCAAATTTTTAGAGACTTCCTATCACGATCACAACTTTTATATCGACTACGATATTCAAAAAACCAAAACGTATCCACCCAAAGATTTAGGCGTGGGCAGCGATTACAGTGAAAAGTTCAGCGCGATTAATCGGAATATTTTTACCGCCATAATGCGCAGCTATTTTGATGTTAATCCCAATGAAGGCGCCAGCGAATCGCAAGTTGATAAAGCGATTTCAGAAAACCACCTTCCACAGTTCTTTGTGGTGACGATCGCTAACATTGAGCGCGGCGTCAAACTCGAATTTACTTTTACGCTGGATGATTTTAAAAAACAGGCGATTGGATACCTGCCCTACGAAGAATTTTCGCAACGGATGATTTATGAAATGAGCGGAGATGAATCAATGATCAACGATAAAACCGGCGAGCATTTAAACGTTCACGAAATTGACCTGTCGGACTTTCTGGCAAAGCAGATCGCCAACCGCATCAATTTTAAATACGGCCGAAGCGATTTTCCTCCGTCCTCCGATACCAAAGCGGAGCTTCTTTATCACGTCAACCAAGCCGTCGATGCCTATAACTTTACGGATTTCGACGCTGTCAGTCTTCATGATTTGGCGGACACCACAACCGAGGTCGTTCCCAAAAGTGATCTTGCCAAATATAAAGAAATGCCCACGCCGTCCGAAGGCACACTGCACACCATAAAATTTTTCTAAATCGCGTCATTGCGAGGAACGAGCGTAGTGAGTGACGAAGCAATCTCAGATTTCAGATTAGATTGCTTCGGTCGCCTTACGGCTCCCTCGCAATGACCCTATTTACTGAGCGATAACTCTGATTGTTCGTGTTTGTCGTCGGCAATCCCCAGCAACTGCGGTAAGTTGGTAATCGGCGTGATGTTGATAATGACCGGATACAGCGCGTCGATCGTCGTCGGAAGATTTGTTGTCGACGGCAGATCAAATTGCGATTTTTCTCCGGATTCTTTCATTTCCCATTTAACTGGATTTAAATCAATCCCGCCGGGCGCTTTCCCCCCCATCGCCGGATCTTCGCTTTCGCCGGGCGCATTTGCAGTATCACTTTTTAAAGTGACCTCATATGTAAGCTCAATATCATTTTCTTTAACATTTATTTCCGGATCGCTTTTTAAGCGGTCATACATTCTTTCGGCCGGAGGCTCTCTTAAACCATCTACCGAAGAATGCCACCCGCGGATTGTTTTACTCTTTAATAATAATTTTATTGCTCTTTGCATATATACTTTTCTCTTTTCATACGTAATCGTTATTGGAGCGCTCAGTATATCTCCTTCATAACTAATAATTGTTGCGCCCGCGACCAAACGGTGGGTCTGCTCATTGACGACGATTAACGTATATACATGTTCATTTTCATACATTTTAGTCTTGACGATGAAAACAATGATTTCCGGATCAATCTGAGCATTGTAAACTTGTTTAACTACTTCTTCTGCGCCCTGAGGAAAATCAAATGCCCCTGTACTTCTAGCGATATATGAAACAATCTCATGCAAATTATTTTCATCATTGATATTACCATCCGCCGTCAAATTCATTACGGGAGCATCTCTCGCCGGATCTTCGCTTTCGCCGGGCGCGTCGGAGCTCATTGCTGCATCCTCATCGGATTTAAATTCTTCTAAAGCTTTCTGCGGCTCATTGGGATGTCTTTTAACAGCTTCTATAAATCTTAGCCCGTTTTGATAGATACGCTCTACTTCTTTTTTAGCGCTGTCTTTATCGCCCATAAATGCTTCGGCCAATTTTTTTGATTGCTCGGTATTATCTTCTTTCCATGGCTCTAACAGCGACGTATCGACTGGCAGTGACAATGAAAGCTCCTTTGATCTTTCATAGAAATCAAACCCAAAAGCTTCAGAAATAGGTACAAATGAAAAGTCATTGCGCTCTTCCAACTCATATTCCCTTTTAAGCCATTTTTCAATTTCAGAAATCCACGTCGAAAATTCCGCAAATCCTTCTACCAACATTCTATCTTGCCCTTCCATAAAATCTAAATCTCCTACCCATCTTAAGAAAATATATACAACGGCCCGACGCAAAGCAGGATGAAGTTCCGACTTGCTTTGATCATTAAGAATATGAAATGCTTCTTTGATATAAGGAAGAGTGGTTGTCCTATCGTCCTCATCACTAAGCGTATGAAGGGCCTGGGCCATAAGAAATAATCCTGTTAGCCTTTCTTTAAGCGGAGAAGGAAGTTTAAGCTGCGCTGAACTTAGTTCTATAAATAAATTTGACTCCAAAACACCTCCCTCAATAAAATAAGATAATGACGCCACAGACAATGACCCCAATCTCCGATGATGTGTATTTTCCCAGGCAACAAGTTTGCCTAATTCTTCAAGTATGTTAGTAGCTTCCGGTTCCGTTATAGTTTGATGGTGCAGAGCACGTAAAACATAAAAGGCCGTGCCCAATAAAAGTTTTACAAAATCATCTTTTATAGCTTTATTTGTTTCATGGGCAACCATGTTGGGATAATGAATTTCAAAGTCAATTCTGTCCTCAATTGAATATTCACTTAAAATCAATTCGCTATTCAAAGGATTTTTTTGATCAGGACGCGCAGCTATTTCCTGATTGACTTTCTTTAAGGCTTCGATAACCGCGATTGGCCCACGTTCGCCTTTGAGGGGAGGAAAAGATACGGTCTTACTAGCATTACCCGTCCCTGAATCCTCCCGAGGCATAAAAACCTTATACATTATCGTTCCTTCATCGTTATTAAAAATTACATATCCGTCTTCATCAAAATACTTTGTAGGGTGAATCTCTACCGTATAACGCGTGCGAGGAGAAAGGCCTTTAAATTTTATAATTTTGTTGCCCTCAAGTTTAATGGCAATAATCCCTTTTCCGTCCGCCAGCGCGGGGATGGCATTTTGCGCTTGTGAAAAATGATCTAAGGCGCGGGCCAACCCTTCATTCTCCGGTAGCATGGCGTCGTCGGAAAGCGTATTGCCTTCCACAGAAGTGTCAACGGGCAAGATTCCCGCCATGGCCCGATCTTTTGAAATCATCGTATGCCCTTGAAATTGATCCAGCCCCTCTGCCCATTTTTGATGGATGTTCATATGCCGTCCGTAAGCATTCAGGTCGATCATGACGCTTTTCCACAATCGCATTTCTTCTGACTCAACCTCTCCCACATGGGTAAACTTATTTCCGTTTGTATCCAGCGAACGCTGGAAATTTAAACCGTTATCGTCGACAACGGCAAAACCACCCAATGAAATCTTAGGCGCGATCAAGGGAAGAAAACTCGGATAAGCACTTCTTATATCAAACCCCGCCTTTTCAAAGTAAACATCAATTCCATCTTTCATAAATTTATTGACGAAAGAGTTGGCCCATGGTGTCATCGTAATATTTTGCTGTAAAATGACCAGCCGGCGCTCTTTTTTAGGCTGCCCGTGATAGCCCCACATAAATTTAATTTCAATGGCTGTTAGTTTATTCGGGTCGGATTGCAATGATTTCAGAGATAAAATATCTTCTCGATTAACCCCCAGAGATTTTAATTCTCCTAAAAGATACGCTGCCCGGGCAACCTCCAGCTGCATGCCGGAGAAGTGATAACCTTTTTCAAATTTATATGGCTCTCCTACACTTAAATTGTCCCAATGATTAAGATAGGATTGCCAAATAGCAAAAGGCTCGCGAAAAGCAAAATCGACTAAACAAATTTCCGAAGGATTCGTCCACAAAAGAACAGATGATATATCGCTGCCCGAGCCGGGATAAAAAACTTTTAAAGGTTTATCGTCGGGATTAACAATATTTTTCCCGGCCATCGCGTAGCCCACATAGGCCACATCCAGGAGCCCATTTTCAATCGGACGCAAATCAACATCCAAATCGCGGGCTATCGCCAACCGTTGTTCCGTCTCGATTTTTACCGGATATTTGTCGGTAAATTTATATTTGTCATTGTTTTGGCTTGCGATGTCATTTTTACGTTGTTTTTCTCTGTCTTCATCACTTAATTGCAGGTCCTTAATACGCTCAGCGCCTGGTCCTATCCCCGGAGGAACAGCTACCGGCTCAACCGCGTCGGCATTTGAATTTTTCACAAGATTATATTGCGCTTGTGAGTTTCCATAAAAGGCGGGCGGTTTAACTTTTAAATCCACTGGCTCAAACACGATCGCTTCAAGTGCCTCCTCGGAAAACTGCGTTAAGTCAAGGACCACGGCCTGTTCAAAGATATATTGAACGGCCGTCTTCTCGTCCAGCTTAAGCCGGTTAATTAAATATTTGACAAAATTTTGGGCGAACGCCCGGGCATCGCCTTTATAAGCCTTCGGTCCCCAGCCCTGAGAAAATGCATTTCTGTATTCGAGCCTTAACGTTTTTACCCCTTGACGTTTCAGCCATAAAATCATGGCCGCCGCAAGCTGTTTCGCCATGGCCCGGCCTTCAAAAGAATCAAGCACTTCGATCGTCATGCCGTCGGGATAATGCTGATTATAATGGGAGTGATAAAAGGAAAAATCAATGTCGTTCCAGGGCGTCTGCAATTCTCCACTGTAAAAGTCGTCGCTTGGTTCACGCACTTTGACGTTGACAAAATATTTCGACAGCGGAGCGTCTAAAAGTAAATCTTTTAAGAAGGCTTTCGGCTCAGGTGAAAAATGAAAGAATTTATCCGGCTTATTTGATGTTGCCGCAGCGTCTTTATTTTCATTAACTTGAGGCGTCATCGCCTGGTCGATTTCCCCGTGCGCCTTTTGCAAAGCTGGCTTTTTAAGCTTCTCTGAAAGAATAAATGATAAATGGTCGGCCTCCGGAGAATATTGCCATAAAAATACCCCCATCTTCCACAATAGCCAATTGTATTTTTCGCCTTCCTTGGGGTCGAGTTCTAAAACAAAGGTTTCTATAAGATTTAGCTCAAGCGGCGTTAACGATTGCTCTTCTTCTAACGCATCTTTCCCTTTCGTTAAGACCTTCTCGATAATTTTCTTCTCATTTTGTTCTTCATCCCTTAAAAATTCAGCTAGATCAGAAGCTACCCAATCAGTAATCACTTTGCCGTCGTCTTTATTCCATTTCACAAAACCCAAAAAGGCGAGTAAAGCCATTCTTTTATTTTTAATCGCCAAGGGACGACGAAATACGTTCCCCGATATTTCCGGAGGGCCATAACGATCAATTGAAATCCATGGCCTTTGTAAATGTTCTTTAATCGTTGCGGCCAGCTGATTGAAAGTCACCCTTTCTTTGCCGCTCTTGGTCGCTTCTTCCATAAACTCCACAAGATATCTTCGAAAGACAAAATTTGAATCCAGCATCAACCACATTAAAAATTCTTGGGCTGCCGGCGCTGAAAGCTGATTTCGCATATAAAATAATGTTAGCGCTTTTTTCCACTGCGGCTCCTGCCAGGTCGGGCGAAGCTTTTGGTATTCTTTCCAATCTTTGATATACGATTTTACTTTTTCCTCATCGCTCATGTCTAAAGAAACATTGAACAAATTCCTTGTTGCAACGTTCATCACCGCCGACAACCGCACCCGATAGTTAAATACGGCTCCGTTTAGGCCAAGCCATTGTAAAAAAGCGCGGCGGCTTGTAGTAATAAAATCCGAACCCATCGCCGGATCTTCGCTTTTCTCGGACGACTGAGTCGACATGGGCGCATCCGGCAGAATATCGCCCATAAGCAAATTCATCACGCGATTTAATGCAAGCGCCATATATTGTTGCGCTGATATATCTGATACTTGCTGCGCATATGCCGTTAATAAATCGCCGTAACTAAATTTGTTCCTGCCCTGAATATATTGCTCAATAAACTCTGTCGCTTTATTTAGCTCAAGCAACATGAAAACATACTGTGGTTGACGGGAATCGAGAAATCGAACGACACTCTTTTTAGAAAAATCACGAGAGGTCAATAAATATGAAATGGCTGTGAGCCGATTTTCGGCTTTGGAAAGAAATCCAAAGAGGGTTGCAGTGTTTAGAATTCCTTCGAGAGGGTCTGAAGCCGGTTGATTAGCCATAACTTCTTTTGCTAAAAACTTCAGCTCAACTCCTAAAGCATTCAATTGAACCAAACGCTGATGGATTTTTTCTCGATTAGAAATTTCAATTATTTCTTCCGCTCGATAAACACGCTCCAGACCAAAAACCGCCATCCTAGCTGCGTTGGCACGCTTAACAAGCGCATTAAATATGAGCGTGATTTCATTATGAAAATTGCGTAGCTCACCCTGATCTAACGGATCCAATTTATCTTTGCTGCGCAATATTTCTAAATCCCGTAACGTTTCAGGACTGACCAACGGCCCGGTTGACCCACCGGATGTTTTTTGCCAAAAGTTCATTATTCGCGCCGCGGTAATTAATCTTTTGATTTTTGTTCTATGACGTTTGGCAGAAAATAATAACTCTCTGGCCAGGGATAAATAGCTGGTTTGTTTCTGTTTTGTATCGACTTTATACGGCTTTCCGTCAAGCACAAGGTCGCCTATGGGCATTTGAAAACGCAGATTATTTACAAAAATGCCGGCCCAGTTAATACCGGAAACAGTTCCATCCGGTGCATAATCAGATTCTTCAAGAGTTTTTTGCCCGATAATGGTGATGTCAATTTTCTTTACCGAAGCCTCCAACTCAGCAGCTAGAGGAAAACTGATGGCCTTAACCGGAATATGATCGATTAACTTTAACGCCTCCCCTTCAACAACCACATGCAGATCAATATCTTGTGGCGACGGATTATAGAGATAACTGCCGTGAACAGAAACGCTGATAATAGGCTGGCCGATATATTTTTTAATATCGTCGATATATTTTGCTAAAAGCCGCACCCGTTCCACGGCCCGAGCCCGAACGTTATTCTCAGTAAACACCTCAGAAAAATACATGCTATCCAATAATCGTAAAATTTCATTATCCGATAAACTATTGATATCCACATTTTTTGCATCATTATCCATTATTTCAAAAGGCAAAATGATTTTATACCTAAACGTACTGGGGGAAACTTTAAAGGAAGATATTGCTTCCAGAAAGTCCAGACGAAAAGATTCATCGCTTGTTAGGTTTAACGCATCCAATCTCTCCCAAAGTTCACTAACTAAAAATATCTTTAAATAATTAGTCGTCCTGCCTTGTAGTGGCGAAATTTTTAGCTCATGCGCCTCAACATAACCGTCGTTTAACTTTTGTAATGCTCTTAACTGCGCTTCGACGTACGTTAGAATATTTTCTTTACTGAGACTGGCTATCTGCCAGCTGATAATTTTTTTCCATTCTTTAATTGCCGGGTCAACTCTCATGCGCATATCTTTTTCTTCCGTGGGCTGGGATAAACTAAACTGGATCAACCTTGCATCGGCATCGTCGGGAAAATAGGCGATAAGGCTCTTAACCGTAGACTGGAGAAGCGCATCTCTTTCTGCTTTTGGTATATTAGCTTTGGCCAGGACCCTCAAAATGTCATACCAGCGATTTTGGGCATCTTCGGTTAAGCCTACTTGCGAAGATTTTTCAGCCAGCACGATAAGTCGCTTAATCTCATTTTTAGTTGACGATTGCTGGCCGGCATCCATGGCCAAATCAGCTTTCGGATAATAGAGAACCGCTGTAATGTTGTCGTCCGAGCCGCGGAAGAAGGCATCGTACACGATCGCTTTCGCGTCGGCTTTCTTATGGATAATGGCATCCTTTAGATAAGCACCTAGTTTTTTTGTATCTAAACTTACGTTTTCAAAAATCCCGTCTGTTGCTAATAACACGAAACTCTCGGGCCCTAAAGGAACAGCGTAAACCTCTGGTTCGTTGCTGAAAATTCCCTCCCATTGCGCGCTTCCCAAATCACGTAGAGCCGAAGCGTGCAGCCCTGCTTTGATGTTGGCTATTCGGGGAAACTTTCTATCGACATCCTCTTCAACGAAATATAATTTTCCACCGCGCGCTATCGCTTCTAATCTTTCTTGCGCATTTGTATAAGAACTATGGAGCGGACTTACATTTACATTTCCAGCATCATCCGAGATAATGACAGGTGAATCGCCTAAAATTCCCACATACGCACGGCTCTCATCATCGGGAATATAAACCATCGACAAGGTCGAGCCGCTGATTTGCTGACGGACAATCTCCCCTAATTCTTTGACTGTTTCTTTCATCGCCTCCGGCAAAAGACGACTGTTTTCGCGCAAGACTTCCGTAAAAATATGCGCGATATTCTGTCGGATAAGCTCGGCGGTCCAATCTGAACCGCCATGACCGTCCATGACGGCCATCAGCCTCCCCTGGCCATGAGGAATTCCGGGAAGATCAATGCGCGTATCGATAAATCTGTCTTCTTGAGTTTTTCGACCGCCGTGATAACTTGCGGCAGATTGAAAATCGCTAGATTTAAATTGAACTTCCTCTTCAATATCCGGCGTCAACAGGAGCTGATCGAACGCCATTTGTAACCGAAGCAAACGGTCAGATGAATTGTTCTCTAAAAAGACATCCTTGTCTTCTCCGAAGATCGGTTCTTCCATATCATCACTTTGCCAAAAATATTTTAGGAGATCGCCCTCCCGCTTAACCCACAACTCACCATTGACGCCATCTTTGAAAGTTAAACTCACGGCTTCCCCATCTGGTAAATCAATCTTCGCCGGAGTGTCAAACCGCATCGATTGCCAAGAATCGCCCGCTTGATCAATCATGGCCGCTTCTTTCGTCATGGCGTCGGCTTGCCATTGCGACCAAACCACACGGAAATTCTTTACATATTTTTTGATGACGTCGGAATTATAATAACGGCCCCACGCCTTAATGATTTCCTGACGCTCACGCTCATCGGATTCGGACAGCTGAAAAGGAAATAAAATATGATCCCAAGGCAAATTAAACGGCGATAGGCCTTCTTGCACGCGCGCCTCATTGAGCTCATTTTCAACTTCTCCGAAAAAGCCGCATTCTAATCCGATAAAAACCGGATCGCCCGTGAAACCTTCAGGATAATATTTATCAACCAACGCCGTTATTAATGGAGCATGCGAGCGATAAATACGATAAATATCGCTAAAAGCCTCTTCAGAATCATAAATGGTAATATACCCTTCGTCCGGCCCATAACGGGCGGTCGATAAAGGAACAAAATACATCGCGGCTTTCGTTATCGCCGATTCTGCCGCGAATGTTGCTGCTTTAGAAATTCCATTGTGATCGTTTTCCAATATTTTTGACAAGAAATCGACATGAGACGTCGAAAGTACAACGTCGTCGGGCATGTCGCCTCCGTATGACGCGCTTCGTAAATGTGCGACCACGAGGACAATCTGTAGCGCGGTGGATTCAACGGCAATTTCAAGAGGCAAATCCTGCAATTTCAGCGACAGGCTTTGGAAAGAATCCGATGCTTTTCTAAAAATAGGATTTAACGCTTTAGCAAAAAGCGTGGGAAGATTTAAATACGGCGATAATTTGCGTTCATTATAGCGATCGACAAGCGGCGCTAAATGTTCAATCGCCGAAGCCATCTCTCCTTTTTCAAACCGGGAAAGAATAAATAACGCCAAGGCCATATAAACCTGTTCGCCCTTTATACGAACAGGGCGGTTATTATAATCAACCTTTAGCGACTCAATCATTCCAGCACGGTTCGCCGGCATGGCTCGGGCAATTTCTCTCATCAGACCCCGCATTAATGGTTCTCTATCTTCGAGGGGGCCTTCTAAAATCTCATTTAATTGACGGCCGGTATCATCGATGACATGTAATTTTTCTTCCAGCGTCAGGTTTTCGGATATCGCGTTTCCACCGTCATGCGCACCGGAAGCATTTTGAGAAGACGCTTTCTCTTGCGCCATCGCCGGATCTTCACTTCCGCCGGACGATTGTGCTGCATCAATCTGAGCACCGAGAGTTCTTAGTTCATTTAATGTCCGTTGGACGACCTCGTCGACATCTTGACTTTTATAAGTCCCCGGATCACCGGTAACAATATGCCGCCATTTGGCTTCACTCGCATGCATAAAACCGTCCCCCCGCTTGTTGAGCGACCAGACTACCGTCGGAGTACCTAAAGCTTCAGCTAAATGGGCGGGACCGGTTTGAATGGTGACCAAATAATCGGTTGCGCTTATGACGGAAGCCAATTCAACAGGATCTAACGGCTTCAATAAATAATCGTCAAGATTAATGCCTGCCAAAGCTGCTTTCTTTTTTAATTTGCCTATAAGGATTTGATGTTGATCGGATCCTGGCGTTCCACTCATCATGAGGATTTCGTTTTTATTTATATCTTTTAATGACTTTAAAAGCTTGATCCACACATCCGTAAAATCCAAATAATCAAAGAAATTAGCGAACGGATTAAGAACAATGACCGGACCCCCCGGTGTTTTTTGTAATTTTTCCGAAATAATTTCTCGTCCATGTTCCTTAAACGGTGCCGGATCAAGATAATCGCCCGATTGCTGGGTCTCAAAGCCTGCGTCATTTAATGCGCTTATGATGCGGTCTCTTATCCCCATATTCCTGTCGATAACTTCGCCGGAACGCCATTTCTGAGTTTCTCCCATCCATAAAGCGGAAGCGGTATTAATGGAATACTCAAGAAGAAGGCTTTGAGGGAAAGCTTCTGCCACTCTTTGTCTTATAAGAGGATGTCTTTCAACTGAAATAATGAGGTCAGGTTCGCCTGCATCTTTCAAGGCAGTAAAATCACCGTCATTAAGTGTACTCGCATCAATGGTCTCGACCATTCTTTCATGTCGGTATAACTGCGGGTAGCGTGTAACAACCTTTAAGTGTTTTAGCTGGGGAAATGTTTGTCGTATACTATTCAGTAAAAGACTGTTTTCAAGAACATCGGTGCCCAATTGGTAAAGATAGGGCTGATAAATGAGAACATTCTGAATGCGCTGGCGCAGCGCCGAATTATGAAACGGTTTTTGAGCGTCTTCTAATCTAGCGCGCTGTTCTTCGCTCCCGCCGGGCGCGTCGGGCAATTGCGCCTGATCAAAACCTCTCTCTCGATAAGTTTCATAAACTATATTTAATAAATGGACCACATTAAACCCATACTTCGTATCCGTAATGAAGCTGACAATAGAGCGAACGCTATCGGCAATTTTCTTCCCTTCCATTTCACCTTCAACAGCATGATTCTGCAGAAAATTTTGCGCCTTTTCTGCAGTCACCGGTCTTTGATTTCTAATCGCCTTGATCAAATGAAGCGTTGTCTTCGCCGAATATTCCGTATGATTAAAAGCCGTGAAAGCCTTAATTGTCTTCATATAAAAATCCCGTTGGCCTTGCTCAAGCTTTTGTGTGGCTAAAAACTCCGCTGCTATCTTTTCAAATGCTTCATTATTAAATGACCGATTTTGCCGGGGAGTGATGTAACTAATATTGAAATGACGAATATAATCGGCCCTGACAGTTTTAATTAAATCCAAGATATTAAATTCTCCAACGCCTTGCTTGATTAAAGGATAAATGTCCCGAATAACGCCAGCGATCAATTTCCCTTTGGGAAGCGCCTGGACATCTAAGAATAACAAGGCTGCTTCTATTTCATTCGTTTGCGCAGGCACTTCAAGCGCCATCATCTTCCGAGCCGTTTCTAACACATTTTCAATGAAGTCGGAACGCTGCCTAGGCAGGTCAAGCTTTCGAATAATTTCCATAATTTTGTTTTTTTCCAGTTCGCCGATAGATATTTTATTCAGATAATCAGAAGCAAATATAGTAAAGCTGACAGGGGCCCCCTCGGTGGCCATCGCCGCGTCGGATCGAGGCGAGGGTAAACTTCGTAACTTCTCAATAAATTGGCTGGCCGCGGTTATGCTTGAGATATCATTGGGGATGTATCTTTCCTCATTTTTATATTTGTCTCTATCTTCCCCTTGAAGTTTTCTTTGGAGGTCTTGAAGATAAGCACTGCGGCGATGAATAAACTTGAGTAGTTCTTCAATGACAGCGTGACGGTCAAAGTCATTGGCAAAAATCTCCTTCAACTTTTGCCGGGCTCCGGTATATCGCCAATAATTGACCAATTTGCCGAGGATAACTTGACGATCGGGGTGGCTTAAGATTTTGCGTAATGGTTTATTCGGATCATCCAAAGATTTATTTTGGTATTCAAAATTATCTTTTAACACAATACGCGGGTTACGCACTTCTGTTTTCGCATGAAGATCCTGTTCGCGAAGTTCAACAATCGCCGTTTCCAGATGAAAAAGCGCAGACTTTTCTTCCTTTTCAAATTTTTCCCATAAACTGTCGATCGTTTCTCCCTCACGATTTTTACCGTCAGAAGACATGGCGGGGTCGGGTTTCGTTGAGTCAAGATTAAAAAGACCTTTTGTTAAAAATTCCTTCAGCCTTGTATTGAGGTTCATCCCCTGCTGTTGCGATTGCCTGAGATTCTGAAGCGGAATCTCTTCTTGATCAATTTCTCTTCTTAATTCTTCGGCGCGATTAAGCGCTTCTCGCCATCCTGGAAGAATTGGCACAAAACCTTCGGAACGTTTCGCCGCCCGTGAGCCTTTTTGATACGCTTCGCTTTGTTCTATTTTGGCCAATTCCTCTTTCTTATCTTTAATGTCCGAGGGAAGGCTTTTTTCTTTCTCAGAAACGCCTGCTTGAAGTTGTCGATAAACAAAATCCGGAATGTCAGCAGGGTGAAATTCTATGTCATATCGTATGCTGTGCTGAACAGCTTCATAAATTTGATTAAATTCCTCTGGCGGAATCGATTCAACAAATTGATAGATGTCTTGGGTCAGCTTTCCGACGGGATGAAGGAGTTTTCGAATGCCGCTTACAAAACTTTGCGGATTATCTAATTCTTTTTTGAGTAATCGGAAATAAATCTTTTCTGTTAAACTCTCAAGAGAAAAACTTGGAGTATCAAGCGCAGCTTGTGAAGAATACTTTACTGCCCACGCCTCGAATGCGGCTTCGTTTTGTTTCGCCTTCAAAAAATTATTAGCATTCCATTGTTGCCTTTCTTGTTCATAACTCTCGGCCCGAAGTTGTGCCGCTGGCCATTCTTCTTTGGCTAACGCCTGCGCTTTTTTATAAAGCGCAAGTAATTGAGGAAAATATGCCGCCGAAAATTCCGTAAAAAACTTTCTTTCTGTTTCAAATCTTAGCCGGTCCGCTAACTGGGCAGCAAGTATTGTGCGAGGGCCGTATGGAATTTCAGGATGATATGGATCAAGAATGCTTCGCGTCAGCCGGTCGATTGGGTCTTCCATTTTTGGTAAAAATTTACGATCAAGAGCAGCAACAATTTTGGGAAGAGATTCAACGAGTATAGTCGCACTGCGTGGGGCCATGAGCCCAAAAGCAGAACGAGCGGCAGTAAAAATAACGGCCCGACGGGAAAATTGAGGTTGTACTAGCCGCATGGCCGCATAGAATAAAAGTTCCTGCTGACGGCTAGATACCGCCAGAAAGGTCGGCGCCTTTTGTCGGTAATAAACATCTTTCAAAATATCTTGATACAACAATATTTCATCTTGATTGATCAAAGACTTAAGTGAATCCAAAAATGGATCAACCAATCTTTCCGGCGGTACTGATGGATTAACTTGTAAAAGTGTATCCGCAATCATTTGTATATTTTGCAAGCGTTCGACATATCGCTGCGGCCTTTCATTTGTCATCGCCGTATCCTGCTTCGATGAAAGTTCAATTTTGATATTCTGCAGCCCTCCAGCGACGGAAATAAAAGGTAATTGCGCTGAATCGACCATCGTACTCGCCACCGCGGCCGCATCGACCCCACCGGTAAAATATTTTTTTGAAATAACTTCTTGAGATTGCGGATTGTATTCTTCTTTCATCAAATCGTAGACACCGCTTTTAAATGCATTGAGATACTGCGCATAAATTTGATCAACGCTTTTATCGTCGAGCGGATTTAACCCATCTGTTTTCTGCTGGTCGGAATATTGTTGATTGATGATCGATTCTTTGAGATGTTTCTTGTACCAGACGGCTAAAATCAGCGAGTTAAAAATCTGGCGCAGATTAGCAAACGTTTTGCCTTCGTTGACTTCTTTTTCAATGGCCGGGAGCACTTCCTGGCGGATCAAATCTGTACTCCAGGCATTTTTGCCGTCGGAATTCCCGCCAAGCGCTCGATATTCATCTTCCAACATGACTTTTAGATGAGAATCGACAATAAAAACGTGATTATCTTTCACGTAGATTTCGGAACGCTCGGGAACAATCCAAACTTTATGCGCGAGATCGACGGGAACGTCAATTCCCTGATCTTTCAATTTGGCCTCAATATCTTTCCAGAAATTTTTTCCAACGGATTGGTCGGGCGATAATAACGAGGCGGTCAGCTGTTTAAGTAGATAATCCTGCGCTAAAAGATCGCGGCCCATCTCAGTTTTTCCGAAAGCCCCGGGGATAATCCGCTCTGGCTCGCTCGGCGACAAATTCACCCACAAATCTTTTTCCGGAGTTGTTAAGGAAGCGAGAAAATATTTCACCAGTTTCATCGATTCGGCTTCGAGTTCCTTGCCGGTAATGTTATCGTCGCCGGAATCGACTATGAAATCGAAACTTAACGGATGAGCGGGATCGATCGTCATCCCTTTGAGAATCGCCGGATGATAGCTGTGAGATAAAACAGGCGCGGGCAAAACAGCAGGCAGAGAAACGCTTTGCGCTCTCGCTTGCGGCGGGAGAATTCCTTGCATCAAAAAAGACACAAGAACCATCCAGGAAATGGTTTTTCGCAGATAACTATTCATATAAATTAAATAATATTAATACTAAAAGGATATTAAAGTATGCCCTACAGGAGCGGAAAAGACAAATTTCTTTTAAAGCGTAGAGGTATGAATACCAATGATTTAGGAATGTTTTGACTTATCGAGAACCGTGACCTTGCGCCCGGTAATCTTAAGCCGGCCCTCGACAAAAAGCTGAATGGCTTTAGGATACATTTGATGCTCGAGCTGGTGGACCTTTTCTTCAGGGAAAG
>JADMIO010970567.1_pt1 | contig 23018 bp, 20 predicted proteins | sample 8958161 | NCBI WGS metagenome assembly JADMIO01 (sample SAMN16585339, study PRJNA669376) | soil metagenome | isolation source: Crop rotation soil | place: USA: Cullars Rotation, Alabama | collected 2011 | reverse complement strand
CGCGACAACTTGTCCACGTGGAATTCTAAGCTTAGGATCCCAATGTGCTGGAAAGTCTGTCCGGTATGAGTTGATGAAACGCGCCGTCATGAACGAGTTTGAACAAGGGGATCAGGCTGGACCATCGCCATCTGCCATAATCAGATCGCGCAGGAACAATAACGCGCCTGGTTTCACACTGATCGAATTGCTGGTCGTCATCGCCATTATCGCGATTCTGGCTGGTCTCCTGTTGCCGACGCTGGCCAAAGCGAAAGAGCGGAGCCGGCGCATCGTCTGCATGAACAACGAAAAGCAGATGGAACTCGGCAGTTTAATGTACTCGCAGGACGATCCGAAAGGCTCTTTCGCGCCCAACGTCACAGACGGCGATGATAACCAGAGCTGGCTCTTTCCGAATTACACGCCGAATGTGGGTATTTTCACGTGCCCGGATACCCAGAATTTCATTCGGATTACAAATTATGTGCTCACGAGCTCGGGCAGGGTGCTGGCCGATTTGCAGAGTTTCGCGTTGAGCAAAAAGAGCCCTGGATCCAGCTACGAGATTTTTGCGTGGTGGGGCTACACGGGAGGGTCGCAACCAAACGCCCTGAAAACGGCGGCAAATGTGCAAAACTGGATCTATCGCTGGAATTCCTCGTTCGGAATTTCGAAGGGATATATCGGTACACAGTCAAGCCCTTCGAAGGCGTGGATGTTTCTCGACGGCGATGGCGGTTACGCCGGGACCCGGAACAATATTCCGGATCCGGTTGATAATCACGGGTCGGACGGCGGGAATATTTCATTCTGTGACGGGCACGTGGAATTTGTGGTGGCCAAGCCCGAGAGCCGCTACATTTTGAGCGTCTATCTCGGAACGGATGCTGACCCATGAGCCGAGCGAATAATTCAGCGATTGGTTTTACGCGGCTTGCCACCTTAATGCTGGCGGGGTTGGCGGTCCTGCTGCTGCCGCTCAGCGGGTGCAAAAAAAAGGGCGTGGCTGAAGAAGCGACCGACTCGGATGCCAACGGCTATTTGTGCCCGTCTTGCGGCAATAAGTTTTACACGAGCCGTTCGGAGTTTCCTTCCACCTGCCCGAAATGCGGAAAGAATGGCGTGGAAGAAGTAATCGGTTTTCTTTGCGAGAAAGATCAGCACATGACCCTGGTCGGCCGGAACACAGGAAAGGGCGGAGTCGCATGTGAAAAATGCGGCGCTCCCCTGAGCGGAATGCGGCTACCGAGGGAAAAAGACCTCAAAGCATGGGGAGCGGTCAAGGCATCACCTTGATAGCCCACAATGTCCTAACAGCAACCAGAGACCAACAATTATGAACAATCGACACAAAATGGGGCTGGCGGTTCTCGCCGGCGGATTGACGTTCGTCGGGGCGGCAAGTGCAGCCGACCTGATCGTCAATGGCAGTTTCGAAACCACCGGCGGCTGGAAAGGATTTTTCAGCACGTATAATATATCGACCCACTATTTCGCGGGGCCGAGTATTCCAGCATCGGAAAACGCTGGAACGAAATTTTCCTGGAAGCACACCGGAACGTCGGGCGTCTATACCCCGGCAACCCCGGTCACGCAACTTGTGAATTTGACCGCGGCGATCACCGGCCCTCATATTGATGCCGGCCTGGGGCAGTTTAATTTCAGCGCGTGGCTGGCCTCGTACGGCAACCCGGGCAGCAATCCGGAACAGCCATACCTGACACTTCAATTTTTCGACGCCGGGAGCAATCAAGTTGGATCGACAGTGGTTTTTGACCGGGCCATTCCCGGAACGACGGCTGGTTCATTTTGGGTGGGCGAAGTGAGCACGGACGGCAACTCCATTCTTCCGGCATCCGACCCGACCGCAGTTGAACCGGATGCGTCCAACCATTTTTGGGCCAAATATTCGGATACTGCAACAGTGCCTCCCGGTGCACGGTCAGCCCTGGTTGGCATCAAGCGCAGCCCGAATGCTGGTTTGACGGGCACGCCGGATACCTATGTCGATCTCGTCAAGCTGGATGTTCAGGATGTCAGTCTGACGACGCCGGGGTTGAGCTCGGCAGTACCGTCAGACGGTTCCACAAACCTCCCTCCGGGCGTGACGATTACAGTCACATTGCAAGACCGGGTCACCGCGGTAAATCCGGGTACCATTCAGTTACAGATCGACGGGTCCACCGCCAACGCGGGCGTCCAAAAGTCCGGCACCATCACCACCGTCCAATATACCATCCCGGTGGCGTTGCTGCCGTTTTCCACCCACACTTACAAAATCACCTACAGCGACAACGGCTCGGTAGTCACAACGCAAAGCCAGCAGTTTCAATTCACAATCGGCGGTTACGTGAGAGTGACTCTGCCGCCGCCAATTGTTTTTGAGAATTTCAACAGCACGGCAGAAGGCACACTTCCACCCGGCTGGTCGCAGACGAACTACACAGATGTCAACGACGCTAATTTTGATCTTGGCGACATCAATTCGGCCGCTTATCAGACCTGGGTTGTGGTCGATTCCGCTCGCTTCAACAATCCCCTGCTCAGTTATGCCACGCATACCTCTTTCGATTATTCGGCGGTATTGAGCCAGAACCCACTGGCGGTGCAGAACGGACTGGTGGTTTCCAGCCTGGCACGCAGCAACATGCTCTTCGCCACCGCGGGCTATCGCACCGGAATCAGCCAGGTCGAATATGTGACGACCCCGGATTTCGATACGACAGGAAAAAACAATGTTTCCGTCGCCTTCCACAGCCTGTACACGCAGAATCAGGACAGCATTGGAACGCTGGAATATTCCATCGACCAGGGCGCGACGTGGCTGCCAGTGGTGTATTTGATCAATGGTCCGGCGCTGATTTTTGACGCGCATGGGAATGTCGATGCTTATGCCACGCTCGCGACCGATCACAGCGCAGGCCAGACCAGGCTCACCGATGTGCCGGTCTATAATGATCCAAACACCGGCCTCAATGTAGGCGGCAATTATGGCGCATTTGTGGGAGTGGCCTCCAACCTTTGGGCCGGCCTCGCCCCGAATCTCAGCGCCCGCGTGGATGACGACCAGGTCGAATCCAAACGGATTGAGCTGTATCGCCTGCAGGGGGCGGATAACCAGGCGCACGTCCGGCTCCGCTTCGGGTATGCCGGAACCGACAGTTGGTATTGGGGCATCGACGACTTCGGCCTTTATAGCGTCGATCCCGCTACCATCGCTGCTCCGATTGTTTCCGCACCGACGCCTTCGAGCCAAATCGTTGCGGTCGGTAACGCCACGCAATTCTCAGTTTCGGTCACCTCAGGCGGAATTCTTCACTATCAGTGGCGGCGCAATGGTGTTCCGCTCGCCGGAAATACCGGGCCAAACATGGCCATCCCTGCCGCGACCCTTGCGGATGCCGGAACCTATGACGTGATCGTCACCAATGATGGCGGCGCCAGTGTCAGCGCGTCGCCGGCAGCAACACTGACTGTGATCAATCCTCCTTCGGTCATCACTGGCCAATGGGATTTCAAGAATGGCGATCTCAAGGCGACGGCGGGGACGGATCTGCAACCGTTCGACGCAACCGTCACCGCCGACACGACCTTTGGCTCGGCTTCGAGCTTTGGGCTTCCTTTGATCGGAACGAATGATGCCAATGTCATGCACTTTGTGCCGAGCGTCCTTGGTTGGGGTGGCTATCGGATGACGCACGGCGCCCAACCAAACGGCGGCGGCGCGTTCGTGAACCAATACACCATCATTTACGACGTGCTTTATCCGGGCGCAGTGGACCTCCAATGGCGCGCCCTGATTCAATCCGACATCACCAATACGACTGATGCGGAGGTGTTCATTAACAACGCGGACGGCATCGGTATCAGCTCGGTTTATAGCGGTCGGGTCACGCCCGATGTCTGGCACCGGATTGCAATTGCCTTTGATCTGAGCGGTCCGGGCACGGCGCCAGTGCTCACGAAGTTCCTTGATGGCGTCAAAGTGGGCCAGCAGACAACCGGGCTGAGTGGCATTGATGGGCGATTCTCGCTCGGTCCGGTCGCGCTATTGTTCGCGGACAATGATTCCGATAACCAGGAAGCTTACGTCAGCAGCGTGCAATTCAGCAGCGGGCGCAAGTCCGACGCCTATCTGGCGGCGCTGGGCGGTGCCAGCGCGGGCAAGATTCCGGGCTTGATCAATGCCAGCTTCCAGGCGGGCCACACAGTGATCACCTGGAGCGGTGACGTGGGCATCGAATCGGCCAGCAGCCTGAATGGCCCATGGCAGTTGGTGGCGGGCGCGACCAGTCCCTATACGGTGACCGCCCCGACGACCGCTAAATTCTACCGCATCGTCCTCCACTAGGACGGCGCGGAACCTCCCAGACAATACCGGCTGGTCCGGCGGAAAACCGCTGGACCGGCCGGTGCCTTTTTCGGGCGGGTTTGAGCTTGCAAAAAAGGGCCGGGCATTTTTAGACTCAGGTAATGGATAACTCGCAATTGGCGCAGTACATTCCGGTATTGATTTTGGCAGTCGTCGCCATCGCGACGGCATTCGGAATGCTGGTGGCGTCTGTCGTGGTGGGGAAATTTGCCAACCGGAACCGACGATTCGGGCATAGCAATCGAATTAAGGACATCGCCTATGAATGCGGGATGATTCCCGTTGGCGAAGGCAGCACCCGGCTTTCGGTCAAATTCTACCTGGTGGCGATGTTGTTCATCCTGTTCGATATCGAGGTGGTTTTTCTTTATCCGTGGGCGGTCATTTACAAAGATTTCCTCCAACACGCGGATACGGCCAACATGATTTTTGGTTCGATGGTGACGTTCCTGGGAATCCTCTTTGTGGGATATGTGTACGCCTTGAAAAAGGGCGCGTTTAACTGGAAAACCTGAATCCAGTCGCTTTTATGGCTTCAATCAAATTCGGCACGTCGGGATGGCGTGGCCTCATCGCTCGCGATTTCACCTTTGATAATGTCCGGCTGGCTACGCAGGGAATTGCGCAATATCTCAAGGCGGAACTGGCGAATCCAAAATCCGCAATTTACGGCCGCAAGCCGGTCCTGATTCTGGGTTATGACACACGCTTCCTCGGGAAGGAGTTCAGCCTTGCGGTCGCCGAAGTATTGTCGAAAAACGGGCTGACGCCGCTGTTGTGTGACCGCGACACGCCCACGCCGGTGATTGCGCATACGATCCGCGTGCGCAAGGCGATCGGCGGTATCAACATGACCGCCAGCCATAACCCGGCGGAATACCAGGGCCTCAAGTTTTCGACCAGCAATGGCGCGCCCGCGACGCCCGAGGTTACCAAGCAGATCGAAGACCAGATCGCGCAGTTGTCCGCCGCCAATTGGACGTTTGCCGCGGCGGTGATTGGCACGTTCAAATGCCAGACGATCAATCCGCAGGCCGAGTATTTCAAGCAGCTCAGGAAGCTCGTGGATTTCGCCGCCATCAAAAAGGCGAAGATGAAAATCGCCGTGGAGCTGCGCTATGGAACCGGCCACGGCTATCTCGACAAATTGCTTTTGGATGCAGGAGCCAAGGTCACAACCTTTCATGACACGCTGGATCCGCTATTTGGAGGACACCATCCCGAGCCGAATGCCGAGGGAATGGAAGAAGTCAGCGAATTTGTCCGAAAGGGCAAGGCGCAGATCGGTCTCGGCCTGGATGGCGACGCTGATCGTTTCGGAATTGTGGATAAGGATGGAACGTGGCTCACACCTAATCAGGTGCTCACGCTCGCGTTGTATCATCTGAAGAAAAACCGGAGCTGGACGGGTTCTGTGGTGCGCACGGTGCCGACCAGCCATGAAGTCGATGCCGTCGCGGAGATGCTTGGCGTTCCAGTGCATGAGACGCCGGTGGGTTTCAAGTACATTGGCGCGTTGATGGAAAGCGAGCCGGTGATTGTCGGTGGCGAAGAGTCTGGCGGCTTAAGCGTGAAGGGTCACGTCCCGGAAAAGGACGGCATTCTCGCCTGCCTGTTGATGGCGGAACTGGTTGCAACGGAAAAGAAATCCCTCGGCACGATCCTGAAGGAGATCGAAAAGAAAGTCGGCGAGTTTCATACAGACCGCATCAATGTCGCGATTCCTCCGGAAAAGAAGGCGGCCTTGCTGGAAAAACTGGGATCGGGATTGACCAACATCGGGCCATTCCAGGTGGATAAATTCATTACCACGGACGGGTTCAAATTTCTGCTGCCCAATCGCGAGTGGGTGGCGTTCCGCGCGAGCGGGACGGAACCCCTGATTCGCTGCTACATCGAGGCAAGGTCGAAGGCACAATTAAAGAAACTGCAGACGGCTTGCCGGGCTTTGTTGAGTGAGTGATCGGGCCGGGTGCATAATTTTCGCGGGACGTTCGGGTTTTGGCGATTGGAATTCCGTCCCCGGGCGGCAGAACACGCCATCCGTCAGAGACCGGAGAATTTATGCAACTTTAGCGAGTCAGCACCCGGTTGGCTAAAGTAGAACCCCGCCTCCATTCGGTATTTTGACCTTTGCCCTTTGAACGTCGAAATGCCATATTTTCGCCATGCGCGACGAATCACTGGAATTCCTTAAAACCCTTGTCAACACGCCCAGCCCAACGGGTTACGAAACCCGCGGACAACGTGTTTGGCTGGATTATATCGCCCCGTTCGCGGACACCACTTACTCAGACGCGTATGGCAATTGCGTGGCGGTGCTGAACAAGGGCGGATCGCCGCGATTGATGCTCGCGGCGCACGCGGATGAGATCGCGATGGCGGTGAATTACATCGACGCCGACGGGTTTATTTATGTGCGCAAAATGGGCGGGATCGACCCCGCGATCACCAAAGCGCAACGAGTGGTTATTCATACGCGCAATGGGCCGGTGAAAGGCGTGGTGGGAAATGTCGCGCCGCATTTGTCCAAGGTGGACAAGGAACGGAAGATTCCAGAGATTCACGACCTGTTCATTGATATCGGAGTCAGCAGCACCAAAGAGGCGGAGAAGCTGGTGAGGATTGGCGACCCGATCACGTTGGACGATCAATTTGAATTGTTGCGCGATGATCTCGCGGTGGCGCGCGCGTTTGATAATCGCATCGGCACCTTCGCGGTGGCGGAGGCATTGCGGTTGCTGACGCAGTCGAAAGGCAAATTGCAGGCGGAGATCAGCGCGGTGGCAAATATTCAGGAGGAAGTGGGTTTGCTCGGTGCGCGGCAGATTGCCTACTCGCTCAAGCCCGATGTCGCGCTGGTGGTGGATGTGACTCATGCCACAGATTATCCGACGGTGAACAAAGCGCAGCATGGCAATGTGAAGATCGGCCACGGCCCGGCGATCACGCACGGCGGTTGCAATCATCGCGAAGTGGTGGCGCGGATCGAGCAGGTGGCCAAGGCGAAGAAAATTTCGCTGCAACACGAAGCGATGTCAGCCACGAGCGGCACGGATACGGATGTAATTTTCTGGACGCGCGGCGGGATTCCGGCGGCGTTGATCAGCCTGCCGAATCGCTACATGCACTCACCGGTGGAAGTGGTGAGTTTGAAGGATTTGGAGAAAATTCCCGAACTGCTGGCCGCTTTCGCGCTTTCGCTCCAGGCTGGCGAGGAATTCAAGATCAGGATTTAGTCACGATTTGGTCAGGAAATCGATCAGGGCGAAGCCGCCTTTCTGTTCGAACACGAGCACGCTGAGTTGAAAGATCAGGTCCTCGAGGCTTTGGACATTAGTGATGATGCGGTTGTGTAATTGCAGGTTCAACTCCCGGACCTGCGAGGGATTTTTCATGTGCAGGGCGGTGATTTTTCCAGCAGACACGTTCAAAGTTTCGATGCCGACAAATTGAAGTCCGGCGATTCGCTGATTCGCCAGGGCTTTCGCGAGTGCGGCGGGCGCATTGGTGGTGACCGGGAGCAAGGTGAGATTGATCTGGCCGGACTTGTTTTGGACCAGATTTAGTTCCGAGAGATTGATCCGCACCAGCTTGCAGCGCAGGCGGTGTTTGGACAGTTCGGCGCGGTCATACACGAGGTGCAATTCCGGCAGATCAACGAGCGGTGAGCCGCCGAATTCCGGGCGGTTGTAGATTTTGAGATTCTCGATGGTGATGACCGGGGAAAGCAGGCCGAGGGAGAGACTGCCGACTCTTACGTCAAGGCCGGTTTCGGCGCGCAACCGGCGTTCCACGACGGCGCGGGTGATGCTGTCCACCGAAAGCAGCAGCGCGATGACCAGCACCAGCAGGACGAGGAACAAGCGGAATCCCCAGCGGAAAATCCATTTGATCATGGGAGCGGCGCCGGCGGGCGTTGATTCACTGAATTACAGGCGCACATCCTCCGGCTGCACCGAGAGGCATTCATCCTGATCCTCCCAAACCGCGGCGGGGTAAAAGTCCAACATTTGGGGCATGATTTTGTTGCCTAACCGCCCCAGCATTCGCTCGGCTTCCTCGGCGGCGGTTTCGAGCGCGTCGTCGTAATCGTGGGAGCGGTCGCGTTGATTCTCATCCCAATGCGCCACGGCGTGGATGGGGGCGTAGGCAGCGGCCCATTGCTCGAGTTCCTTTTGCAGCGCATCGGGAATTTCGTCGAACGGGACCAGCGTTTCGCCGCAATGCTGGCAGATGAAGCCCGAGTCCTTGACGTCGCGAGTAACCAGCGCCAGCAAGGGCGCACGGCAGCAGGGCGCTTCGGTATACGCGGACGGCGGCGTTGCGAGACGCTTCAGCCAGACCTGCCGTTGATGCGCGAGTTGGGCGGCCAGCCGGTAGGCGCCCATCAGGGGATGGGACAAACGCCAGATTCGCCCTTCCAATTGCCCCAGCGTCTGCGCCATCCAACGCGCGAGCGTCAGGTCGTCAAAATCCTGGAATACCTGGGCGTATTCCTTCCACAACTGGTCAATGGGTGAGTCCTGATTAAAAGGCATCGCCTTCAACCTTGGCCCGATCATGGGCATTTGTCTAGTGCGAGGTAGGCGCAGCGGACGCCAATCCGGAATTTAACAGGAGGAAACAGAGAGAACGAAGGTGGGAAAAGGAGCCCGATTTTTCGCGGTTGAGGGTCAGGTTGAAGTTCCTCCCGAAGACCTCGTAGCGGCGGACGCGCAGAGATTCATCCCGTCGGATCGCGAGGAAAAGAAGCGTGACGCGAAGTTTTCGGTTCGGGTTCTGCCTGCCTACGATTTTACCTGCGCATTGACCAAGTACCGAATGTTCGCCATTGACGGTTCCACCCCGCTCGATGCCGCCCATATCCACCAGTTCAAGCGCGGTGGAACATGTCATCCAACCAATGGGATGGCGTTGTCCAAAACGGTGCCGCCACTTGGAACGGCGCGCGGCAGAGAATTATCTGACAACTGGACCCGAGGAGGCCTCGCATGGCATCGATGTCAATTCGCAGTTGACATTTTGTCGCCTCAATGGTCAATTCTGTCGTATACATGTCGGCAAACGCGGAATCCATAATGAAATTTCGCCAGCGCATGGGACTTACGCAAAATGAATTTGCCACCAAACTTGGAATCTCGCGCCAGCATCTGTCGAAATTGGAGCATTCGCCGAACCCTTTGACCGCGAACATAGTGCGGAGATTGGAAGAGTTCGCAAAACAGGCGGGAATTCCGAACGTTAGTTCATCTACAGGGGCGCGTGTGATACCGATTCGTACTTGGGCTCAGGCCGGCGCGGGCTCGGATTTTGGAGAACTTCCCCTCGACTGGGCAAATCGAGTTGCCACTGATTGTCCGGACGAGCACGCTTTCGCCGTTGAAATTCAAGGCGACTCCATGGAACCAAAATTCTATCCGGGCGACATTGCTGTTCTGATGCCGACCCGGCAGCCAAGAAACGGATGCTTGGTGGTCGCACTTTTGGAACGCGAAGGCGTCGTGTTTAAAGTCTTTGCGGCGCGTGAAATGTCGTCTGGGCGACTTTGTAGCTTTACGAGTCACAATCCGGTGTTCCAGCCGATCGAGGTTCCGGAAAGCAACGTGATCTGGAAATATCCCGTGTATCAAGTTATCCGCCAGGTCTGGCGGCATAATTGAATGGAACTCCCAACTCTAATTGACGCGCTCGGTTACAAAACCTCCGACCATTTTCTTCGGAGGGACACAGCGGCGTTCGAGCGAGCGCCCGATATTGGTCACATTCTCCGCGCCGCCGCCCACCGTCGCGCATGTCGGCTGGAGGGAGTCTATACCCTTCAATCCTCTGCTGGCACGGGTTCGCCGGTTCCCGTCGTGTATGTGTGCGAGGCCGAAGACCTTGCGGCGGCTGATGAAATTCACCGACTGGTTTGGAACCAGGATATTGTTCCTTTCCTGATGGTTCATACGCCCGCAGGAGTGCGGCTCTACTCGGGGTTCACATGCAACGATGCGAACGGTGGGCGCGAAGGCGTGCTGGAGCCCTTGATTCAATTTAACGAAATTACCGAGCGGCTTGCGGCCCTCCGCGCGGACTCGATTGACTCCGGCGCGCTTTGGCGCGCTCGAGGCGCCGATGTTCAGCCTGACCGCCGCGTATATTGGAGCTTGCTGGAGAATCTCAAACTCCTGGCGAAGCGATTTCGGGACCAATTTGGACGGGATCGCGTAAAAGGCCTCATCCATCCCCTCATCGGTAAGTACGTTTATTTGCACTACCTGAAGGACCGAGGCTTTCTGTCTCCAAAGCGGCTCGATAAATGGCAGATCGAGGAAAATACGGTATTTGGTCGGACCGCGACGGTAATAGGATTGAGATCCATCTGCGAAAAGCTTGACGGCTTTCTAAACGGAAAGGTTTTCCCGTTGAAGTTCCGTGGTCCAAACGCACCTACAGAAGACCAGGTCCAGCGTATTGCCGGTGCATTCTCCGGTGACACTTTTAATGGAGAATGGCAATTCCATTTGCCGTTCACGGCTTTCAAGTTTGACTTCATCCCCATCGAAACGCTTTCGATGATCTACGAGCAGTTCCTGCATCTACCCGATAACGCGGAAAGCGACGAGGATGATGAGCACAGCGAAGGCAGGAAGGCGGGCGCGTATTACACGCCCATTCCGGTGGTAAATTACATGCTCGCCGAAATGGACAAACGCCGCCGCCTTCAGCGCGGTGTTCGGGTGTTTGACCCCAGTTGTGGGTCCGGGGCCTTCCTCGTCCAGTGTTATCGCCGCCTCATTGAACGCGAGTTTGTTCATCGCAGGAAGAAGCCTGCGCCCCACGAACTGGCCACCCTGCTCAAACGCCATATCTTTGGCGTGGATGTTGATGAAAACGCGTGCAGCGTGGCTGAATTCAGCCTTTATCTGACGCTTCTCGATTATGTTGAACCGGCGGATTTGGTCGATCATCCACGATTCCGGCTTCCGCCCCTCCGGAAACAGAATATTTTTTGCAGCGACTTTTTCAAATTTCAGCCATTCAAAACCAGATTCCACTGGGTGGTGGGCAATCCGCCATGGAAAAAATTGATCCCCAGAAAAATTGAAGAACGGGACGAGCGCGCTCTCGACTGGATGAAAACTCACGAAGAGACGCGTCCGGTCGGCGACAACTCACTGGCGCAGGCTTTTACTTGGCGCTGTTTGGATTTTGTTCTGACAGACGGCGAATGCGCATTGCTCCTGCCGGCCATGACGCTGTTTGAGGATTTTTCGGAAACGTTTCGCCGGGTATTTTTCCGGGAAGTCCGCCTTCTCGCTGTTACTAATTTCTCAAATCTGGCGGAAGTGCTTTTTGCCGGCCGCTCTCGGGTTCCCGCAGCCGTGCTCTTTTTTTCACGGCGGAAAACGAAAACGCCGCCCGATGATTTGGAGAAAACAACGGTCTTTTCGCCCTTGGTTGCTAATCAAGAGGGCACACGGCCTGTCGCCACTGGCATCCGCACGGAGACGTGGACAGTCACAGTGAATGACGATGAAATTCGCAACGTGTCACAATGTGATATTGCCTCCGGCGGAGGACTACCATGGAAATTGGCATTATGGGGTTCGTTTCTGGACGAATCGCTCCTCAGACGAATGCGGAAGTCTTGGCCGTCTTTGAGAGAATATGAGGCGAGATGGCATTCGAGAAAAAAGCAGTTTGTCGTCTCCGACCCGAATCAAGTTCTAAAAGTCAGCGAAGGTCTTCAAGTTCGAACAAAAGGCCACTCAGATGAGGTTGACCAAGTTAACGGCATTGCCGGACAGAAGACAGTGGACTTCGAAATGCTCAGAGGCTACCGGAGATTGTTTTCATTCCCGTCATTTGCGACGCCAAATCTACCGAGTGGCACAGAATATGCACTAAAAGGTCGATCCGAACGCCCACTGACGATTTGTCAACCGCCACACGTTGTCGTGAGCGAATCGCGAAACTTCGCAGTTTATTGTGAGGATTTTTTGGTTGTTCCAGCGCGTCAAATAGGAATTGTTTCGACGAGTGAAAACAGACCGCTTTTAAAAGCGATAGCGCTTTACCTCAGTTCTGATTTTGCATTCTATCATCAGTTTTTCACAGCGACCCACTTTGGCGTAAAGCGTCCAATTGCAACGCTAAGGGCGCTGCGCGAAATTCCAATTCCGCTTTTAAAATTGACTGCCGCTGAACTTGGATTGTGGGAATCTCTACATGACAGGCTTGTTCAGACAACTCCTCGTCTAATTTCAGATTCGGTAGCGCTTTCAGCAAATCGCAACAATCTTTCTGCGAATGGTGGTCAGGAATCACTTATTGAAGAACTAAACAAGCGTGTATTCGAACTCCTTGATCTCGACGAGGTTGAGCGGGCGTTGGTGCATGATTTGGTCCATGTCCGATTAGCCCTCGATGACGGCAAAACTGGTCGTGCGGCCATGGACGCCGCGACGAACCGGGAATTACAAGCCTATGCAGAATGGTTTCAGAGGGAATTCGCAGGACAATCGGACGGCGAAAACGTTTCTGTTACCATAATTCACGACGACTATTCAGGATTTGCGGCAATCGAGCCGAACCAAAATCGCGCATCGATTCGGGTGCTTCGGGCCGATGCCGAAGGTGCGCGAGCAATGGCCCGCACGCGTGACCAACTTCGCAATGAGCTGGCGCAGTGGGTCTATTTCGACCGCTCACTCCGAATTTATCGTGGGGCCAATACATACATTTTCAAGCCGATCCAAAGGATGCACTGGACCCGAACTCGCGCGATGCTTGATGCCGCAGACGTGGTGATCGGAAATATGCACAGCGAAAACTCGCGGACTCATGGGAAATAACGCTGCGTTTAGTTTATTCGTCGAACGGGTACATGTGCTTTTGCAAGCAGGGTACGAGGCGATGAACGCGGCGGCTTACAACCTGTGGGAGGAGCCTGATATCTCCGGCGAACTTGCCTGGAAGATCGGGGAGTTGCTCGACACCCGGCAACAACCCTGGATGAGGTATTGGACCGCCGTCGATAACTGGCCCGAAAATGAACCTGCCCAACCTGGATCAAAAAGGCGGCTTGGGAAGCGCCGCAGGCTTCCCGATATCAAACTCAAGTACGCCGGTCAGCGAGAAACCTTGTACTTTCGTTTCGAGGCCAAAAAACTCGCTGGGACGGGTGATTTTGCTGATCTTCTCTGTCCCGAGGATGGTTTGGGACGTTTTCTTCGATGTATCTATGGAAGAGACGACGAAGCGGGTGGTCTGCTTGGGTACGCCCAAACCGAGTCCCCGGACACCCACGCTGATCGCGTCAAACTGGCTCTCGAGAAGAGCGTCGGGAAATATCAAGTGAAGGTTGACGGTGGTTGGACTGCCATGAACTGGTCGCGCGGTCCAAAATGCTCCTTTAGGGTCGTCCACAAGAGGGACGGAAGGCCACCAGTCACAATTTATTATTCGTTTTTGCGCTTTCGATCTTAACGCGTGCCGGATGGGTTTCCCTATTGTTCGCAAAAATACGGGCGCATGGCCGCGAAGACTTCGGGCAGCACGGGCGTCGTGGCGTTGTGGTCCAAATAGATCATGAACTAGGGCCTGTTAACACTAATTGACAATTTGAGGTTTTGCGGCATTCTCGTCGGGCATGGAGTTAAACGAGCGCCAGTTTGAACGCATTGCCGATTGCCTGCCGCGTCAGCGCGGGAACGTGGGTATCACCAATCTGCAACTGCTCAACGCCTTGCTGTACATGGTGGAGAAGGGCTGCAAATGGCGCGCCTTGCCGAAACATTTTGGCAATTGGCATAGCATCTACACGCGGATGAATCGGTGGAGCAAAGCCGGGGTCTTGGATCGGGTCTTCGCCAAGCTGCAAGAGGAACAGATTCTTGCCCTTCACATTGAGCAGGTGTGCTTGGACAGCACGACGATCAAAGTGCACCCCGATGGCACTGGGGCACTCAAAAAAACGGCCCCCAAGCCATCGGTCGTTCCCGCGGCGGGTGCACCACCAAAATTCATCTGGTTGCCGCGAATGCTCGGTGTGCGTTGATGTTGAAACTGTCACCGGGTCAGGCTGGGGATGCCCCAGTGGGCCGGGAATTGCTGGAAGCAGGGGGCTCGGCACCGCCGGATTGCCTGCTGCTCATGGATAGCGCCTATGAAGGGGATGAAACCCTCCGCTTGGCGCGGCAGTTGGGCTATACGCCCATCGTGCCACCCCACCCCAATCGTCTGCATCCCTGGGAACTGGATCGCGTTGCCTATCGTCGCCGAAACGAAGTAGAACGCCTCTTTCGACGACTAAAGGGTTATCGCCGAGTTTTTTCCCGCTTTGACAAACTCGACGTCCTTTTCACTGGATTTATCGTTTTGGCGCTCATTGTTGAAGCACTGCGATTTAGTGTTAACAGGCCCTAATCCAGTCAGAGGATAGCGCATTCGTGATAGTGATGCAGCAACCTTTGAAAAGGTGTCGCGACTCTGTGAAAATGTCCCCGTGTGAACTCGATTAAAATGTCCCCATCTGAAGGCGGTTGCGGTAGCAGCGGCGGCCTTGATGGAGACATTATTGATGAGTGCGGAGGAAAGGAAACGGATGGTCATATTAACTGACGTAAAGAGTGGCCGGATCAGCCTGGCGCAGGGGGCGCGTGATCTGGGTATCTGCTACCGGCAAGCCAAACGGATTTGGCAACGGTTCCAGAAGGAGGGAGCGGCTGGGCTGGTGCATCGTCGGCGGGGTAAACCCAGCCTGCGGCGCAAGCCGGCCAAGGTGCGGGAGCAGGTGTTGGCGCGTTACCGCCAGCGGTATCCGGATTTTGGGCCGACGCTGGCGGCCGAAAAGCTGGGCCTGGAAGGTTTACCGATTGATCATGAAACGCTGCGGCGCTGGCTGTTGAGCGACGGGCAATGGACGGTGCGCCGCCGGGGGCGGCGTCATCGAGCCTGGCGGGAGCGGCGGGAACGGTTCGGGGAGATGGTGCAGTTGGATGGCTCGCACCACGACTGGTTTGAGGGCCGGCGGGCCAAAGCGGTGTTGATGGTGATGGTGGACGACGCGACCAACCGGACGGTGGCGCGCTTTGCCGAGGAGGAGACTACCGAGGCGGCCTACGAAGCGCTGGCCCAGTGGGTAAAAGCGCATGGGATTCCGGCCAGCCTGTACGTTGACCGGGACAGCATTTACCGCTGTGAGCGCCGAGCCACGGTGGCGGAGGAAATCGCGCAGGCGGAGCCGCAAACCCAGTTTGGCCGGGCGATGGGACAGTTGGGAGTGGAACTGATACTGGCCAACTCGCCGCAGGCCAAGGGGAGAGTGGAGCGGCGCAATGGACTGTTGCAGGATCGGCTGGTGAAGGAAATGCGACTGGCAGGGATCAGCGACCTGGAAGCGGCCAACCGGTTTCTGGAGGAAAAGTATCTGGCGAAGCTAAACGAACAATTCACGGTGGGGGCCCGGAGCGAAGCGGACGCGCATCGCCCCGCGCCCAAGGATTGGGCCGAGGCGTTGAGTTGGGAGGAGGAACGGGTGGTGAACAAGGACTGGACGGTGGCGTGCGAAGGACGCTGGTATCAGATCGGGGCGGAGCATGAAAACCTGAGTTTGGTAAACCGGAAAGTGACGGTGCGAAGGCTGCGGTGCGGGAGCCGGCAATTGCTCTATGAGGGAAGGCGACTGAGTTGGAAGGAATTGCCGGAGCGGCCGAAGCGGGCCAAAGAGCCGAGGCGAGTCGGGCGGACCGAGGCGGTCAAGGTGGCGGCGGGGCATCCGTGGCGGAAGGATCGAATGGGAGTGGGCAGGGAATTCTGGAAGCAGGAGAAAGCGCGCGGGGCAGTGGTCCGGCGGCGCAACCGCCAGGCCGCCGCCGCTTCCGGTCTGACCTCGCTACGCTCGTCAGACCTCCAGCGGCGGCGGCCTGGCGGGACTGATAAAAAACATTAACCAGACTACTATGGGGACATTTTCAATTGAGTTCTGATGGGGACATTTTAAAAGAGTTTTGACACAACCTTTGAAAAGGCGTCAGAGATGACTGATGGCATTGATCGCATCAAATCGCTCCATGGCAAAGGACCGCGGCTTTCAAGCCGCTTCAAGCCACCAACCCCGCTGGCAAAAAAAGCGCTAATAGCCATCCTGCAACCACCGCTCAACCATCCGTGTCCATCCTGTCCCATCCGTGGTTCTCCCGCCTTTTCCCTCTCCTGTTTGACAAATGAACATATCGGATATATAACAATAATTGAACGATCTGCGTCGGAATTCCGACGCCGGCGGGCGGTGGCCTGACAATTGTCGCCTGGAAGTGGGTGCGGCGGCCTTTCGCCCAACGAGAGACCGCAACGCAAACGCAATCGGTGTGCCCGCTCTTTGACATCGTCGGTGGCAGCGGAAAATTGGCGCGGATTCCCGAATCCGCCGGTCAGTCGTGCTTGATCGCACTTAATCGCACCATAGAACCGAACCGTGGGTTCACGCCGCTTCAAGCCGCCAACTCCTGCCGCCCACGAATCGCGAGACTACCACCAGGCAACCACGGCTCAATCATCCGCGTCCATCCTGTTCCATCCGTGGTTCTCCCGTCTTTTCACCCCTAATCGCACCAAATCGCGCTTACACCCTCCGGAGTCACCGCCACCCGCCACAATTGGGATTTCCTTGAAGCTTGGGCATTGGAACTTGGCCATTCGCGCAGCGTAACACCTCTGCAACGGCTTATAACACCTTTGTATACACCTTGAAATTCATTATCCCCAATGTTTACGGCCTTTGTAACGATGTAACACCTTCCAGGGGGTACGGGGGGTGGGGTGGGGTGGGCATAAGCATTATGCCTGATTCCAGACGATTTTTCTGACCCCATTTTCCTGACTTGGTATCACCGCAATGGTGATCAATCGCACCATAGCCTCGGGGCACTATCCTGTCCTTTCCATCCTCAATCGACTTCTGTTACCGGTCCGTTACCGTTTGTTACCGCTTTGTTACCGGTTGAAAGCTCATAATCATCAATGTTTACGGGGTTTGTTACCGTGTTACCGCTCAAACACCCCAATGGGGGGGTATGAATGATTCCGCCCTCGCTGAATCGAGCGGGCCGTCACTCGAGCGACCAGCCCGCGAGCAGGGTGTCGCTCGCGTTACGGGCGGATGGGCAATTGATTGCGCCAAGGGCGCGGATTGGGCGGTGGGTTGGGGACGATTCCGTCGCCTGGCGCTTCGCTCGGCGACGGGGACGGCTGCGGCCATCCGTCCCTACTCAGGGGCAGTGTGCCGCCTGCGATAAGGAGGGATTTTCTACTTCGTGAATGCGCCGGTGTGGCAGTTGTTGCAGGAGAAATCGTTCATTTCGCCGTCCAGATGGAAGAAGTTGAAGCCTTTCTGGTTTAAGGTCTCGAGTTTCGCGCCGCTGCCCTGGGCGAGGATGAGATGACAGGCATTACAGGTCGTCGCTTCGATTTTCCGCTTGCCATCCTCGGTTTTATGGAGGCCATCATGGCAGCGGAAGCAGCCGGCTGAGTTCTTATGGCCGATATTGTTCGGATAGGATCGCCAGTCCGATTTCATTTCGGGAAAGACGGTGCGCTTAAAGATTTCCTGCGTTCCGGCAACGAGCGCATCCACTTTGGCGTAATTGGTGTAAGTGGAGCGCAGTTTCGTGGAGATCTTTTGGAGCCCTTCATCTTCCGTCGGATAGGTCTCGACCAGCGCGGCCACGATGTTCGATTTGGCCCAGGGAAGGGTCGGATCAAGAGTGCCCAATGACATGGCGAGGTCCACGGCATCGTTGGGCGCGCGGAAATCATGGGCGGGACGGTTGTGGCAATCGAGGCAGTCCATCGTCCGAGTGGTGTGTTTAGTGGTATCCTCCGCGAAACCCTTCACCTTGTATTCGGTCACTACGCCGGCCGGGGAGGTGACACGCACCCAGGGAATCACCTGACGTTGCTCATCGGTGGCGATGTATTCGACTTTGTTGGCCACGTTCATGTGCCAATGGATGCCACCAGTCGGACCGTGGGCGGGATCAGCGCCGCCCACCTTGAGCAGCAGCCGGACGGTGAAGGGCGTATTGGTTTCATCCGCCAAGAAATGGACGTAAGAGCGGTCCAGGTCGCCGATAAATTTTTTCGACCAATGGCACTCCTCACAAGTCTCCCGGGCGGGCCGCATGTTTTTGACGGGGGCCTTCACGGGGCGATGATAATTGCCGGTGGCCACCCCATAGAGCTGGTGCATCCCGTTGATCTTGGATTTGACGTAGGAGGCGGCCCCGGGTCCGACGTGGCATTCCGTGCAGGCCACCCGCGCGTGCGGCGAATTCAGATACGCGGTGTATTCGGGCTTCATCGGCTCATGGCACGCCGTGCCGCAAAACTGCACCGACTCCGTGTAATGATAGGTGTGGTAGCTGCCCATGGCGGTCACGAGCAGGAACACAACGCTACCGGCGATGAAGCCGATCAAGGCCCGTTTGTCGCGCGGCCGCGCCAGATTGATGACGAAGGCATGGGGAGTTGAGCCGGCACGATTCCGCCGCCGATGTATCCACGCACCCAATCCGAGCAGGATACAACCAAGTATGAAAAACATGGGCGATACACCATAAGTCAGCAATCCCACGTAGGGATTGCCATGCGGAGAAAACAGGTCGATCGCAAACAGGAAAATAAAGGCGAAGAGGCTGCCGACGGCGACCACGAGCCCGGAAAGACTCACCCAATTGCGGAATTGTCGAAAGCGCTTGGGTTCGTTTGAGGGCGGGCCGTTCATTTAATGCGGATTTGCCCTGCCGGGCGGCTGCTTAGAACCGGTATCGCAAAGTGGCCCAAATTCCGTGGGCCTCGTAATTCAGGTTGCCGCCAAACAATTGGTCGCGGTAGTTGGCGTAGCTATACCGCAGCGAACAAGTCAGGGTCTTGGAAATCCGCCGGGTCAAAGTCCCTGAAACCGTGTGCTCTTCGCCGCCAGCGCCGAGGGGGAGACCGCCGACCGCGGTGTTGTCGAGATAATCGGCTGCGCGATAATAGGCGTAGGAAGCCTGCACGTCCGTTTTGTCGTCGATCCCGTATCCCGCCAGTCCGTTGAACGTCCAATAATCGTTGCGGGCCCTGCCCACTACTCCGGCCACGGGCGGGGTTCCGATCAGCATGTCCTCGACCGGGGTGTGGGTGGTATCCATGACGTATTCCACACCCGCCTGCAAATAAAGCCGGTTGAGCGGCGTCCACGAGATGGTTTCGCTGATCCGATGGGTTGTGTTGTTCCCGCTCTCAATTTCGCCCAGAGCCTGATTCACGGCTGGGGTGGTAGTCACAACTCCATAGGTCGCACGGGTGTCGATGGTGGTTAGCTGGAAGTCATAACGGCTGACCAGCGACAGCGTCGGAAGCACCCGCCAATTCACGCGGAAGTTCATGTTGTCCACATTGAACCGCTGGCTTTGGAGAACGCCGGGATAATCAATGATGGCCGTAACGGCTCCGCCGTTGTTGTGGTAATCATTATCCGAGATTTTGTGGTAGTATTGGGCCGCAAAGTTCAAATGGCGGATGGGATACCAGTTCGCCCCGACGGTGTACTTCTGCTGCAACCGTTCCCAGTCGTTGTCCAGACGAAGCGTCATCGGCACACCGGCGCCTTGATTGAATTTCAAATTCGAGCTGTCTTCGGACAATTCCGCCCGGGCATAAAACGCCCAGTTAGTGAGGCCGGAATACCGGAGGTCGAGCGACTCTGCGACAGACAGAGCGCGTTCCTCACTGGACAACTGAGTGGGCAGCGCGGAAACGGTGTTTACGCCCGTCACCGGAAAGTCCTGCGAAGCGCCACCATTGTCCTCCTTTTCCACCCGGATCGAAGGAACGATCTCAAAGGTCGGTGTGGGAGAATACATCAGTGCCAGGCTCATCGTGTATTGGCGCACGAGCGATCCGCCGGAAAGATTCGCAAACCGCGTGTCGGTGGCGGAAGTTCCCAGCGGGGAATCGGCCCGGCTGCCGCCCAACTCGGAATGCAGGCTCGTGAATGAATAGCCGCTGGTAAACTGGACCTTATCGTTCAGGCGGGTGTCCGAGTAGGCATGGGCATTAAACATGTCCGAATCCACCGAATCCGCCGTGGTCAACGTGCGGCTGGCGGTGCCCTGGCGGGGTTGCATCAAGGTGTTCCTGGAATCACGGTCGCGCTGCCATTCGTAGCGCAGGCCCAAACCTAAATCGGTATTGCCAATCTTGTGCGAAATGTCCGCCGCCAGAATATCCCGGGTTTCATCAATGCCCAGATAGGTGGGCGTAATTTTCTTTTGCGCCGTAGTCACGGTCTGAGCCGGTCCTGACAATGTGGTAGTGCCCCAGACGGTAGAATCCTCATTGCCTTCGCGAGTTTGATGATCATAGCGGAAGGTGATCACCGGTCGGTCGGGCAGCGTCAGCGCCGCCTCGAAGTAAATATCCTTTCGATCAATGGCGAGCTTATTATCGTCCAACCGGAAAAAGAGTCCGTTGGAGGGCAAATATCCGCCGCTGCCATCATAATACTGGCGGTATTTGCGGACTCCCGCGCGGACATAGCCTTTATCGGGATGCGTGGCTTCGAGGCGGAGATCGTAGTCGTGATTGTCGAAAATCCCGCGGCCATCGATGGAAAACAGCCCTTTCTTGTCCAGCGGAGTTTCGTAATGGAAAGCGGTAATTCCGCCAAATGCACTGGCGGGCAGACCACTCTGGTGTTGGAATTGCGCCTTGTCGCCGCGGACGAAATTGCCTCCGACTCCGACTTCGACCCAGTTATTAAGTTCCGGCTCCTCGGCGCTGGCGGGCTTTTCCGTGGACGCCTTGGCCCCGCTTGAGGGAGCGGCTGGTGCGTTGGTCTGCGCCATGCCGCCCGCTGCCCCGGCGAGTGACACGATCACTAAAAGCATCCCGGCACCCGTTCTTTGCGAAAACTCCCTGCGATTCCAGAAGAAAGCATTCATGTGATCGACGTTTGGTTATGCGGTTAGAATCGGAGGTGCAGGTTAACTTGCGAACCATGGACCGCCTCATGGCAACCTGCGCTCCAACAAGTGCCGCGGGTCAATTCGACGCTGTGCTCGTGATTACCGATATAAACCTTGCCGGTGCCGGCCACCTGCTGCTGGAAATGGCATTTCAGGCACAGATCCACATTGCGCGAGGTCAACATTTTCTGGTTCACGCTGCCGTGGGGATTATGGCAGGTCACACAGCCTTCACGCATGGCTTCATGCGGAAAAACAAATGGCCCGTGCTGGGCGCTGTGACATTTGAAGCAGGTTTCGTTCGCGGATGCCATCGAGGTTCCGCCGCCCTTGATCGCCCGTCCTTCGTGCGGGTTATGGCAATCGCCGCAGCTCACCTTGCCGGCTTCCAACGGGTGATGACTTGGCAGGCTGAAGCTGCCGCGCTTATCCAAATGGCATTGATAACAGGTCTCCGGATCTTTTCGCGGATTGATGATGGTATGATGCGCGCCACCGGATTGATCATGAATGCTGCCGGGACCATGGCAGGACTCGCAGCCCAATTGATCCGCGTTCGGACCCCGGGCCAACAAGCGGGAATGGTCGGCCGTCTTGAATTTCTTGACGATCTCCCCATGGCATTGCTCGCAGTTCTTTGACCCGACAAAATGCGCCCCGGCAATTTGCGGGGGCGCGATCATCGTCTGGGTATAGGTGCCACAAGAAATGACGACGACCGCCAAGGCGGCGGCCACCAGCAGAGTGACAGCGCGCCCGCGGTGCTCGCGCATCCACTTTTTTACGTACGCCAACAGGTCGGCAAATGGCTCCAGTATCATGGTATTTGTGGTTTGGGAACCTTCCTATTCAGTCACAATGTCAGCGCCGTTTATACTTGTAGCATTATTCCAGGCTCAACCGGGCAAACACCGTTGAGTGAGCATCGTAAGATTATTTTGCGGATGAGCCGACAGTATGGCTTCCGCGCCCGAGCGAACTCTGCGACCGTCAAGGCTTCTTAAAGGCCCGCACATAAGCCACCAAAGCTTTTATTTGCTCATCGTTATAGGTCTCGCCGTAAGCCTTCATGCGCTCTTTGCCGGCTTTGTCTTTGATGCCCTCTTTGATCGCCTTGATCATTCCGGGCTCTTTCATCGCGGCCTGAACGGCTGGATCCGTGTAATCCTTTACATCGACCTTTTTGCCCATTTTGGTGTCCCCCTTTCCGTCAGGGCCGTGGCACTTGCGGCAGTCCTTCTCCCAAAGCTCTTTGACGTCTTCTGCCCGGACCACAGAGCAACATGCGAGAGCCGCACAGGCAAATACTAATAAGGTTCGTTTCATAAGCTTCCTACGCTGCAATTGATTACTTAAGCGATCCCTGCGTGGACAAACACCCAAAGTTTTAACAGGGGTCAATGGATTTTTTTCTTTTTTACTAAACCAGTTACAAATGTCAATTCAAAATCTATTTATTTTAGTGAAAATCTTCTCATGTGCTCCTGATCATGGCTTCACGCCAGTTGTCATTCACTAAACATTTCTTGCTATTCCACGGGCAAGAAACGCGAAATGCCAGTGGCGCTGAAGCGATTACAGTTGGGAATTCAGAAGGGGCAAAAGCGACTTTCCAGCACAGTGGGATCCGAAGCTTGGAATTCACGTGACTTGAAGTCGCGGCC
>JADMIO011667572.1_pt1 | contig 23025 bp, 4 predicted proteins | sample 8958161 | NCBI WGS metagenome assembly JADMIO01 (sample SAMN16585339, study PRJNA669376) | soil metagenome | isolation source: Crop rotation soil | place: USA: Cullars Rotation, Alabama | collected 2011 | reverse complement strand
TAAATCCCACACCACAACCGCCGCCGCCGCCGCAAAACCTCACGGCCATCACGGTGCTCTCGAATCAGATCAACCTTAGCTGGTCAGCTGCCTCGGGCGCCACGGGTTATCTCATCAATCGCGACGGCGCGCCGCTCACTACGACCCCGGCTACAACCTACGCGGACATCGGCCTGGTGCCCAACTCTTACCATTGCTACACCATCGTCGCCTCAAATAGCGCCGGGTTCTCAACTCCGAGCGCCTCGGCATGCGCCACCACCTTTGCGAGCTATGCCCCATTCGTTCTCGACGGGGCTGTCGATTTTCCCGCCTATCTCGTCGCCTCTAACGGCATGACAATTTACGCCGCGCTTCGTGGTTCCAAACTCTATGTTGCCACCTGGTCTCCCGGCACCAGCGGCGCCAACGATCACTTCATCTTCGTCACCGATCAACTTCTCGCCGGAGCCACCTCCAATGCTCCCTGGGCCAAAGCCGGCAAAGTCGCTTTCGATCCCATCCGTAAACCGTATCTCGCCGCCGAAAGTCTCAGCTCCTATATCTCCTGGTACAACGGGTCAACCAATGCGCAAGCTTTCAAAGCATCCTCAGCCTCCGGGCAAATGGAAGGCGTTCTCGACCTCATCTCTGCCTTCGGCTATCTCCCCACCAATATCTACATGGCCGCCGTCGCCTACCAAACTGCCGATGGCGGAGCGGTCGCCGCGCAGGCCCCTGCCGGTTCCGGACCCGACGTCAATCCCAATGAGTTCTTCGCGATTCCCGTTATCGCTTTACGCGATCACAACGCCGACGGCCTCTACGACCGTCTCGACCCGAACCTCGATTTCACATTGCAAAGCATCCGTCGCGTCACCAATGGTTATGCCATCACCTGGGCCTCCATGCCTGGCCGCACATATCAGGTAGCCTCCGCCTCCAACCCCGCGATTCTCTGGACCAACCTGCCCAACTCCCTCACCACCGCAGGCCCCCTCCAGATCTCCCTCACCACCACCGACATCCCCCCCGCCGCCGCCGCGCAACGGTACTACAAAGTAAAACTCCTCCCGTAAAACCAATCTGGTAGCAGAAAACGTCAGTTTGCTCTGATATTCCTTCCGCCATACCGGTTTGGCCGAGGCTGCATTAATGATCGAACTGACGTTCGATGCTACGAGGTTGTAACCTACTCTTCATCTGGTGCGTATTATATGTAATATGGCGTCCGGCGTGACTCAGAAACTTTTAATAACAGTTTTCCTGTTCCTGGCATCAACTCTCGCTATTGCAAAGCCTGATGATGGCGGAACGAAGAATACTTTGACGGAAGGTCCGCGCATCGTTTCAGCGGCGAATCTCGATATCGGCCGCCTCACACCCGACTTCAGCTTCACACCAGTGAACGGCAAATCTTTCCGTCTTTCCCAACTCAAACCGAAGAAGGCCATAGTCATCGCCTTCACCAGCACTTCGTGTCCGGTTGCAAACCGCTACGTCTCCACGCTTGCCGCCATCGAAAAACAATTCGATTCGCAAAATGTGAATTTTGTTTTCGTGAACCCTGTTGAGACAGACTCTCTGGACAGCGTAAATAAGGCAATTCGTGAGCATGGACTTCGCGGGCCGTACGTTCGCGACTCGGAAGGACGTCTGGCCAAAGCGCTTGGGGCGCGTTCCACCACCGAGGTCTTCGTTCTGGATGCCGCGCACACCCTGATTTATCGCGGCGCAGTCGATGATCAATACGGACTCGGATATTCCAAAGACGCTCCGCAAAATTCCTACCTTCTCGCGGCCCTTAAGGCCGTCATTGCGGGCGACAGTCCCACTATTAGCGCAACCACCGCTCCGGGGTGCGCTCTAACCCACGCGGGAAGCCGCCGCGAGTCGGAAGCATTAACCTATTATGCTCGCATCTCGCGCATTCTCCAATCGCACTGCACCGAATGTCACCACACGGACGGTCCCGCTCCGTTCTCTCTCGAAACGTATCGCGATGTCGTAAGTCATGCGGGCATGATGCGAAAACAAATCGAACGCGGCGCCATGCCACCCTGGTTTGCCGCTTCACAAAGTGAAAATCCCCATCGCTGGGCAAACGATCGCACCCTGCCCGCGCAGGACAAATCTGACCTCATCGCGTGGCTGAGTGGCACCCATGCACAGGGCGACCCTGCCGATGCCCCGCTGCCCCGCAACTATTCCAAAGACTGGCAAATCGGCGCTCCCGACGCTGTCATACGCATCTCTGAAGCGATTCATGTAAAGGCCACAGGGAAAATGCCCTACCAAAACGTATTCGTTTCCACCGGATTCAAAGAGGATCGTTGGGTCAACGCAGTGGAAATCCGTCCCACCGCCCGCGATGTCGTGCATCATGTTCTAGTCTTCGTCCTGCCAGCCGGCACGGATGAATCCCGGCAAAAACGGCGCGACGCCGAAGGCGGCAACTTTTTTGCCGTTTACGTGCCTGGTAACAATGTCCTCAAATTTCCGGACGGCTTTGCCAAACTCATTCCTGCGGGAGCAAAACTTCACTTTCAAATTCACTACACACCGAAAGGCACGGCAACCCGTGACCAGACCGCCATTGGCTTGAGGTTCACCAAAACACCTCCGCTCCACGAAGTGCGCGTCGCGGCCATTCCGGCTAAACTGGATATCCCTCCCGAAGATCCCAATTACGTCGCCCACGGCTTTCTGCCTGTGCCGTTCGACGCCAAATTAATGTCGTTCATGCCACACATGCATGTGCGGGGAAAATCGTATCGCTACGAACTGAAACGTCCGGATGGAAAAGTCGAACGTCTGCTCGATGTTCCTCACTACGATTTTAATTGGCAATTGCAGTACTGCCTTGCCGATTTCGTGGATGCTCCAGCGGGAAGCACTCTGCTGGGCACAGCTTGTTACGACAACAGCACGAACAATCCAGCCAATCCTAACCCGCAGCAGCGCGTACGCTGGGGACAGCAAACCGACGACGAAATGATGCTCGGCTACCTCGAATATTACATCCCGGGCATACCTGCGACCGGAGCGCAGCCGTCGCTGGTGGAAGCGGCTCTGCGCGACGGGGGGTTCATTTTCAATGGCCTGGACAAAAACCACAACGGAGTAATCACCATTGACGAATCGCCTTCCGCCGCCCAATTCCGCCTGGCGGATGCGGATCACGACGGAGAGGTGACCCGCGACGAATTTAAGAATTACTGGCAGCGGCAGCGAGAAAAGCGGCGGGCCGGAAACGTGAACTGATTCCAGGTTCCGCGTTTTTCATTCTCCTTCCTCCTTTTAAATTTTTCATCTCCAGTCTTTGTCAGCGGGGCCCGGTTCGCTATAGTGCGGCGCTAAATGGGATCTGACACAACCAGGCAAGGACGGGCAATACGCCCATTCACAAAACTTTTGGCGGCCAACCGGTCCGAAATCGCGGTTCGAATCTTCCGCGCCGCGACCGATCTTGGTCTCCGAACCGTCGCCGTGTACGCGCAGGCAGACCGCTTCAGCATCCATCGCTTCAAAGCGGATGAAGCTTACATGGTGGGCGAAGGCAAAGGTCCCGTCGCCGCTTATCTTGATATACCTGGAATCGTCGCGCTTGCAAAACAAACCGGCGCGGAGGCCATTCACCCTGGTTATGGCTTCCTCAGCGAGAACCCGGAGTTTGCCCGTGCCTGCGCCGCCGCCGGCATCACCTTTGTCGGACCACGGCCCGAATTGCTGGAAATGATGGGCGACAAAACCGCCGCCCGCTCCCTCGCCAAGCGCATCAACGTGCCCACACTTACCGGAACGGAACAGGCCATCACCGATCGTGAGGAAGCGCTAAAGACCGCTCGCGACATCGGATTTCCATTAATCATTAAAGCCGCCTTTGGCGGAGGTGGCCGCGGTATGCGCGTCGTCCACAAGGCTGCCGATCTCGACCGGTTACTGGATGAGGCACAGTCGGAAGCCGACCGTGCGTTCGGCAATCCTGCGGTGTTCCTGGAAAAATATATCCGCCACGCCAAACACATCGAAGTGCAGATTCTCGGCGACCAGCATGGAAATGTGATTCACCTCCACGAACGTGATTGTTCGGTGCAACGCAGGCATCAGAAGGTGGTCGAGGTGGCACCGAGTTATGGCCTGCCCCAGGACGTTGTGGAAGAACTTTGCAACGCCGCTGTGCGCATGGCGAAGGAAATCGGCTACGACAACGCGGGAACTATCGAATTCCTCTACGACCTCGACCGGCACGAGTGGTACTTCATCGAAATGAACCCTCGCATCCAGGTGGAACACACGGTTACCGAAGTCATCACCGGCCTGGATTTGGTGCGGGCGCAGATTTTGATCGCACAAGGTTATGAGCTCCATGGCCGCGAAGTCGGCATGCCGCGTCAGCCGGATATTTCGCGGCGGGGATTTTCCATTCAATGCCGCATCACCACGGAGGACCCGGAAAACAAATTCATTCCCGACTACGGCAAAATCCTCGCCTACCGTTCAACCGGCGGCTTTGGAATCCGGCTGGACGGCGGCATGGGATACGCCGGCGCGGTCATTACGCCGTATTACGACTCCCTGTTGGTAAAGGTCATCGCGTCGGGTCAAACCTGGGACATCGCCCGCCACCGCATGGACCGCGCGCTGCGCGAATTTCGAATCCGCGGCCTGAAGACCAATATTCAGTTTCTCGAAAACGTCATCAACAATCCCATCTTTGCCGAGGGACGCGCGACGACAACACTGGTTGATGATAATCCCGAACTTTATTCGTTCACCCCGCGACGCGATCGCGCCACCAAGCTTCTTAATTTCCTCGGCAACCTGATCGTAAACGGCAATCCGCACGCAAAGGGTTTCAAACCCTCCAAGGTGCTCGAAGCGGCTAAGCCGCCCCCTGCGGATGCGGACAGCCTGCCCCCAAAAGGCACCCGGGATCTGCTGCTGGAACTCGGTCCCAAAAAATTCACGGAATGGATCTCCAAAAACCGCCGCCTGCTGATCACCGACACTACTTTCCGGGATGCGCACCAATCCCTGATGGCAACGCGAGTTCGCACGTTCGACATGCTCACCTGTGCCGCGCCCCTGGCCCGCCGGTTGGGCGCGCTGGATAACGGCTTGTTCTCGCTCGAAATGTGGGGTGGCGCGACATTTGACAGCGCCATGCGATTCCTTTCTGAGGATCCTTGGGATCGCCTTCGAAAACTTCGCGCCGCCATTCCCAACATTTGTTTCCAGATGCTTCTGCGCGGTTCCAACGCAGTCGGTTATTCGAACTATCCCGATAACGTCGTCGCCGGTTTCGTAAAGCATGCCGCCAGTTCCGGGATGGATATCTTCCGCATTTTCGACTCATTGAACTATCTGCCCGGCCTGCGCGCGGCGATGGAAGCAGTCCACAGCACCCACGCCATTTGCGAGGCGACCATCTGCTACACGGGCGATATTCTCGACCCAAAGCGCGACAAGTACACGCTCAAGTATTATGTGCGAATGGCGCGTGAGCTGGAAAAAATGGGCGCGCACACGCTCGCGATTAAGGACATGGCAGGCGTGTGCAGACCATTCGCCGCCCGCAAACTCGTCAAAGCGCTGAAACAGGAAGTCGGTTTGCCGATCCATTTTCACACTCATGACACCAGCGGCATAGCATCCACCAGCATATTGCAGGCGAGCGAGGCGGGCGCCGATATTGTGGACCTGGCCATCGCCTCAATGTCGGGCAGCACCAGCCAGCCGAATCTCAATTCGATCGTCGCCGCGCTGCAAAATACCCCGCGCGACACGCGCCTGGACCTCCCGACGCTCAACGAGTTTTCGGATTACTGGGAAAAGGTGCGCGAATACTATTCCGTCTTCGATATCGCCCCCAAAACCGGCAGCGCGGAGGTTTACCTGCATGAAATGCCAGGCGGCCAGTACACTAATCTGCGTGAGCAAGCCGCCAGCATGGGCGTCTCGCATCGCTGGCCCGAAATCGCCCAACTCTACGCCGGCGTCAATCTGCTGTTTGGCGATATTGTAAAAGTTACGCCGTCATCCAAAGTTGTCGGCGACATGGCCCTGTTCCTCTTCAGCCGCGGTATCAAGCCCGAGGACGTCGTTAATCTCGAACCGGGTGTCACCCCCTTCCCCGAAAGCGTCATTGATATGCTCAGCGGTGGACTCGGCTGGCCGCCCGGCGGCTGGCCCGAAGGCGTTTGGAAAGTAGTGCTGGGCACGGACAAGTTTAAGCAGGCTCGCAAACGTTACAAGGAAGCGACTCGCAAAAACAATCCCGCCAAAGGGTCTCCGCTCGAACCGGCCGATCTCGACAAGCTGCGCACCGACCTTTCCTCGAAACTCAAGCGCCAGGCTGCCGATGACGATCTCTATTCCCACCTGATGTACCCGGATGTCTTTGCTGCCTTCGAAAAACACCGGCACGATTACAGCGATGTGAGCGTTCTACCCACACCGGCCTTCTTCTATGGCCTGAAAATGCGCGAGGAGATTTCCGTCACTATTGAACCGGGGAAGACACTCATCATCCGCTTCGTCAATGCCAGCGACCCCGACAAGGAAGGACGCCGCACGGTCACCTACGAACTGAACGGCATGACGCGCGAAACCTACATCGCTGACAAGCACCTTGCCACAAAGGTCAAACATCGCGCGAAAGCGACCCTCACCGACCCCCGTCAAATTGCCGCGCCGATCCCCGGTTTGATCGCCACCATCGCCGTCACCGCCGGCCAAAAAGTGAAGAAGGGCGACAAGCTGTTGATGATGGAGGCGATGAAAATGCAAACCACCGTATCTGCTCCCCTCGATGCTGTGGTTGATGAGATCCTCGTGAACATCGGGGATACAGTCGAAAGCAAGGACCTCCTCATGAAGTTGCGGGCCTGAGCATGGATACCCTGCCCCAACTGTTCGAAAACAATCGCGTCTGGGCTCGCAGCATCCTCGAACGCGACCCCGAATTTTTTGCAAAATTGGCCCGCCAGCAGGCGCCCAAGTATCTTTGGATTGGCTGTTCGGACAGCCGTGTGCCGGCCAATGAAATCGTCGGCCTCCTGCCCGGCGAATTGTTCGTGCACCGCAACGTTGCAAATGTTGTTGTGCATACCGACCTCAATTGCCTATCGGTCATGCAATTCGCTGTGGATGTGTTGAAGGTCGAACACATCATTGTATGCGGCCACTACGGCTGCGGCGGCGTTCAGGCCGCTCTTCGCCAGGATAGCCTTGGCCTGGTGGATAACTGGCTGCGCCATGTTCAGGATGTCCGGCAAAAATACGAGGCGGAACTGGCGGCCACGCCGGATCCCGGGGAGCGTCATAACCGGTTGTGCGAACTCAACGTTATTGAGCAGGTAGTGAATGTTTGCCAGACATCCATCGTTCGTGACGCATGGAGGCGCGACCAATCCATTGCCGTGCATGGCTGGGTCTATGGCATCAAGGATGGATTGCTTCGGGATTTGAATACCAGCATCGCAGCCCCCGCGGACATGCCCTGGTACTGGGATCCAAAAGAAGCAAAGAAAATCTGATTAGCCAGATCACATTCCGCCGCTTTCACTACGGTCCAGTGTCAACGGTGATCCGGAAATAGCGCTTGGCGGCGGTGGCGGCGGCGTTGGTGAGGGTGGTGACGGCGACGCGATTGGTGGCGTCCACGCTGGTGAGGGGATACTGAAGACCCTCCCTCGCTTCAAAACCGGTGCCATGCCATTGACATCAAAAGGTGAATGCGCGAGCATCGAGCTGTTCAGCTCGTCAAAACCAGCAGCCGTTCCGTCCAGTAAGTCTGACGGTCAATTGCAATATGAAGACTACCTTTCCCGGAAGAAGACCCGAGCACTCCCGCTGCAGCCTATTCAAATGGCGTCATTGGATTATTGCCTGCGTATTCGTCGCGGCAATCGTGCCCGATCCGAGTCGCGTTTCCGCGGCGACATTTACCGTGGTGAACACGAACCTTGCGGGCCCGGGGTCATTGCAACAGGCGATCTTTGACGCGAATACCAATGCGGGAACGGACACAATTAATTTTGCCATCACGAACGCGAGCCTGACGATTGGTCTTTCGAATGCCCTGCCCACGATAACGGAACCGGTCACGATTGATGGGGCAACGCAGACAGGGTTTGCCGGCGCACCGATAGTGGAATTGAATGGCACCAGCGCCGGAGCGGCAGTGGACGGATTGAAAATTAATACGAGCAATTGCGTTGTCCGCTCGCTCGTAATCAATCGTTTTTCCGGGGATGGGATTGAGATAACGAACGGCGCGAACAATTCGATTGGCGGTTGTTATATTGGACTCAACCTCGCCGGGACGACGGACCAAGGCAATTCACTCAATGGCGTATTCCTGACCAATGCGGCGAACAATACGATCGGCGGGATATTCTCGACCCAACGGAATTACATTTCCGGCAACAATGCGAACGGCATTCTCTTAGGAGGCGCGTCCGCCACCAATAATCTCATCCTGGGCAACATCATCGGCCTTAACATTACCAGCGCGGCCATAGCCAACAGCACAGACGGTGTACGCATCAACGGTCCCTACAACATGATCGGGGGCAGTACGACGGGTGCCCGCAACGTTATCTCCGGCAACAGCAGCGATGGGATCGAATTGGCGCTGGCGGCCACAAACACCGTTATCAAGGGGAACTATATTGGAACGGACACGAGCGGTACGCTGGACCGTGGCAATACAGCGGACGGAGTATTTGTAAACACCGCCCCGGGCGTGGTGATTGGCGGAACGTTGGCCGGCGAGGGCAACCTGATTTCCGGCAATAACAACAGTGGCATTGAACTTTCAGGCGGACAATCTACGAACAACGTAGTCCTAGGCAACATTATCGGCACCGACGCCACACGAACGATGCTCATACCCAATTCGCTGCACGGGGTTTTGATCACCTCCAATTCACGCAGCAACCTGATCGGCGGCGTGCTGGCAGGAGAGGCGAACAGCATTTGGTTCAACACTCAGGACGGCGTCAACATTGTATCCGGCACTAACAATACGATTCGCGGCAACTCCATCTTTGCGAATGGCACCAGTGCCGCGCATATCGGCATAGATATTGGGAGCACGGATGGCATCAGCGCCAACGACGCTGGCGATGCGGATGTGGGCGCGAACCAGCTTCAAAATTTTCCCGTCCTCACAAGCGTTAGCAATTCGGCCACGGAAGTTACGATTGTGGGCAGCCTCAACAGCCGGCCTTCAATCACCTACACCGTGGACTTTTATTCGAGTCTCACAAACGACCTCTCCGGCAGCGGCGAGGGCCAGACCTGGTTCGCCTCGACCAACCTGACCACGGGCGCGGACAGCAATGTGAATTTCACGGTTTCGTTTACGATCACACTTTCCGGCCGTTCCATTTCCGCCACGGCAACCGATCCGGCCGGTAATACTTCCGAATTCAGCGCGAACGTGGCGTCCGTCAGCACGGCGGCGGGACAGATATTTACGGTGATCAACACGAATGACAGCGGAGCGGGCTCATTGCGCGAAGCCATAAACAATGCCAATCTAGCCGTTACCACCGGCGACCGCATCGAATTCAACATCCCCGGCTCGGGAGTGCAGACGAACAGCCCGGCGACAGCACTGCCCGAAATCGTAGACACGGTCACGATTGATGGTTATACACAGCCGGGGAGCGCGACCAACACTTCCAGCGGCACGTTTAACGGCGCGGTGGCGATCCGCATTGACGGCAACAGCGCGGGCACCGCCGACGGCCTGCGATTGGTCGCGGGGTCGGGGCACGTGATCCGTGGCCTGATGATCACTCGTTTCAATGGCGACGGCATTGAGATGGTGAGCACATCACTCAGCAACCGAATCGAGGGGTGCATCATCGGCCTTGATTCGGGAGCGACGGACCAGGGCAATTCGCAGAACGGAATTCTGGTCAATTCCGCGGGTAACGTCATCGGTGGCACGAGTTCAGGCGCGCGCAACGTTATTTCCGGCAGCACCAGTGATGGCGTGGAGATCAACGGCGCTGGCGCATCGAATAATATCGTGTCTGGAAATCTGATTGGCACCGATTTTACCGGCACGTTGGGTCGTAATAATTCGGCCGCTGGAGTGCTGATTTCAACGGCTCCGGGCGTAACGGTTGGCGGTGTCACGGCGGGCACACGCAATTTGATCTCCGCCAACTCCACACACGGCATCAGCCTGGTGAATGCGTCCGGCGCCACGATACAAGGTAATTACCTCGGAACTGACGTCAGCGGCGCGCTCGATTTGGGCAACGGCAGCGATGGAATCAATGTGAACGGTTCAACCAATAGCGTGATTGGGGGGACAGCCGCTGGAGCGGGCAATCTCATATCGGGCAACAATAGCGATGGCATCGAGTTCACCGGCCTCGGGGCCACGAACAACATTGTGCAGGGCAATTACATCGGGACGGATGCATCAGGCACCAACGGGCTTCCCAATAGCGCAACGGGTGTTAATTTGAACAGTAATGCCCGCGCAAATCGCATCGGCGGCATTGGGGCGGGTGAAGGCAATACCATTGCATTCAATCTCGATGACGGCATAGCAGTCGCCACCGGCACAAATAACACCTTCCGGGGCAATGCCATTTTTTCCAACGGCAATTCCGCGGGGGAAATTGGGATTGACCTTGGCACCAGCGGAGTCACAGCGAACGATGTCGGGGATGCCGATGCTGGAGCCAATCAACTGCAAAACTTTCCGATATTATCATCCGCCCTCAATTCGAGCACGGGCACTGTGGTTACCGGCACATTAAACAGCGCTACGAACCGTTCATTTGAGGTCGATTTTTACTCAAACATAACCCCCGATGGTTCCGGAAATGGCCAAGGCCAGTATTATCTTGGATCGACCAACGTGACCACGGATGGCAACGGCGACGTGTCCATTACGGCCCTCCTGGCCGTGACCAATCTGGCAGGGCGATACATCACCGCCACTGCAACGGATACCAACGGCAACACATCCGAGTTTGCCACCAATGTCTATGCAATCAGCTCGCTGCCCGGACAAACGTTTGCCGTTCTGAATACCAACAACAGCGGCCCCGGTTCCCTGCGCCAGGCCATTGCGGACGCCAATACCGCAATCAATTCCGGCGACACAATCGTTTTCGCCATCACGAATTTGACGACTACAATCGTCCCGACCAACGCGCTGCCAACGATTATCGATCCAGTCAGCATCGATGGTTACACGCAGCCTGGAAGCGCCACGAATACCTCCAGCACGGCATTTAATGGAGTCTTGCCGGTGCGCATTGATGGCGTCATCGCCGGAACGGGAACCGACGGGTTGAAGTTTACGATCGGAGGCAACACCGTACGCGGACTGATGATAACGCGCTTTAGCGGCGACGGCCTGGATTTTTCCGGTGGCGGGACGAACAACATTCAAGGTTGCGTTATCGGACTGGATGCGGCCGGAACGGATCAGGGATGCGGCGCCAACGGAATACTGTTCACCGCTTCGGGCTGGAACACGATCGGAGGAACAAGCACCGGATCGCGTAATGTGATTTCCGGCAACAATAGTGACGGGATTGAAATCACGGCGGCTGGATCATCGAACAACACGGTGCTGGGGAACCTGCTCGGCACCGACTTTACGGGCGGAATCAGCCGGAATAATAGCGCCAACGGCATACAGATTACTTCCGCACCGAACACAACGATTGGCAGCAGCGCACCGGGGGCTCGCAACGTCATCTCCGCCAACTCCAGCTCCGGCATCGGGATTTCCACAAGCTCGGATACGATCATCCAGGGAAATTATGTCGGGACGGATGCTTCAGGTACGGCGGACCTTGGCAACGGCACCGATGGAATCAACCTAAACGGTTCGGCCAACGGTATGATCGGGGGCGGCAGCCCTGGCACGGGCAATCTAATCTCCGGCAACGGCAATGACGGCATCGAGCTTACGGGGCTGGGGACTTCAAATAATATTGTACAGGGCAACCGGATCGGCACAGACGTGAGCGGAACCAGCGCGATCGCAAATAGCGGCCCGGGTGTAAATATCGGGACGAGCGCGCGCGCAAACCGGATTGGCGGTATTGGAGCGGGGGAAGCCAACGTTATAGCGTTCAACCAGGACGATGGAGTGCAGATTTCCAGCGGGACAAACAACGTGGTGCGAGGAAATTCCATTTATGCAAACGGGAATGCAGTGAATGAGCTAGGGATTGATCTCGGCACAGCCGGAGTGAGCGCCAACGAAACGGGAGATGCGGACACCGGCGCAAATCAACTGCAGAATTTCCCGATCCTTTACTCAGCGTCGAATTCTTTGGCGGGCACGGTCATCAACGGAATACTGAGCAGCGCGACCAATCGCTCATTCGACCTGGATTTCTACTCGAATGTGTTGCCCGACAACTCGGGGAGCGGCCAGGGCCAGGTGTATATCGGATCCACGAATATTACGACGGACGGCAATGGCGAGGCGCTGTTTGTTGCGATCCTGCCGGTGACGAATCTTACCGGCCGATACATCACGGCGACGGCTACAGACACGAACGGCAACACGTCCGAGTTCTCCACCAACGTCTTTGCTTCGAGCACTCTGGCGGGGCAGACGTTTATAGTGGTTAACACGAACAACAGTGGCCCGGGATCGTTGCGGCAGGCAATCACGGACGCCAATGCGGCAATCAATTCCGGAGATACGATCACCTTTGCGATCACGAATCTCACCACGACGATCGTTCCCACCAACGCGTTGCCGACTATTATCGATAGCGTGACAATCGACGGTTATACGCAGCCTGGGAGCGCCACGAATACTTCCAGCACGGCATTTAACGGGGTACTGCCAGTGCGCATTGATGGCGTCATCGCAGGAACGGGAACGGATGGACTGAAATTCACGATTGGCGGGAATATTGTGCGCGGCTTGATGATCACCCGATTCAATGGGGACGGTCTGGAGTTTTCGAGCGGTGGAACGAACCAGGTTGAAGGATGTGTGATCGGCCTTGATGCGGCCGGAACCGATTTGGGAAACAACGGGAATGGACTCGTGTTCGTGTTCTCAGTGGGCAATACCATCGGTGGGGCTTCTCCGGGCGCCCGAAATGTCATTTCCGGAAACAATGCCGATGGGGTTAGTCTGAGCGGTGGAGCTACTTCCAATAATATTGTGCTGGGGAATCTTATCGGCACAGACCTGAACGGCACAGTTGCCCGCGGCAATAGCAGCGACGGTGTCGAGATTGGAGCGTCGGCTGGAAACTTGATTGGTGGATCTACCGCAGGCGCGCGCAATATCATTTCAGGCAACAATACTACCGGCATAAATATCAATGCAGCCCGCGCTTCCAACAACATAGTGGTTGGCAATTTTATCGGTTTGGATGTCTCCGGCACGCTGGACCTGGGGAACGGAGGGGCCGGGATCACGATTGCGACCGCGGCGTCGTTTAATACCGTAGGGGGCATTTCCGCGGGCGCGCGCAACATCATATCAGGGAATGGAGGCGCGGGGATCAGTATTGGAGGCAATATGACCGGAACGATTATTCAGGGGAATTATATCGGCACGGACGTGACCGGAACGCTCAATGTAGGCAATTCAGATGTCGGCATTGGTGTGAACAACACTACGGCGAGCGTGATCGGAGGCACGGGAGCGGGCGCGGCGAATATCATCGCATTCAATCTGAATGACGGCGTGCAGATTTTGTCCGGCACGAACAACATGGTGCGCGGCAATTCAATCCATTCCAACGGGAATGCGGCGAATGAGCTGGGAATTGATCTCGGCACGACGGGAGTCAGTGCCAACGACGTGGGTGACGCCGATAGCGGAGCCAATCAGTTGCAGAACTTTCCGATCCTTACCTCCGCTTTGAACTCACTTGCTGGCACAGTCGTCACCGGAACCCTGAATAGCGCCACTAACCAATCGTTCGACGTGGATTTTTATTCGAACGTTTCTCCTGACGGATCGGGCTGTGGCCAGGGACAGGTTTATCTCGGCTCAACCAACGTGACCACGGACGGCAGCGGCAATGTGACTTTTACCGGTCTGCTGACCGTGACGAATCTCACCGGACGTTACCTCAGCGCCACGGCCACCGATGCCAACGGAAACACTTCGGAGTTCGGGACCAACGTTCTTGCGGTGAGCACCATCCTCGGCCAGACCTTTACCGTCATCAATACGAATGACAGCGGCCCCGGTTCATTGCGCCAGGCGATCAGTGATGCCAACGCCAATATCTCCGCCGGCGACACGATTACCTTCGCCATCACGAACCTGGGCACGACGATCAGTCCGGGTTCCGCGCTGCCCACCATTATTGATCCCGTGACCATTGACGGCTACACCCAACCCGGGAGCGCCACCAACACTTCGAGCAGCGTCTTCAACGGCACGCTACCCGTCCGCCTTGACGGCGTTTCAGTCGGCGTGGGCGTGGATGGTTTGAAGTTCACCCTTGGGGGAAACACCGTGCGCGGAATCATGATCACGCGCTTCAACGGCGATGGCATGGACTTTTCCGGAGGCGGCAGCAACGTCGTGCAGGGTTGCGTCATTGGATTGGACGCCCTCGGTGTGGACGTGGGTAATAATGCCAACGGGATCCTCTTCACCGCGTCTTCCAACAATGTGGTTGGCGGCATTTCCCCGGGTTTGCGCAATGTTATATCAGGCAACAACAGCGACGGCATCGAATTCAGCGGTTCGGGATCTTCCAACAATGTTGTGTTGGGCAACCTGATTGGCACTGATCCGGGCACCACCGTGGATCGCGGAAACAGCGCCAGCGGCATCCTCGTCAGCGCCGCGCCGGGCAATGCTATCGGCGGCACGGCAACCGGTTCGCGCAATATTATCTCCGGCAATAACGACGGCGGCATCAAGTTTCTGAACGCCGGCGCCAGCAACAATGTCGTGCTTGGCAATTACATTGGTTTGGACGGCTCGGGAACCGTCGACCGACCAAACAGCGGCAGCGGCGTCGAGTGTGACGCCGCCCCGCGCAATATAATCGGGGGGAGTGCCGCGGGCGCCCGCAACATCATCTCCGGGAATACGGGCGCGGCGGTAGAAATCTGGAATGCGGGCGGAAGCGGAAACCTGATTCAGGGCAATTACCTTGGCACGGATGTCTCCGGCACTTTGAGCCGGGGGAACTTTTCGTTCGGGGTGATCTTCCACATTTCCGCCAACGGCAACACCCTGGGCGGCGCCACCGCGGCTGAGGGCAATCTCATCTCCGGCAACACTGGCCACGCGGTGTCGATTGACGGCGCCAACTCCACCAATAATATTGTGGCCAATAATTTCATTGGCACCGACGTTACCGGCACACTTCCCCTCGGTAACGGCGGCAGCGGCGTGCTCATCACAGGCTCCGCCCATCACAACACAGTTGGAGGCGGCGGAAACACCATTGCATTCAACCTTATCGACGGGGTGAGGGTTGTTAACGGCGCTAACAACTCCATCCGCAAAAATCTCATTTTTGAAAACGGTGGACTTGGCATCGAGTTGGGCCTTGCCGGCGTCACGCCCAACGACCCCGGCGACCCCGACACCGCCGCTAATCAGTTGCAGAATTTTCCGATCCTGCTGGCGGCGACGAATTCCAGCACGAATGTGGTGATCATGGGAATGCTTAACAGCATTACCAACACGACCTTTGAGATAGAGTTTTATTGTAATCAGTTCAGCGATCCGAGCGGCAACGGCGAGGGGCAGCAGTACCTGGGCACTACGAACGTCACAACCGACGGGAGCGGCAACTGCAGCTTTACGGCTGATTTTCCCGCAATGCTGCAAGGACGGCACGTGACCGCGACGGCGACCGACCCATTCGGAAACACGTCCGAGTTTGCCACGAATATCCTTGCCGTAAGCACCATTCCGTCGAGCAATTTCGTGGTGACTACCATCGCGGATTCGGGAACAGGTTCACTGCGTGAAATTATCACGCTCGCCAACGCCTGGATCTCCGCCGGGAACGACACGATTAGTTTCGCAATTCCAGGCGCCGGGCCGCACACAATACTTCCCACTTCTGCCCTTCCCATGATTACCGATCCGGTAACGATAGATGCCTTCACACAATCGGGCGCGAGTTCCAACACACTGGCCCCGGGCAACAATGCATTATTAAAAGTAAATGTGGACGGTTCGTCCGCCGGCACTGTGGATGGTTTACGGGTTGCCACGGACGGTTGCATCATTCGTGGTCTATCGATCACCCGCTTCCAGGGCGACGGCATTTCGATTGAGAATGGCGCAGGGAATCGGATCGAAGGGTGCTACCTGGGCCTGGCGACAGACGGCGCAACCGTAAAAGGCAATACGGAGAATGGAGTGCTAGTGCTGACGAATGCGTCCCAAAGTAGTATTGGAGGCGCCACACCGGGAGCGCGTTGCCTGATTTCAGGAAATACACACGGAATTTACCTGGACGGATCTTCGTCGAACCTGGTGCAAGGTTGCTACGTTGGGACAGATGGGAGCGGACTTCTGGATCGTGGAAATACGAATAGCGGCATATTTATCAGCCGCGCAAACGCCAAACAAAATACGATCGGCGGCACGAGCAGCGCGACACGCAATGTAATTTCCGGCAATGGCGAAGCTTTCAGTAGCGAAGGTAACGGCATTACGCTATCCGAATGCATTTCAAATAGCATAATCGGCAATTACATTGGCACCACAGCCACCGGGAGTAGTGGGTTGGGCAATCAGCAGAACGGGATCAGCCTCTGGTATGGGGCGAGCACAAACTTCATCGGCGGCGAGATGGCAGGCGCGGGAAATGTGATTTCTGCCAATTCAATAGGCGTCAATTTCAGCGACAATTACCCGGATCAAAGCGGCAACTTTGTTTTTGGCAATTTGATCGGCACAGATGCAATGGGGACATCGGCTTTGGGCAATTTTTCATCCGGCTTGAGTTTTAGCTTTGCAGACGGAAACAGAATCGGTGGTCCCCGAATAGGTCAACGCAATGTGATTTCCGGAAATTTCGGCACGGGAGTGAACATCAATCCAAGCGCTGCCACCGGAAATATTGTCCAGGGGAATTACATCGGAACGGACATATCGGGAACAAACAGTCTCGGAAACGGTGGCCCCGGAGTGGACGCTGGCTCATCATACACAGTAGTCGGAGGAACAAACGCCGGTGATGGGAATGTCATTGCATTCAATGCCTACACAGGCGTTTCAATTTTCGGTTTTTCCTCAAGCTGTTCGATATTGGGCAACTCAATTCACTCGAACGGCGGACTGGGTATTGATCTCTACATCACCAGCTTCCCAATTGTTGGAGTTTCCGCCAATGACATAGGCGACGCGGATACCGGCGGCAATGGATTGCAGAATTATCCCGTGCTCACCAACGCCTTTTTCAGCCCGCTCCAAACAGTCATTGAAGGCCGCCTGAACAGCGCCGCAAACAGCAGTTTCCACCTGGAGTTTTTCGATAATGGTTCGGCCGACACGAGCGGCTTCGGAGAAGGCCAGACTTACCTCGGTTTCACGGATGTCATGACTGACGGAACCGGCAATGCAACCTTTGCGTTTGTACATCCCGCTGCGCTTGGCTCCAATCACGTCGTCACCGCCACCGCCACCGACGTTAACAATAATACTTCCGAGTTTTCAGCTGCGCGCGCGGCCGTGCCCTATGACACCGTGGATTTAATTCTCAACCTGACTGACTCCGGTGATCCGGTCGCCTGCGCAACTAATTTCACTTACAGCATCACAATTACAAATGATGGCCCTACAAATGCCACCTCCGTGGTGGTGACCGACTGGCTCCCTGCAAACGTTAATTTCGTTTCCGCCACACCCTCCCAGGGCACAGCCACAAATAGCAGCGGCATTGTCACGTGGAATGCGGGCACGTTAAACTTTGGTGGAACGGCGACCCTCAGCATCGCGGTGATGGCAACAGCGAGCGGCTCGCTCTCCAACTTTGCGTCGGTGACGGCGTTTGAAACGGACAATAACCCATCGAATAATTCCGATATCGAATATACGCAGGCAGGCGTGGCTGACCTGGCTGTCAGCACCGTGGACTCCCCTGACCCGGTGGTAGCGGGCCAGCCGCTCACAAATGTCGTAACGATCACCAATTTTGGGCCGGACAACGCGACAAATGTGTCCTTGAACTACAACTCGTACTATTCTTCCATAATTGCTTCCGTAGGAGTTTCTCAGGGAAGTTACTATCAAAGTGGCGTATTTGTTTCATGCTCGTTCGGAACCATCTCGAATGGCATGAGCGCCACACTTACGGTCGTCAGCTACCCGACTGCCAGCGGTTCTATCTACGATATCGCATCCGTCACGGCTACCGAAGCCGACCCATTCACCGGCAATAACGTTATTTCAGAGCCGACCTCGGTAATTGATGGACCTGGCATTTTGCATTTTTACACCTCCACTTACAGCGTTAACGAAAACGGAGGCGCCGCAGCTATACTGATTCAGCGTGACGGCGGAGCGATTGGCACAGTGACGGCAGTTTTGAGTTCCACCGGAATTACGGCAACGGCAACCGCCGACTATGCCTCCACCAACATAACCGTGACCTTGACCAATGGCGAAACGAGCAAGACCGCTCTTATTCCCATCGTGGACGATCTCTACAATGAATGTAACGAAGAGTTCGCCATACTCCTGAGCAACCCAACTGGCGGCGCGGTAATGCTCAACCAAACTAACGCAAACGTGTGGATATTCGACAACGAGGTCGTGTCCAGCGGCTCGCTTCAAGCGGTTTCCGTTATCAACACGAATCTGCCTGTTTCGGCTGGCAATCGCTGGTCAGTTGCCCCGTCCATTAGCGCGGATGGCCGGTATGTGGCATATGCCAGTCTCTCTGCCAACCTCACGCTGAACGACAGCAATTTTGACACCGACATATTTGTCAACGATGCGGTGACGCATTCGAACCATCTGGTGAGCGCAACTCTGGCCGGAGCAAGCAGCACAGGCGGTTATTCGCAACGACCGCGAATCAGTGGCGATGGCCGCCTGGTCGTGTATCAAACGTACGCCCCGGATCTTGTCGCCAACGATACGAATGAGATGGCCGATATTATCGCGCACGATCGAGGGACCGGGTCGAATATTCTCGTCAGTGTCAATGCCGCCGGTTCCGCCAGCGGAAATAGCGCATCCTACGCATCAGTCTATCCGCCAACGGTGAGCAGTAACACGCTGGCAGTAGCATTCGAAAGCTTTGCATCTGACCTCACGCTCAACAGCGATGCAAATAGCGCGCAAGACGTCTTCGTGCGCAACCTCGCCAATAATACCACGTGGCTGGCCAGCTTGAACCTGGCGGGAACGGCGAGCGGAAATAATCAGTCCTACTACCCTGTGATCAGCGGGAACGGCGGCTTTTTGGCCTTCCTGAGTTCCGCCAGCGATTTGGTCGCCAACGATTCGAATTTTACCGACGACGTGTTTGTCCGTGACCTTACCAATGGCATCACCACTCTGGTCAGCGTGAACAGCGCCGGCTCGGATAGCGGCAACAATATTTCGGCTTTTGCTCCTCCCGCAATCAGCGGCGATGGCCGCTATGTTGCCTTCGTCAGCTTCGCCGACAACCTGGCAACCAATGTTGATCTCAACGGACAGCCCGACGTTTATTGGCGCGATTTGCAATCCGGTGTCACACGCCTGGTCAGCGTCTCTACCAATGGCAACAGCGCAAACGGTTACTCGACGCTCATCGGACTTAGCGCGAACGGCCGCTACGCTCTCTTCAATAGCTACGCGAACGACCTGGTCGCGGGAGATACAAATTCAACACAGGATGTGTTCGTGCGGGATATGACGCTGGACGTGACCACACTGGTGAGCGTTAATTCCAGCGGCTCCGGCCCCGGCAATGGTAGTTCACTCGAAACAGGAGGGATTAGCGACGATGGCCGCTACGTCACCTTCTCGAGTTACGCCACGGATTTGGTCACCGCAACCAAGCAGCCTTTCATTATCGACGTCTTCGTTCGCGACCTTGTCGCCGGAACCACCACGCTCATCAGCTCGCGGAGCGGCAGCACCGATGGTGGAAACGATGATTCATATGAACCTGTTATTAGCGCTAATGGTAATGTTGCAGCCTTCAGCAGCACTGCTCAGGACATCGCCTCCATCGATCACAACGGCGATTACGATGTCTTCTCCCGTAATCTGAGCACTAATGCAACCACGCTTCTCTCGTTCGCCACGGGAATGACCAGCAGCAGCTATTCGTATGATAGCGTGATGAGTGCGAATGGAAGCTGCGTGGCCTTCACCAGCTATGGCTACAATCTCGCATTGGAGGATACGAATAACACCACGGACATATTTTTGCGCGATTTGGCGTCCGGTTCGAATCTTCTGGTCAGCGTAACCACGTCGGGAGCCGGCAGCGGGAACGGCTACTCCGAAACTCCTGCTGTTAGCGCCGATGGCCGTTACGTGGCCTTTTACAGCGAAGCATCCAACCTGGCCGCCGGCGACACCAACAATGCCGGGGATGTTTTCCTGCGCGACACGGCGGCGGGCGTCACCTTGCGGCTAAGTGTGAGCAGCAATGGTTTGGCAGCAGCCAACAGCGGATCATTTAATCCCCACATGTCTCCCGATGGCCGGTTTGTGGTTTTTGAAAGTGGCGCCAGCAATATCGCCACCAACGATCTCAACGGCTTCTACTTCGACATCTTCCTCCGCGACAGCAGCAACTCTGTTCCCGAACTGATCACCGTGAATGGTGCGGGTTCAGGGTCGGTCACCAACGACAGTTTTGCTGCCGTGGTTAGCGACGAGGGCTACTACGTAGCCTTCGAGAGCTATGCCGGGAACTTCGGTCCGGCGGATTCGAATGATCTACTGGATATCTATGTTCGGGATCGCGTGGGCGGCACGAATATTCTGTGCAGTCCAAACCTGGCTGGAAACAACGGCGGAAATGGCCATTCAACGACCGCATTTATCAGCGCTAATGGACGTTACGTGTTCTTTAACAGCGATGCGAGCGATCTCGTCGTGGGTGATACAAACAACGCCACCGACATTTTCCGGTTCGACGTGATCACTCGCGGCATTCAACTTGTCAGTGTCAATTCCAACGGAGTGCCCGGCAACAGCTATTCCTATCTCGGCTCCATTTCTCCCGATGGCCGGTACGCCGCATTTGAAAGCGGCGCCAGCGACCTGGTATCCACAGATGCAAACGACGCCGATGATGTGTTTGTCCGGGACCTTGTCGCCGGCACTACGACTCTCGTGAGCGCCAATTGCAATGGCACGGGCGGCGGCAATGATTATTCATATTTGCCCGCCATCAGCGCGGATGGCCGCTACGTGGCGTTTGAAAGCTACGCTTCGGATCTGGCGCCGGGAGATTATGGCGCCGCAGTCGAAAACGTTTTTCGGCGAGATCTTTTATCCGGGACGACGGTGCTCGTCAGCCAGAACCGCGTGCTGACCGGAGGGGGCAATGACCACTCATACTACGCCCACATCAGCACCAATGGCGCCGTCGTCAGTTTCGAAAGCGACGCGCGCGATCTCGTTGCCGCGGATGCGAACAATAATACCGATATCTTTGTTTGGAATGCCGCGATCGCCGGAGCAACAGTGGATCTTGTGCTCGACAAATCCTCATCCACCAATTCCACCTTCCAGTTCGACCCGTTCAGCTACGTCATCACTGTAACCAATCAAGGCGCAGGCAGCGCCACCGGCGTGGTTGTGAGCGACACACTGCCGGCAGGACTCACGTTCAATTCGGCGATTGCGTCGCAGGGCACAATCACAAACTCCGGCGGGACAGTGACTGCCGGCATCGGAACTCTCAATGTGGGCCAGGGCGCCAGCGTCACTATCACGGTCACCGCTACCAACACGGGAACAATCACAAATACCGCTTCGACTGCGGCAGTTCAGACCGATTCCTCGCCGGCGAATAATTCGGACTCGGCAGCCGTCACGATTGTGCCGCTGGTTCCGCCCCCGTTGTTTGCCGCAGTCAGCGGCGTGCAATTGCAAGTCTTCTGGCCAGGTTCAATCCCGAACGTTTTCACGCTGGAATCCACGACCAGCCTGGCGCCCGTAAGCATTTGGACGCCTGTAACCAATTCGGTCTCAATTGTGGGAACAAACCGTGTCGTGATTTTCACACCGATACCGGTTGAACCTGCGCGCTTCTTCCGTTTGAAGCACTAGCGCGAAGATATTGGCGAGGCTGTTTTAGGGCACTGCGATGCGGTAGAAACGCTGCGAAGCAGGAGCGTTGGTGTCCACCCATGACGCTGTCGGACCGGAAGCAATCAAACTGCCAAGAATGTTCCAGGAAGTTGCGCTGAGTTCGTCCTTGTACAAAACCTGGTAAACTCTGCCGTTCACGGAGTTCCATGAAATTGTCGCGTTGGCTCCACCCGCATTGACGATCGTGGGACTGATCAGAGGAGATGGACCGGCCACCGGCGTGTAGGTCAGGATTACATTTCCCGTAACATCCGTTGTATTGGTAAAAGTGCCCATGGCGTAAGCGGCATTCAGGAGGGTGGCGAATTTGGTCTGGCCTGCGTTTGTTGCAGGGCCGCTTAACGCGATAATTTTCCAGGAGTGCGCGCTCTGCCAGAACGGACTGTTGGTCGCGGGAGCCGTGGCAGAACCTGTAAAATTGATCGAAAGTTTTGAAGTTCCACCCAGCACAAGGTTGCCGCCGGTGAGCGAGATAACGTCAAAGTTGCCGTCGTTCGTTGAGTTTGAGGCCAGCTCCCAAAAAAAAGTTCCGCCACTGCTCAAATCCAAGCCATTCCCCGCCGTCAACGTTCCTGCGCTTTGGCCCGGGGAAACAAGGCCAGTCACTGAGATGGGGCCGGAAATCGCTCCCGTGCCGGTGAGACTTCCATTGACGCCAACGGTGACATCGCCAATCCCGGTTCCGCTGCCAGAGGCGTTATTTACAACCAACGTCCCGGCGTTAACGATTGTGCCACCAGAAAAGGTATTTGCGGCGGTCAAAA
>JADMIO010849006.1_pt1 | contig 23028 bp, 11 predicted proteins | sample 8958161 | NCBI WGS metagenome assembly JADMIO01 (sample SAMN16585339, study PRJNA669376) | soil metagenome | isolation source: Crop rotation soil | place: USA: Cullars Rotation, Alabama | collected 2011 | reverse complement strand
CTTTCCCGTTGCCGAGCTGCAGGGTGCTGCCGGAGCTGATGATGGTTGTACCGCTGAACGTGTTGGAATTGGTGAGGGTCAATTTGGATGCGCCGGCATGCGTAAAGGTGCCTGGGCCGGCGATGGCGCCGGAGAGGATGGCGTCGTCCGAGCGGTTGATGATCAGGTTCGCACCGGCGGAGATGGAGACGCTCACAAAACTGCCGGCGGCGGTGCCGTCGCCGACCAGCAGGGTGCCGAACGCGAGTGTCGCGACGCCGGAGTGCGTATTGTTCTTCAGGTAGGCGAGTGTGCCTGTGTTGCCGGTGGTGTTGATGGTGAGCGTGGAGGAGCCGGCGAGGACGCCATTCAAGTCGAGCCGCCCGCCGCTGCCGATGATCCAGGTTTGGTTGGCGGTCAGTGTGACGCTGGCGGCGGCGGTGCCGGTGATGGTGTTGGTGCCGCTGGTTTGTCCAAGTGTGCTGAGTCCGGCGGCGTTGTTGAGGGTGAGCGTGAAAGTGTCGCAATCGAGGATCCAGCCGCCGGTGTCGGTGGACAGCAGCACGGACCTGATGGCGACCGATGCCGTGAGCTTGGGCTGGTTGGCGGTCACCGGGCCGCTGAAGACGACGTCGTCGGTGGTACTCGGAGGGACGCCTGGAATAGCGGCGCCGACGAGCCAGTTGTCTTTTGAATTGAAATCGGTGGAACTGGCGCCGGTCCAATTAAAGGTAGCGGCCTGGGAGCCTGCACAAGAAAGAAACAGAGCCATCGCCAGCGCAAATTTCGATGAGTGAATCACAGTGAGATATTCCTCGTGAAAGACATTGGAAAATCGTTTGCGAACTACCGGCTTCGAATTTTTTATGAATGATTGCGTGCCGTGTGCCTTGTGGTTGCGGATGGAATAAGGTGATTCCAATGCAACATTACTGCGACGTTCGGCCTCAATGAAAAAAGCTGTCTGAGTGATTTGGGTCACTCTCAAACGTCAGCAGCGAAAATAATCAGCCGCGGATTCTGAAATTTTTTGCAGCGTGCGCTTATTTTTTTTGAATGGCCTTTTTTCAGGAATCTTTGGCGGAATTCAAGAACTGACCACATATAAGCGTGCCGAGTCCGGCAGTGCACTGGAATGGAATAATCAATGGCGCAAGGGGCAGAGATCGGGCCGGAAGGGTCGGGCGGGCCGCCGCAGTTCAGGGCGGAGAGTCACGAGTTGTTTACTGCGCTGCTGATGAAGAACCATGCCTCATTAATGAGTTACATTCTGGGGCTGATGCCGAGGTGGGCGGATGCGGAAGATGTGATGCAGCAGACGAGCGTGGTGTTGTGGCGCAAGTTTGAAGAGTTTCGGCCGGGGACGGAGTTTCTGGCGTGGGCCTGCAAAATTGCGCGTTACCAGGCGCTGAACCATTATCGCAAGTTGCAGAGTGACCGGCATGTGTTTAAGTTGGAGCTTGTAGAATTACTTGCGGATGAAAGTCTGGACGATGCGAATCAACTCGCGCAGGAGCGGCATGCGCTGCAGGTGTGCCTGGAGAAGCTGGATCAAAAAGCCCAGCGCTTGTTGGAGAGGTGTTACGAATCGGGGATGACATTTACACAGATCGCCGCTCAGATGGGCTGCTCGGCGAACAGCATTTACAAGAACCTGAACCGAATACGCGAGACCTTGCTGGCGTGCGTTCAACGGACTTTGCGAACGGAGCGGTCATGAGGTCAGACGAGACAGAAACGGGATCCGCGGGCGAATTAACGGCGCTGATCGGGCGGGTGCTGGATGGGGCCGCGACGACGGAAGAGCGCGTGCGGCTGAACGACTGGCTATTGCGCGATGGTGAGGCGCGGCGGGTGTATCGGCGCTATGTGAATCTGCATGCGGCGCTGCGGAGCCGCTATGCGCTGCCGGTGGGGCAGCGCGAGGCGCTGCGGGCATCGGAGCGAAAGGAGCCGCGCCGGGCGGAGTCGCTGGCGTGGCGCGCGGGCCGGGTGGCGGCGGTGCTGGCGGTGCTCGCAGGGTTGAGTTGGGCGGGGTTCGCGCTGTGGGGACCGGGTCCGGTGGTGGCGCATTTGTCGAAGGCTTCAGGCGCGCGCTGGGGGGCTAGCCGGCAGGCGCTGGCGGCGAATGCGCAGTTGAAGTCGGGGCACATGGATTTATCGGAGGGCATGGCGGAGCTGACGTTGAGCAACGGCGTGCGCGTGGTGCTGGAGGCGCCGGTGCAGTTCAATTTGCATTCGGCGGAGAAGGTGAATCTGAAATTTGGGCGGCTGGTGGCGTATGTGCCGCCGGCGGCGACCGGGTTTGTGATCGAGACGCCGCATTCGCGCGTGGTGGACCTGGGGACCGAGTTTGGCGTCGGCGTGAATGATGGCGGCGAGACTGAAGTGCAGGTATTCCGCGGCGAAGTGATTACTCAAGTGAAGGGGCCGCAGGGGCAGCAGATCGACCGGCACCTGATGGCGAGCAAGGCGATGAGCATCAACACGGCGGCGCAGACGCGCGGGATCCCGTTTCAGCCGCAGCGTTTTGTGCGCATGTTTCCGACGGACAACGACAGCGGCCAGAAAGGCGGGCCTGTGTACAACCGCAGCGTGCACAGCGAAGTCCATGTGCTGCCCGCGCCGAAGACGGTGGCGATCGACGGGGATTTGGGCGAATGGGACACGCGCGGGACATTTCACAGCGCGTGCATGCCGCCGTATCGCGTGAGTCATTATGTCGACGGGACGATGATGTACGACGAGAAGTATTTGTACGTCGCGGCGCATGTGGGCGACCCGGCGCCGATGTTGTCGCAGATGGATCCCGATGCGGATCCGCAGCAGTACTCCTGGCGCGGCGGCAGCGTGATTGTGCGCTTGGTGACGGACAAGGCGTTGAGCGCGAACTTCAATGCGCGGGGCGTGCCGGAGCGGACGATCAAGAATCCGGAGTACGGTACGCGGCCGGAGGACCTCAGCGAGCAGATCGTACATTTGACGATGTGGTATCACCAGCCGGCGGCGAAGGCGCGCTTGCAGGTGTCGTACGGCATGGATTTCCATGGCGAGTTGACGCATCCGCTGACGACGGAAGAGTCGGACGGCAAGATGCGGGGCTGGAACGGGATGTTCAAGCGCGACGCGGATGGGCGCGGGTACACGCTGGAGTACGCGGTGCCGTGGTCGCTGCTGAACGCGGCGTCGCGTCCGCCGCAGGCGGGGGACCGATTGGCGTCGACGTGGACGGTGCATTGGAGCGACGAGAAGGGCGCGCTGTCGCACGGGCACCTGGTGGAGATCACCAATCCGGCGTCGAAGCCGTTTCGTTTTCTGCGCGGGGATTCGTGGGGCAAAGCGCTGTTTCAGGGACGAGAGTTCGTGCCGCCGGTGTTAGATGAGAGCGGATTACGTTGAGGGGTGAACGGCATTTGTCTTTAATCCAATGCGCTCGCCGTTCAATGGCACATGCTGATTGAATGGCCTCATCGTGAATGATTTTTTGATGAAAGAAAAACGAGGTGTTTGTGAATCGCATTGTGCTGGGATTGGCGTTGATGCTGGTGAGTTGTTTGAGTCGCGGACAGACGCCGGGGTTTGGGGAGTTTGACAAGCAGGCACAGGCCGGCGCGAAACTCACTGTGGTATTTTTTGGGGCGTCGTTGACTTGGGGCGCGAACGCGACGGATCCAAATTTGACGTCTTACCGCGCGAAGGTTGCGCAACGGCTGGAGGCGGCTTATCCGCTGGCGCGTTTCAAATTTTATGACGCGGCGATTGGCGGGACGGGATCGCAGCTCGGACTGTTTCGGCTGGAGCGCGATGTGCTGAGCCGCAAGCCGGATTTGGTGTTTCTGGACTTCACGGCGAATGACAATATTTACTCGGACAAGGTGGATTCGCTGGCGTCGTACGAAGCGATTGTGCGACGGATATTGACTGAGGCGAAGGCACCGGTGGTGCAGGTGGTTTTTCCGTTCCGCGGAGATGCGGAGAAGAGTTCAACGAGGGGCATGCTGCGGCGGGATGCGCATTTCGCGATTTCGAAAGCGTACCGGACGGGGATTGGCGATGGGGTGGAGTTGATCCAGGAGAAACTTAAGGCGGGCGCGGTGACGACGAAGCAGTTATGGCCGGTTGACGGGGTGCACCCGGGCGATGCGGGGTACGAGCTGTTTGCGGAAGGCGCGTGGCAGGGTTTTCAGCGCGCGATTGCTGACGCGCGCGGGACGGGGTCGCAGTCCGGGGTCGATTGCGTGGTGCCGGAGAAGATGCTGTATCCGGCGACGTACATGAGCTCGGCGCGGGTGCGGATTTCGTCGCTGACGCCGCTGCCTGAGGGCTGGCGCGTGGAGCAGCCGAATGTGGTCTCGGCGTATTTCGACATGCTGATGTCGCGCTGGCTGGATGATGAGACGGTGGTCTCCAGCAAGAAGCCGCACCAGCCGCTGAAGGTCAAATTCACGGGCACGATGGTGATGGTGTTCGGGGAGTCAACGCCGAAGTCGGGGAAGTTCCGCGCGCGAATCGATGGGAAACTTGTCGAGCACAAAGACGGCAAGCAGACGGGCGTGCGCGACTTTGATGCGGGGCGGCTGGGCGTGATCATGAAGGCGAATTCGCACATGGTCGAGATTCTCGCCGAGGGTTTGGATGGCGCGCAGGAACACACGCTCGAGATCGAGCCGGTGTTTGCGGCGGGCCTCGAGCAGGAATTGCGGATCGAGAGTATTTGCGTCGCGGGGGAGAAGGCGGCGGTGAAAGTGGACGCCAAGTAACATCGCAATCATTTCTCGCAGAGAGCGCAGAGCTCGCAGAGACATATTTTTTAACGCATCATTTGGAATATCCAGTTCAATGAAAAAAGTTTGGTTGATGTGTGTGTGGGTGGTGCTGGCGTTGGGGTCGGCTGGTGCAACTGAGAGCGAAAATCTGGGGATCCAGGTGCTGCCTGCGCCGGGGAAAGTGGTTGCGGATGGGAAGGTTGACGACTGGGATTTGAGCGGCGGGATCTTTGCGTGCGGGGATGCGGAGAAGGCCTCGGCGCAGTATGCGATGTGGTTTCACGCGATGTATGACGCGGAGAATTTGTATCTGCTGGCGCGCTGGGTCGACCCGACTCCGATGAACAATCCGGGCAGCATCAAGGGCGACAATGGCTTCAACGGCGACTGCCTGCAGGTGCGCGTCGTCACCGCGCCGGACATCATGGACAAGGAAGTTTCAGCGCCCTATTCGAAGCAGCCGGATTCTTCGACGATGCGCACGACGCATTTGACCGCGTGGCGCGATCACGACAAGCAGGACATCATCGATTTGAGTTACGGACGCACGTTCAAAGACGGCGGTGTCAAAGACGCGAAGACGCAGGGCGCGGCGCAGGCGTTTCTTGAGAACGCCGATCACAAAGGGTATGTGCAGGAACTGGTGATTCCGTGGAAGCTGCTCAAGAAGGATGGCGTGGAGTTGAAGGCGGGCAGCAAACTGCTGATGACGCTGGAGCCGAATTTCGTCGTCGGGACGGGCGGGCGGTTGACAATCAAGGACTTGTTTAAGTCGGGCGTGGCGATTGACCGCGTGTTCACGTTTCAAGGCAGCTTGTGCTGGGGCTATGCGACGCTGGAGGCGAAGGGCAATCTGGCGCCGCGGCCGGTGCGGTTGGCGGATGGGCGCGAATTTCCGGTGCGCTTGGAGAATGGCATTCCGGTTGTCGATTGGACGGGGCTGATCAAGAGCAAGATGCCGGAGGGCTTTAAGCCGATCCGCATTTCGCTGCCTGAAGATTCGCATGTGTCGCTGAACATTTTCGCGGCGGACGGCACGGTTGCGCGGCAGTTGTTGACCAACAATTTTCTCACCAAAGGCGAGCATGAAATCAAATGGGACGGGTTGACCACGATGTCGGTGCGCCGGCCCGGGCAGCCGGTGGCGGCGGGCGCGTACACGTGGGAGGGATTTTATCACGCGGGGATCGGATTGAAGTTGCGCGGCTGGGCGGGGAACAGCGGCAGCGCGCCGTGGAGCGGCTGGGGCGCGGACCACGGCAATCCGGAAGCGTGCGCGGCGTTTGGCGAGCAGGTCTTCTGCGGCTGGGGCGGCGGCGAGGGTGACAAACCGCTGCTGGCCTGCGATACGAAGGGCAACATCAAATGGAAGAACATCCGCGGTGGAATTGCGAGCGCGGGGCCGATTGCGACGGATGGCAAGACGGTGTACGCGTTCAACAATGTCGGGCAGTACGCGAAAAAAGCGATCTACCGCGTCGACGCGCGCACGGGGCAGTACAGCGACTGGAGCGCGCTCAAGAGCACTGATCTGACGATGAAGGACATCTGGGGCGATGAGGCGGATGTGCCGCAGAGTCCGTCGGGACTGGCCGCGGCGCCGGGGAAGGTGTTCGTGAGTTTTGCGTCGAAGGATGCGATTGCGGTGGTCGATGCGAAGACGGGAAAGGTACTGAAAAAACTCAGCGTGCCGAAGCCGTCGGGACTGGCCTCGAACAGTGCGGCGACTGTGTATGCGGTGACGAATGGGCGCGAGGTGGTGGCGATTGACGTGGAGAGCGGCGCGGTGAAGCCGGCGGCGAGCCCGGCGCTCGAAGGGAAGGAATGGACGTCGGCGATTGCGGTCGATAAGGCGAACAATTTGTATTTGGGGATCCGTGAGAAGAATCAGATCCTGGTGTTCAACGCGGAAGGCAAGCAGACCCAGACGATCGGGCGCGCGGGCGGGCGGGAGAAGCTGGGGCCGTGGACGGCGGACGGTGTGTTGAACGTGCATGGGCTGGCGATAGATGGGAAGGGACAACTCTGGGTTGCAGAGAATGATGGCGCGCCGAAGCGCGTGAGCGTGTGGGACACGGCGACGGGGGCGTTTAAGTTTGAGTTGTTTGGCGCGGCGACGTATGGCGCGACGGGGGCGGCGATCAATCCGCTGGATGCGAACGTGCTCGTCGGACAGGGCTGCGAATGGCGCATCGATCCGAACACGGGTAAGTCGCAGTGTCTTGGCGTGATCACGCGCGCGGGAATGGGCGCGTCGCGATTTGGGTTCAGCCCGGATAAGAAAAAACTGTACCTCGCGATTACGCCGCAATTTTTGCACGGCACGCATCCGGTGCGGATCTTTGAGCGCTTCGGGGATGCGAATTACAAATTGCGTACGATGATTCGGCGCGTGGATGCGCCCGGCGGGACGAAGGGCAAGAAAGCGTATGCCGTCGAGGTGTGGTCGGATGCGAATGACGACCAGCAGGAGCAGCCGGACGAAGTGAAGTCTTACGCGGTCGAGCTGGGCGGATGGATCAACGGCTGGTATATGCCGATGACGCCGGAGCTGACGTTCTACGGATCGCTGTATGAGCTCAAGGTGACCGGGTGGACCGCGTGCGGTGCGCCGCAATACGATTTGAATCAGGCGAAGAAATTGCCGGGTCCGGCGAACGCGGGGAGCCGCGGCGGGATGGGCGCGCAGCACGGGCATGGTTCGGCGGACGGGAAATTCATGCTCTGGAACGGCGGGTACGGCGAGGACCACGCCACGTTCGATTGCTATGACATGGCGACGGGCAAGGCGCTGTGGACGTACCCGAACAATTTCACGGGTGTGCATGGGTCGCATCGGGCGTGCGCGCCGGAGGTCGGGATGATTCGCGGGGCGTATGACATCTGCGGGTCGGCAACGCTGCCGGCGCCGATCGGGAATGTGTGGGTGGTGCCGACCAATAAAGGTGAGTGGCATGTGCTCACAGAGAAGGGATTTTATCTGACGCATCTGTGGCAGAGTGATCCGACGCAGGTGTCCTTTCCGGACCAGGCGGTGCCGGGGGTGAGTTTGGATTCGTGTCCGCCGGGGTCGGGCGAGGAGGCGTTTGGCGGATCGATCACGCAGGCGCTCGATGGGAAGTTGTATGTGCAGGCGGGACACATCAGTTTCTGGGACGCGGAGGCGACGGGACTCGAGACGATTAAGGCGCTGCCCGGCGGGAAGCTTGAGTTGAGCGCGGAGGACGTGAAGCAGGCGGAGAGTTTCCGGACGCGCTACATGCAGGATTCGACGCGCGTGAAGAAGGTGTTGATTGCGAAAGGCACGCCGGTGTTTTCGGGCGATCTGGACAAGGATTTTCCGGGCGCGGATGTGGCGAAGTATGAGAAGGAGAAGGCCACGGCGGTGCGCACGGCGCTGGCGTATGACGAGAAGAATTTGTATGTCGCCTGGGAAGTGAAGGACGGGTCGCCGTGGGTGAATGCGGCGGACGCGCCGGAATTCATGTATACGCGCGGGGATGCGGTGGACTTGCAATTGTCGACCGATCCAAAGGCGGCAAAGGAGCGCAAGGAAGCCGTGAAGGGCGATCTGCGGTTGTCGATCGGGCCGTTCAACAAGAAGAATGTCGTGATGCTCTATCGCAAGGTGGCGGGCGCGGATGGGGCTCATTCGAAGTCGTTCAGTTCGGGCGTGCAGAAGAATTATGTGATGGAGAGCGTGATCGAATTGACGGACGCGAATGTGGAGGTCAATGTCGATCGCGTGAATAAGCGCTACGTGGTGGAGGCGGCGATTCCGCTCAGCGCGCTGGAGCTGAAGCCGGAGGCGGGGCTGGTGATTCAGGGCGACTTCGGCGCGATTCACAGCGACAAGCAGGGCAAAGACACGGTGCTGCGGTCGTTCTGGAGCAACCAGAATACGGGGCTGGTCAGCGACGAAGTGTATGAGCTGCAGATGGCGCCGAACAGTTGGGGCCAGTTTGAATTCAAGTGAGCCAATTTAAGGAAGCGTGGCGATGCGTGTCTGGGTGCTGGTGTGCGTGATGGGCTTGTGCTGCGGGGCGGTGTGCCGGGGCGGGTCGGCCACGGCGGAAGCGGCGAAGCAGGAGATCATCAAGAACCTGTCGGACTTCAGCGCGGCCGGGATTTCGCGGCGGTTCGGGCCGGACTATGAGTTCTTCCATAAGACGCCGGTGAAGGAGACGCCGCCGGCGCTGATTTGGCTGCGGCCGGATAAGGAAGTGAAGGGCAAGCGCACGTACCAGGTCGGCGGGGACTGGACGAAGTCGGCGGGAGACTACAGCAGCACGCAGGGGCAAATCGTGTATTTCCCGGAGCAGGGACCGGGCGTGGACCGCGTCAGCATTCACCAGATGGACCACAATAATTTCTGTCAGAAACCGGAGGCGCCGTGGAACAGCGGGTTTCGACCGGAGCCGAGTGTCAATGAGTGGAATGCGGCGGCGGGCGGCGCGCTGGGGGTGCCGCTGGGCATGGCGCGGGGCTTGGGGACGTGGTCGAATTGCGGGGTGATCTTGTTTTCCAGCGGCTTCATCGGGACGGCGGGGACAGTGACGGCGAAGGGCGACCATCCGAGCGTGATGCTGCCGAAAGAGAAATTGCCGATCGCCATCACGGTGACGCCGCGGAATGAGTTCGCGCTGGTGACGGTTTATGATGCGCAAAAGAAAATGGCGCAGATCGCTGTGATTGTGCTCACCGGCGGCGGGGACAAGCGCTTTGTTCACGAATGGCCGGAGAAGCATCCCGGCGTGGCGAACGTGGCGTATTTAACGGGCATGAAACTCGTCGGATATGTAGATCTGCCGGGGATTGTGGGGGCGACGGGGATTACCGCGACGGGGAATAATTTGCCGGGGCGCTTGAGCGGGCCGGATGGGAATGCGGGGCTGTTAAAATCGTTTGACCTCAATAAGCAGAGCGATCGCGATTCGTTTGGGAAGGGGAACAACCGGACGTATACGAACAGCGCGGGGTTTGCGGTGGTGACGGCGCGGTATGAGAACAAGGCGGTGTTTGTGGATTTGCAGCCGATGTTTGAATATGTGCGCGAGATGATGTTTACGACGGACGAGAATTTCAAGAAGACGCGCGACCAGGGGCCGGCGCCGGGGCAGTGGCCGTATGCATTTGAGAAGGAGCCGCGCTGGGCGCCGAAGGTGATTGCGACTGTGGATGTGAAAGAGCCGATGTCGGCGGTGGCGTCGCTGACCGGCGGGGCGAAGGCGCGCGCGTTCATCGCGTCGCTGGACGGGACGGTGGGGATTTATCATGTGGGCGGGTTGGCGACGGAGGCCCCCGCCCTGCCCCAGGAGATTGCTCGAACCGGACAGTTCACGGTCGGCAGAAATCCGATTTGCATGACGATTCATAAAAATGCGCGCGATTCGTTCGTAGTGGCGTCGCGCGGGGATCGAGAGATTGCGTGGTTTAAATTGGATGTGTCCGGCAAGGAGGCTGAGAAGCCGAAGGCCCTCAAGAAGGGACAGCCGGCGCCACCGGCCGCGCCGGTGTTGCCGACGGGAGCGGATACTGCGACCGTGACGCGGCGCTTGAAGGATGCGCGGATGATTGATCCGGTGAATGTGGAGGTGGCGGATACTCACGGGATTGAAACGCATTTTATTACGGTCGCGGATTTTAAAGGGAAGAAGATTATTAATTACCGCTGCTCGCCGATCAAGTTTGCAACGCAGGGCGGCGCGGTATATCCGCTGGGCGAGGATGGAAAGGCGGAGTTTGAATGCGGCGGAGTCATGGAGTTTCCCGGATTTCCGTTCTGTGTCAGTGCTTCAAATGTGAATTGAGTTTTTCAAAGCGCGCCGGTGTAAACTCCCGCATGACGGATTGAGAAACCGGTGCCTGGAGAAACACGTGCGCATAATTGCAATTATTATGGTGGTGGTGTTGGTTGGAGACGCTTGGGCTGAGGAGCCTGATGTGGCGGCGGTGCCGTGGGGGATCGCGGGGTCGGCGAGTTCCTATAGCATCAGCGGGAGCTGGTTTCCGAAGGCGGGGAAAGAGATGGGTGTGCCGTGGGTGCGGTTCTTTCCGGAGTGGCGGAGCCTTGAGCCGTCGAAGGGGAACTTCAAGTGGGATGCGGCGGATAAGGTGTTGAAGTCCGCGGCTGAGCATAAGCTTAAAGTGAATGCGATCTTGATGGGTTCGACGCCCTGGACGAAGGACAAGATCCACGCGTTTCCGATGAACAATCTGGCGGACTGGTCGGACTGGGTGACGGCGTGCGTGGAGCGGTATAAGGATCAGGTACAGCATTGGGAAGTGTGGAATGAAGGCAATGCGGGATTTAATGATGGTAAGCATACGACGACTGATTATGCGAATTTGGCGATAGCGACGTATACAGCGGCGAAGAAAGCTGATCCCAAGGCGCAGGTTGCGCTCAGCGTAGCGAGTTATGATCCGGCTTATATCAATCAAGTATTAATCGCGATGAAGCAGGCGGGGAAGCCTAATTGTTTTGATTATATATGTGTACATCCGTATGAAGTGGCCGGCGGGTTGGAGGATGCTTATGGTGAGATACCATTCTTGTCAATGGGTAAGACATTGCGCGCGATATTGAAGGAGCATGCGCCGGAGAAGGCGAATGCGGAATTGTGGATCTCGGAGATTGGGCACCGGATCGTGAAGCGGCCGGGTGAGAATATGGAGTACAAGGTCGGCGACAACTTGGTGAAGATGTACACGATGGCGCTGGCGCAGGGATTCAAGCGGGTGCAGTGGTTTGAGGGGCAGGATCCGCCGCGCGAGGAGGATGGGTTTGGGTTGCTGAGGCGCGATGGGTCACCACGGCCTAGCTATCACGCGATGAAGTCGCTCACGGCGCTATTGGGTGCGAGACCGCAGTATATCGGATGGCTTGATTTGAGCGCGGGTTTGCCTGGTCCGGGCTTGGGGTTCGGGTTTGTGTTTCGGGGCGCGAATGATAAGCCGGTGATGGTGGCTTGGGCAACGCCGGAGTCGGTATGGTGGAACCCGACCAATTACATTGGTGCGCGCGTGTATAGTTCGGATCTTAAAGTCCATAATATTTATGGCGGTGAGAGTACTGTTTTGAAGGCGGGAGAGGTGCTGCATTTAGAAAAGCCGCAGATCATCAGCGGGCTTTCCGAGGCGGTGGTGGCTGAAGCCCGGACGAATGCGGCGAAGGATTTTCCGTGGGGTGGTGATTTTTCGAAGGCCCAAAAAGTTTATTGGGAAGTCGAGCCTGCCACGTTGAAATATCAGGGCGTGTACTTAAGTAGTAACCATTCGATACCTACAGTTAGACAGGCAGATGGGGTTCGCGGGATATTTCTTTCTGGAAATCAGGCGGCGGGGTTTCATGTCAATCCGACGTTTGCCGATTTTCAGACGAAAGAGTATTTCGTGCGGCTGAAGGTTTGGCGGTTGGCACCCGGAAATGCGGGAATGAATTTGAATTATGAGGTTGCCGACAGTAAGGGGCAGGCGGCGTATAAGAACGCGGGGATGTGGTTTGGGTTGTCCAATAGTCAAGAAGAGCAGACCTATACGTGGCATGTGAAGGATGCGTGTTTTGCGAAAATGTGGGGGTATGATTTTGTGTTCAGGCCGGAGAATTCAGTGCCGTTTCAGATTGTGAGAGTTGAAGTGAGTAAGGAAAGCTTCGATAAGCCGCTGGAAAAGGCGAAGGTTGATTAGGTGCTGAATCTTTTTTTGTGAATCATAATTCATAGCAATAAAAAACCGGCTGCTTGGGCAGCCGGTTTTTGTTGATACTAGTGTCCTGTAAGGTAAATTCGTTGCATTCTTCTTGGCGCTTTTGAACGTGCTCTTCGTTGCTGTCTCCGTCACAGGTTACTCGAACATGCTTCGTCGACAGTCGCCTCGATCACGTTCAAAATCGCCGGCGAATAATGCAACGAATTTACCTTACAGGACACTAGCTGTTGGTTGTGTTAGCGGCAACCGCACATCCCTACGCTCTGATTGACTTGAGTCGAGGTGTAGGTCTGGTTGTTGTAGTTACCGCTGTTGTAGACCTGCTGCTGCTGGTCCATTTTGTTGTCATTGTTGTTGGATCGGCGCAGGGCTTCTTCGGAGAAGCTCTTGTTGTTCGTGGCGAGGTCCGTCGGGGTGTTGGAATTGTCGCTGCGGTTGTCGGTGTTGATCGGGACCGCTTCGTAAATGTCTTCGCGACCTTCAATGTTCTGAATGTGTGCGAACTTGCTGGCTACGACCAGCGGCAGCTGGTTGAGTCGGCCCGTGATGCCGAAGGCTGCGATCTCGTCGCCTGCCTTGATTTCGTTTTTCAGTGCCGATTTCTGGCCGAAATCGACGATCACAACGCGGTTGCCGTAGGTGGTGACTTTCGCGAGGAAGTGATTTTCGGTTTTGCCTTCGGCGGTGACTTCGGTTTCCTTGGTGTCGGTAACCTGGCCCGTTACCATGCGCTGGCGATAGGTCAGGTTCTGTTCACCTTTATCGTTCTCAGAGAGCTTGGGGTCGCGCTGCTCGGGAGTCAACGGGGGCCGATCGGGCTTGGGTTGGGATTCGTCGGCCGCTGAGACGGAGAGCGCGAGGCAGAAGAAGGGAATGAGTCCGAGAATTTTCATTTGAGTCTCCTTATGTTAAACGCAGGTTCAAAGGTTATTTCACACGGAAGTTGACGGAGCCTCGGCTGGTGAAGCCGCCACGACGTCCATCGTAGGTGCCGCTGCCATTCCAACTGCCGCGTCGACCGTTGTCCCAATCCCTGCCGCGCCAGTAGCTATGGTCGTGGCCGGAGTTGCCGTACCAGCTATTGTATGTGGGGCTGGTGCTATAATTATAGCGCGGCGTGTAGTAACCATAGGTATCGTAGGTATAAGGGTGATAATGGGAATAGCCGTGATTGGGGTAATAGGAATAACCGTCACCAACGCCCACCGAGAAGTTCACGTCGGCGGCCTTACTGGAGTAGCTGAAGAACAACGCTACGGTCAGGATGGGAAGAGCAATCCATCGAATCATCTGAGTATCTCCTTAAAAAAGTGCGGGGGAACCAACTGCACGGGGAAGAGCGTGGCAAACTTGTGACCAAAATCCGGCGAGGTTTACGAAAAGTTTCTCGACATTGATTTGGAAATGGAGTAGGAGAGAAGCGCCTTATCGATAACAAGTTTTGATGGGGCTTTTTTGGGCGGAAGTTCATTGATTGGCATTTGAGATGCAATGTCTGGCGCGTGGACACGTTTGTACTTTCACAATGAAGGGGAACCGAACAATGAAACTTACACACATTTTGACAGCAGCGGTCTTTTCGAGTTTGATGGGCATGTCGGCGCAGGCGGCCTGTGGCGGCGGCGGCTATCACGAGCCGGTGCGGGCCTCATCGACGACGACGACCTATGCGCCGCAGCAATACAATACCGCGGCGCCGCAATACAACACCGGCCCGAGTTCCGGCTTTGACGCGACGTATTTTCATCAAATGAGCGGCAGACTGCGCCTCACGGGTGAACAGGCGTCGAATGTGATTCGGGCGCTGAATGAAGTGCGCAATGTGCCGGCGGGTTCGAAGGATTTTGATGCGCGAAAGGAATTCGAGAAGCGCTTGATTGTGATTTTGAACCCGGAGCAGTTGAAGACGTACCATGAAGCGACGAAGGTTGCGTCGCGCTAGTTAAACAATTTAAAATTCGGAGACGCAAACGCATGGGGCGCTTTAAAGACAAATTCTTTTTGGCGCTCACATGCGTTTGTTTTTTTGTGGGTTCGGCGTTGGGTGGAGAGGAAGCGCTCAGCGCCGAGCGTCGGACGTTGAAAGAGCGGCTGGCGCATGCGGGAAATCTGGAGACGGTCGCCGATTATCCTGCGGCGAAGGCCGTTTACCTCAAGGCGACGGTTGATTTCACGGATTATTCGGAAGCGTGGGCGGCGTACGGCGAGCACTTGCGGTTTTACGCGCATGATGAGCCGGCCGCGATCCAGGCATTTCAAAGCGCCATTTCGGCAAAGCAGCAGGACGCGCTGGCGGTGGCGTTTGCCTGGCGCGGACTGGGTGCGATTGAATGTTCGAATGGGCGGGATGAGGCGGCGCTGGGATTTTTCGAGAAGAGCCTCAAAGCATATGCGCTGGCCGATACGCACAGATCATTGTGCCACCTTTATTGCCGGCAGAGAAAATTCAAAGACGCCGCCCGACATGCGGGCGAGGCGCTGAAGCTGGATCCAGATGATGATATCGCGCGCTTGTTGTATGCCGCGCAGTTGCACCGGGCGGGCGAGCCGGAGAAGGGCCGGGCGGAATTTGAGGCCGCCAGCAAAAGCAGCGGCCTACAAACACAGAAGCCTGTGCATTGCTGCGTACTATACAATGCCGCTGGTTATTTGAGCGTCGCGGGCGAAAACGACTCTGCGCTGCGCATGTTGAAGCGGTTTTTCGATACGCCGAATCACCGCCATCTCTCGCGCGAGGAGATTGAGAGCGACGCGGATTTTGATGGCTTGAAAAAGTTGCCGAATTTCAAAACGCTTCTCGATGAAAATTTCAAATCTGACGCGAAATAAGTCATTTCCGCCATCTTGCGCTCACAATTCTTCGCTAAAACTAGGTTATAAATTCGTCAAGTACGTTTTTTCAAAGGACGTGACGTTCGATAGTTGAACACGCAGGTCTAAAATGCGCACAATTTCGTAATGTACGCAACGGCATCCGCCTTTAAAATCGTTGGAATATCGCGTTTTTTCAGCAATCTTTATAGGCCTTCGCGACACAATGAGAGCGAGATGAAAGCTTAAAACTATAGTTCGCGAAGGCCAGTTCTTCAAAATTGTGAGCCGGTGATTTTTCGAGCAGCCTGACTTTTTTGTTTGGCTGTGTCTTAATTTAAACCGATCACCTGTATTCGTGAGTTCGGCATGGGCGGGTGGCCTGAGTAAGTTTAAAGCGTTGTTTGAATTCGACTTATGGTGCGGTGGGCAGAATCAGAGCGGCGTGATGTGACAGGTCCTTGAAAGATCAATCGTTCAGGAAGTTGATTTTCAGCCAAAGTATTTGTGGTAATTTTGAAAAAGACGATATTCTTCGCAAAAACAATTCGTCAATACTGGATTCGAGATGAGACCCCAGCAAGCTGTTGTGAAAGGCGGCTGTAGTCGCGAAACGACACCTTTGATCTAAAAAAATTTAGAGATGGTACGATTCTGCAACCTGTTGCTACAGATTGTGTAACAATAGGGGGCAGACGGAAAAGCATATAGTCATATTAGGCAATTGTCACACCAATTTTGAGCACCTTCGCGGTGAGAGGCATAAAATGAGCACGATTAACGCGACCCGTTCGCCCGTCAGTTTGCTGTCGATTGTATTGGTATCTATGTTCGCGGCAGCTTTATCGCCCTCGGCCCTAGCAGCAACTCGCAATTGGAAAGCCAATGCCGCTGATAATCTGCTGGCTTCGCCGCAGAACTGGGACGTGCTGCCCGTCGCCAACGACGTGCTGAATTTCGGCACGACGGACACACGGGCGCTGATCAACAACTTCGGTACGATCACGTTCAACTCGGTGACCTTTGCGCCCGGATCGCCGGCGTACACCTTTACGGGCAACCAACTGTCGCTCTCCACCGGGATAACGAACAGCGGCACGTCGCTGCAGACGTTTACGCTGCCGATCGCGATGACCGGAAACAGCACATTCAATACGAGCGCTGGTGGTGGCGACATTGTGATCAACGGCGTGCTGAGCGGCGGGTTCGGGATTACGGCGGGCGGGCGCGGCGTACTGACGTTGTGTGCGCAGAACACCTTTACGGGGGGTCTTACGATTTCGGGTGCGACGCTGAAATTGGATTTCTCGACGATTTACTCGCCGTTGACGCTGGTGGTGCCGGCGACGGCGGGGGTGACCTTCAATAGTGGCGCGGGCACGCTGTTCATTCAAGGTAAGGAGAACGTCAATAATGTGCAGAATTTCGCCAGTGGGTCGGTGGGCGGGGCGAGCGGCGCGTATGCGGTGGTGAATAAAAACGGGTCGAACGGCAATAGCCTCGTGACGTTTGGCGGCGGCAATTTCCGAACCGCACAGGTAGTCGGCAGCACCATCGACTTCACGCTTCCGGATGGCACGCAGAACGCCGTCAACGGCATCATGGCGACGCTGCAATTGACGAATCAGATCGTCACAGGGGGAACCGGTCAGAACGGGGATTCGTACGTGACAGTGAACGGGGGAACTGATTTTGCCACGATGTCCGGTGGCAGCGGCGTGTTTTCAAACATCGTGGCGTTTAACAATTACATCACGGCCAACAATACAAACATGAACGCGCCGACCGGCAATTTTCTTGTGAATTCGCCGATCACATTGTCCACGCTGATGAATGTCAATTCGCTGAAGTTCACGGATAACGGTTCGATCACGCTCATTACCGGCAGCAACTTGATCACCGACGGTGCGATCATTGTCGTGCCCGGATCGAACTCTTTCATCTCCGGGGTAACAGGTACGCTTTTGGCTCCGAGCATGTCGGCTAACAACTGGCCTATCCTCAACATTTTCAACAATGGCACGCTGACGTTGAATGTGCCGGTTACAAACGGCGCGGCGAATTTGACAAATACGCCGCTGACGCAGAACGGAGCGGCGGGCACGACGGTGCTGAATGCCAACAATTTGTACCTCGGGGCGACGTTTGTGAACTCCGGTACGCTGGTTGAGAACGGGATTGCCACGGTGAGCAGCGCGCATACGGTCAATCCGGGCGGCGTGCTGCGCGGGACGGGGCAGATCCTGGGCACGACGACGTTGACGCCGCTGGTCTCGACGATCAGCCCGGGACAGCCGGCGACGCCGGGCGTTCTGACGACGTCGACGATCACCACGGGCGTCAATTCGGTATTCAACTTCCGGCTCAACGGCGCGTCGGGTGCATCTCAAAGCGCGCCGGCTGTGAACAACGATTCGATTGATTTGAAGGCCTCCACTTTCAATATGGCGGGGACGCTGAATGTCACCGGGTTGCAGGGCCTGGTGAGCGAGCCGAACAATGTCTACCGCTTGTTTAAGACGACCGGCACGGCACCGACGGGCGCGTTCAACGCGGTCAACCTGCCGGCCGGCTATACGGGTACGATTGCGGTGGTGACGGGCGCGACTGAAAAGTACATCGAATTGACGGTGCAGAATTCGTTTATCTGGACGGGGCTGGGTGCGGACGGCAAGTGGAGCAACCCGAACAACTGGGAAAGCACGGCGGGACCGGGCACTGTGCCGACGTCTGAGTTTGTGGACTTGGTGTTCCCGGCCAGCGCCAATCTGTTCAATCGCAACATGATCAACGACCAGATCTCGACGGTCAATTCGATCACCTTCACTGACGGTGGGTATACGCTGACGAGTTCTGCCGGACGCCCGACTCTCACGTTCAAAACCAATACGGCGACTTCGACGCCGATTGTCAATTCAGCCGGCACAAACACGATCCTGAGCAACCTGGCGTTCCCCGCGGCGTCGACGTTTAATTCGGTCGCGGTGGCGCTGGGCACGCAGTTGACGCTGGGGACTACCGGCGTGCACACGATTACGCCGTCCACGCAACTGACGTTCAGCGGCGCGGGGAACACGCTTGTCAACAGCGCGATCACCGGCAGCACCACGCTGACGATCACCAACCCGGCCGGCGGCACGGGCGCTGTGACGCTGGGCGGTTCCAGTACTTTCTCCGGACTCGCGACGGTCACCAGCGGTATCCTGAAATTCAGTAAGAACAGCGCACTGACGGTGGCCGCGGCGTTGACCACGGCAGTCGGGACGACTGTGGACTTGAACGGGTTTTCGCAGGAAGTCGGGTTGTTGACGCATGCCGGCACGATCACGAACACGGGGACGGGCGCGACGTTGACGATTGGCGACGGTTCGACCGGCGCGGGCGCCTGGACGGGGAACGTCAGCCTGGTTTGGAATCAGGCGAACACGAGTTCCGCTTTAACGGGCGCGGTCAGCACGGTTGGAAACATCACGCTGAATGCCAACGGCACCGGCACGATCAGCTGGACGACTGGCGCGTTGAACAACATCGGGACGATCACCAATTCAGGCTCGAGCGCGTCCACAGTGATCACGACTGTGTCGTCGGTGATCGGCTTGAACGTGACGGGGGTGATTCAGAACTCGGCGAACACGCAGTTGTTGTTGAGCAATACGAACACGTTCCTGGGCGGTTTGAGGATTACACAAGGCGCGGCGATTCTGGCCGCGGCCGCGGGCGCGGGTCCGACTGCTGCGCCGATTATTCTCGGCGGCAATGGCGGCAATCTGCCGGCGACGCTGTATGCCAACACCTTCACGATTCCGAATCCGGTGGTGCTGGGCACGACGACGGGCACGCTGACGATCGGCAACAATCCTGGGACGTCGGCTACGATTGGGACATTCAGCGGTGCGATTTACCTGAATGGAAACAATGTCAATTTCGTCGCTTCGCCCACGACCTCGAACACGGGTGCGATTGTGGTCAGCACCGGCGGCGTGACGGGCAAGGGCAATGTATTCCTGACCAACAACAGCACGGTCGTCAGCACGATCAGTGCGGCGTTGAACAACAGCGGTCTGGTCACCAACAATGGCGCCGGCACGGGCGGCATGACGGTGACCGGCGTGATCGGAATCAATGTCACGGGTGTGACGCAGAACACGGGCTCATCCATTTTGACCCTCAGCGCCGCGAACGTCTACACGTCACCGACGACAGTGACGCTGGGAACGCTCAAGGCCGGCGTGGCGAGCGTGGCGAACACCAGCGGTGCGTTTGGAAATAACTCGCCGGTGACGCTGGCCAATGCGGCCAATACGTCGCTGGACATCGCCGGATTCTCGACGCAGATCGGCGGACTCTCCGGCGGCGGTACAAACGGCGGCAATGTCACGCTGGGGGCGAATGTGCTGTCCGTGGGCGGCGACAACAGTTTGACGCAGAGCGAATATTTCGGCGTGATCTCCAGCACGACGAACGCCGGCGGCGTGACCAAGATCGGTACCGGGACGCAGATTTTGGCTCAGAATGTGACGCAAACGTTCCTGGGACCGGTGGTGGTGAATGCCGGGCGTTTGATTGTGAACGGTACGATTTCGGCGAGCTCGGGCGTGACGGTGAACGCCGGCGGCACGCTGGGCGGGTCGGGCACATTCGGCGCGGCGGTGCCGGTGGTGGTGACGGCCAATGGTAATCTGAATCCCGGCCTGCTGGGCGCGGGAACGCTGATGACGATCAACAGCACGCTGAATTTCACTGGACTCGGGTATCTGACGTTCCGGCTGCCGGGTGCGGGTTCGACGACCGCAGGTGCGAACGGTAATGACGGCTTGGCAACAGGCGGCACGACGACGCTGACGAATGCGCTGGTGAATATTGTCGCCGTCGGCGCGAACAACACGGCGTATCGTCTGATCACGAGCACGGGCACGCTGAACACGACGGGCACGCTGAGCTCGATGGCGCCCGGCTTCACCGGGATCCTGAACAACACGCCGACGGGCACGCTGAATGTCGCGGTGACTTCGGCCACCACGTACACGTGGACGGGCAATACAAGCAATTTGTGGAATCTGGCGGCCAACTGGTCGCCGACCGTTCCGCTGGGCAACAACACGAACGAGCGCCTGGTCTTCCCGGACGTCGCGGCGAATAAGGCGATGAGCAACAATTTTCCGACGACGGCGCGCTTCGGTTCGATTGAATTTACGGGCTCGGGTTACGCGCTGACCGGTACTGCGGTGCAGGTCGACGAGGTCATCAACAATATCCCTGCGGCGACGAGCAACACGATTGGCGTGGCGATTTCAAACGGCAACCGCGGCGTGAGCAACAACGGCGCGGGCACACTGGTGCTGAGCGCGGTGAACACGTACACGGGCCGCACATCGGTCAACGCCGGCACACTGAAGATCGGTATCGCCAACGCGCTGCCGACCGCGGTGAACACCTCGGATGTGTACGTGGCCAACGGCGCGACGTTCGACACCAACGGGTTCAGCCTGACGATCAACGGTTTGAGCGGCGACGGCATCGTCGACAACAATGCGGCGACAGCGGGCACGTTCACGCTGACCATCGGAAGCGCCACGACGAATCTCTCCACGACGTTCAGCGGGATCATTCAGAACACGCAGCAGACGCTGGCGATTGTTAAGAACGGCGTGGGCACGCTGACCTTGGGACATCCCACAACGGCGAATACGTATAATGGCGCGACGACGGTCAATGCGGGCATGGTGGTGTTGAACAATGTCGGCGCGCTGGGGTCGACGGTGGGCAACACGACAATCCTGACCGGTGGGACGGTGGATTTGAAGGGGCTGACGATCAATGAGCCGTTTGGCTTGTTGAATTCGGTGGGCGTGTTCGGGACGGGCGCGCTGGTGAACAGCAGCGGGACGCCGGCGGCGATCGACGGCAATATTACTCAGACGAACTCGTCGTTCACGGTGGGCGGACCGGGCGAGATTGCGCTCGGGCAGGTGGCCGGCACGGCCGCGTTCGCGATTAATAAGGTGAGCGGCAGCACGCTGGTGTTGCGCGGCACGACGGACAATGCGTTCCTCGGGGTGAATGTCAACGGCGGTATTGTGAGCCTGGAGAAGACCAGCAATGCGTCGGTGCATGCGCTGAACACGGCGAGCACTATTGCCGCGGGCGCGATATTAAAGGTGCAGGGTTCGGGCGGCGACCAGATTGCGAATGCGACCGTGGCGTCGGTGGCGGTGACCGGCGTGTTCGACATCTTCGGGACGACTGAATCGATTGATGTTATTTCAGGCGCGGGCATTGTTGACAATTCGAGTTCGGTGAATGCGGAACTGACGCTGGGCGCTTCGAATTCGAGTCCTTCGTTTACCGGCGTGATGAAGAACACCGGATCGGGGTTGCTGACGGTGAGCAAGAGCGGGACGGGCACGTTGACGCTGGGCGGACTCAATACGTTCGGCGGCGGTTTGAAGGTGAAGGCGGGGACTGTGGTGGGCTCGCAGTTGTACGCGTTCGGCGGCGCGCAGGTTGAAATTGGCGAGCTGGGCGGCGGCGCGGTGAATGCGACATTGTCCAGCACGTTCGCGGGCGCGCAGCCCAACCCGATCGTGGTGCCGAACTACAATGCGGGCGGCATCTCGACGCTGACGTCAGGTGTGGCCGGCGCGATTTACAGCGGTTTGATCACGTTAAACGGGCACGACCTGTTTGTGTCGCCGACGACGTTCACGTTGACGCTGAGCGGCGGTTCGGCGGGTGCGCAGACTTCCAGTTTAATTCTCAACGCGACCAGCACGGCGGCGATCACGGTTCAAGGCGCGGCGCTGAATCACACCGGCACGGTGGTGAACCAGGGCGCGGGTTCGACGACCACGACGATCACCGCGCCGATCGGATCGAACGTGACGAGCGTGACGCAGAATTCGATGACCTCGCCGCTGGCGCTGAGCGGTGTGAGCACGTTCTCGGGCGGGCTGCGGATCCTGGCGGGCAGCGTGACGGGTTCGGTGACGCCGCAGGCGTTCGGCGATGTGACGAACACGATCACGCTCGGCAATTCAACGGGCGGTTTGCCGGCGACGCTGTATGGCAGCGGTCCGGTGACGTTCCCGCAGGCGATTTTCCTTGAAAGCAATCCTTCGGCGACCGCGTTGCTGACCATCGGCGGCAACCAGACGGCGAGCACCTCGATTTTCTCGGGTCCGATCAGCGGGAACAACAACCTGATCCTGGCGAGTGTCAACGGCAGTGCGGGTGTGACGCTGACCAGTTCGGTGCTGTCGTTCACGGGCGCGCTGCGTAATCAGAGCACCTCAACGGGGACGACCACGATCACGGCGGCGTTGCCGGGGAACATCACGAGCATCAACCAGAATGCGCTGCTGGCGCCGCTGGTGTTGAGCGGGAACAATTTGTACAACAACCCGACGTTCATCAATGCCGGGCAGGTGGTGTTCAATGGCCAGTCCGGGCAGATTACGGTCAATGCGTCGGGCAGCCTGACGCCGGCGACTCTGGCCGCGCCGGGCACGTTGACGGTGGGTGGATCGCCGGCCCTGATCTTGAACAACGCGGGGGCTTTGAATTTCCGTTTGAATGGCCCGCCAAATCCCAACGGCGGCGGCGCGGGTTACGATTTCATCAACGCGCAGGGCGCCCCGGTGATTGCGAACGGCGTGGTGAATGTGACGAGCATCCCGGGCTTCGGGGCGGGGACGTACCGGCTGGTGCGCACGAGCGGGGCGATCACCGGGACGATGAATGTCGGAACATTGCCGGGGGAAAG
>JADMIO011227270.1_pt1 | contig 23030 bp, 15 predicted proteins | sample 8958161 | NCBI WGS metagenome assembly JADMIO01 (sample SAMN16585339, study PRJNA669376) | soil metagenome | isolation source: Crop rotation soil | place: USA: Cullars Rotation, Alabama | collected 2011 | reverse complement strand
CTCGACCGGGACGCCAAGCCGTTGTTCGAGACTCTGGCGGGCAGATTCGACAACGCCGGGCAGGCGCCCGCCGCCGCCGAGCAGCACACGTGCGAACCGCTCTCCCGCCAGACGATCCTGGTAGTACATCGCCGTCTGGTGCACCAGGTCGGCGATCGATCCTTCGTCACCCTCGGGACGGTTACGGAAGAAGATCACGCGTTCGCCGCGCATGATGACGATGGAGGTGTAGGCGGAGCGCAGATGCACGACGAGCCAGTCACCGGCCGGCACGTCGCGTCCGAGAAACAGGTTCACGACGCTCAGGGTCGCGATGTCGACGAGGCCGGCGTAGATCTTGAGGTCGTCGCACACGGCTTCGTACTCGGCCACGACGGGACCGCGGGCGGCGAGCACCAGGAATTCGGTGCTGCCGTCGCTCTGTGCCGCCGGAGTGGAGGTGACGAGCGCCTCCTCGATGGGGAACGGCGAGGCCTTCTTCACCTGCCACCGGATCAGCTGGTCCAGGTCTTCCCGGCGCGCCGGCACGTTGTCGAAGCGCACGAGCGAGACCTTGGCGACGAGATCGGGAATGACCAGCGCCACGCGCTTGGGGCGGATGCCGGCGCGGTCGAGCGCGGCACGCAGCGCCAGCACTACCGGCGCGCGATTGTGGATATTGGATGCGGTGAGCGACGGTACCACCGCCCCCGGCGGCAGCGGCTCGGTCGCGTATGCCTGCACCACGAGGCCGCCGCCGCGCGATGCGACAGCTGCCACCGACACGCGATCCATGGCGATTTCGATCGCCGCGTCGGGCGCGGGGCTCGCGAGCCAGGAGGTAAACAGGCTCATTCGACGAATGTGACCTTGTTGATCTCGCGCAGCGTCGTCAGCCCGAGCAGCACCTTCTCCACCGCGGATTCGCGCAGGAACCGCATGCCTTCATCGTGCGCAGCCTTCTTGACCTCGGAGTTGGGGCGCCTGTCGAGGATCATCTCACGGATGCGATCGGAGAGGTCGAGCAACTCGCAGCAGGCGGTGCGCCCCTTGAACCCGGTGCCGCCGCACTCGATGCACCCCGCGCCCTCGTAGAACTGCTGAGTCTGCGCCAGCTTCGGATCGAGCGCCGACTCCTCGAGCAGCTTCGGGTCGACCTTCGTCGGCCGCTTGCAGTGCGAACAGATCAGACGCACGAGCCGCTGCGCCAGCACGCAGTTGAGCGCGGATACGAACTGGTACGGTTCGACGCCCATGTTGAGGAAGCGGCCGAGCACGTCGACCACGTTGTTGGCGTGAACGGTGGTGAACACGAGGTGGCCGGTCAACGCCGACTGGATGGCGATCTGCGCCGTCTCCGGATCGCGGATCTCGCCGACCATGATCTTGTCCGGGTCGTGGCGCAGGATGGAGCGCAACCCGCGCGCGAAGGTCAGCCCCTTCTTCTCGTTGATCGGGATCTGCGTGATGCCGCGCAGCTGATATTCGACCGGATCCTCAATGGTGACGATCTTGTCTTCCGTCGACTTGATCTCCGAGAGCGCCGCGTAGAGCGTCGTCGTCTTGCCCGAACCGGTCGGTCCGGTGACGAGCACCATCCCGTACGGCTCGCGGATGTACTTGCGGAAGCGGCGCAGCTCCTGTTCGGGGAAGCCGAGGATGTCGAGCTTCAGCTCGGTGAACTGCTCGCTGATCGATTCCTTGTCGAGGATGCGGATGACCGCGTCTTCGCCGTGCACGCTCGGCATGATCGACACGCGGAAGTCGATCGTCTTGCCCGGCATGCGCATGCGGAAGCGGCCGTCCTGCGGCACGCGCTTCTCGGCGATGTCGAGCTCGGCCATCACCTTGATGCGCGAGATGATGGGGCTGTGAAATTCCTTGGCGATGGGACGCATCGCCGGCTGCAGCACCCCGTCGATGCGGTACTTCACGTGCACCGCATCGTCGCCGGTCTCGATGTGGATGTCGCTCGCCCGGCGCTGGATCGCCGTGAACACGGTCGAATCCACCAGCCTGATGACCGGGCTCGTGTCGCTCGTCGTCAGCTTGTCGACGGTGAGCGATTCGTCGCCGCTCTCGTCTTCCTTGACGACCTTGAGCTGGAATCCTTCGGTCGCTTCCTCGAGCACGCGCTGCGAGCTTTCGCTCTTCTGCAGGATCGATTGAATCGCCGAGGGCGCGCCGACGGTGACCTTGACCGGGGTGTTGAGCACGACGCCGAGCTCGTCGATCATCGGCAGGTCGGTCGGATCCGAGACGACGATGACGAGCGACTTGCCGTCGCGGCGCAGCGGCACGAAGCCGTAGCGGAGCATCAGGTCGGCGGGAATCGACCGGAACAGCTCCTGATCGATGCGGAACTCGTCCATGTCGATGAAGTCGACGTGATAGCGCTCCGCGAGCTTGCGCGCGCGCGCGACTTCCTGCGAGTAGTCCTCCGGGGTCGTAACGAGATTGGTCGGATCTGCAATCGCCATAACGCATCCCGGGCCGCCTGAAGGCGGCCCCTACGAAACCACCGAGCTCGCCTGAAGGCGGCCCCTACGAAACCACCGAGCTCGCCTGACGGCGGCCCTACGAAACCACCGAGCTCGCCTGAAGGCGGCCCTACGAAACCACCGAGCTCAGCTCGAAGAGAGGCATGTAGAGCGCCATCACCACGAGCGCGATGACCGCGCCCATGATGATGAGAATCACCGGCTCGATGAGGGTGATGAAGCGCGCCACCTCGGTTTCGATTTCCTCTTCGAAGAACTCGGCAAGACTGTTCAGCATCTCCTGCAGCGCGCCGGTGGACTCGCCGACTTCCACCATCTTCACCGCCACGTCCGAGAACACCGCACGGTCGCGCAGGCTGGCGGCAAAGCTTTCGCCCTCGCGCACGCGGCGGGTCGCTTCCGACAGCTCGCCGGCCAGATGGCGGTTCGTCAACGAGCGCGTGGCGATCTCCAGCGCGTTGACGAGCGGAATGCCGCCGCCGAGCAGCGTCGCCAGCGTGCGCGCCATCTGCGACGTCGAGAACTTGAGGACGGTCGCGCCGGCCCACGGCAACTCCAGCAGCATGCGATCGACGCGCACCCGCTGTCCCGGCCGCTTCCACCAGCTGGCCAGGCCGACCGCCGCCGCAATGACGGCCACGGCGATGAGCGGGAGGTTCCCCACCAGGAAGTTCGAGAGGCCGATGATGATGCGCGTCGACAGCGGCAGCTGGCGGCCGAACTGCGCGTAGAAGTCCGAGAACGCCGGCACGACGCGCAGCACGATGATGCCGATGAGGATGAGCATCATCGCCACGAGGATCGCCGGATAAATGAGCGCGGAAATCGTGCGCCGCTTGACCGTCCCGATCACCTTCTCGTAGGCGACGTATCGGCGGATGACTTCGTCGAGATTGCCCGCCCGCTCGCCGGCCATCAACGACGCCGAGTAGACGGGCGGAAACAGGTCGGGGTGCTCGCCGAAGGCGTCCGAGAGCGCCGTCCCGGCCTTCACCCGGTCGTAAACGCCGTCGAGCACCGCCTTGAACGTCGGGTTGGCGACGCGCTGGCGCAGGATATCGAGCGACTGGACGAGCGGCATGCCCGCCTTGAGCAGCGTGGCGAGCTCCTGGTTGAAGACGAGCAGCTCCTGGCGGCCGATGCGGCGGCGGCTGCCGCGCGAGACCCCGAACGCCGGCAGCATGCCGCGGCGCTGCAGCGAGAGGACGAACAGCCCCTTGTCCTCCAGCTCGCGGCGGAGATGTGCTTCACTGTCGGCGACGTAAACGCCTTCGACGATTTGCCCGCCGGCGGTAGCGACCCTGCAGCGGAATTCCATTGGAACTATTAGACCGCACGACGAGGGCCGCGGTCGGCCCGGAGACTAGCTCCGGTTGAGGATGCGAAGAATGCGGGTGACGTAGTCCTGCGTCTCTCGGAACGGCGGTATTCCGCCAAATCGATCGACCGCCGCCTCGCCTGCGTTGTAGGCGGCCAGAGCGAGCGGCAGCTGGTCATATCGCGTGAGCAGCTTCTTCAGGTGCTGGATCCCCGCCTCGAGGTTCACCTTGGGATCGAGCAGATCGAGCGCGCCATACTGCCGGCCGGTAGCAGGCATGAGCTGCATCAGCCCGCGCGCACCCTTGGGCGAGACCGCGCGGCTGTGGTAGGCCGACTCCACCTGAATCAGCGCACTGACAACGCGCGCGTCCACGCCGTGCTTTGCCGCCGTCCTGGTAACGAGGTCGCGGTACTGCTCCGGAATCGCCGGCGGCTCGACGACCATGACCGCGCGCGACAGCGGCAGTGCCTGCAGCACCTCTTCCGGATATTCGATCTCGTCCGGCTCGACCTTCACGATCAGGCTCTTATCGCAGTGAATGTCGCCGCCGCTGCGCAGCTGGAGCACGATCTCGTCGCCGTCCGAGCGGATGGCGCGCACCGACATCGCGCGGCCCGACTGAAAAAACACGAGCTCGGCGCGTGCGGGCGCCGCGGCCGTGAGCAGCAAAACTGTGCAGAGGGTGAACGCCCAGCGCATCCGGGCAATTGTACGGGTTATTTGGCTTGAACGTAAGCCCTGAATACACGGATACCCAGTTCGCGGCTGTCGGAATTTTTCAGCTGAGTAATGGTTGCAGGCACGAACGTCCTGTCGACCGCGACCGTAACTTCCACGGTCTCCCCCGTGCCGAGCTGTGCAGCTGTGAGATCCACCTTCCGCAACTCGCGCGGCCCGGCAGGAAGCTCGAACCGGTCGATCGTCATCTCGCCGATGCGCAGCTCGACGTGCTGCGGTGCCCCGAGCCCCTGCACCGGCTGATCGCACAGCAGATAGAAGACGACGTCGCGCATGGGATTGCGAAAAGCGAGCGTGGCCGTCTTCTTCGACCATTGCCATTCGAGCCCGGCTACCTGCTCGGCGACTTCCGTTTCGTGCCATCCGTCCTTGAAGACGACGTAGAGGTTGTCCGTCTGCGGATGCAGGCTGAACTTCGCGACGGTGTACTCGTGCTGCCCGCGCGTCTCGGCCGAGAGCGGCACGCGAGCGTTGGTCTTCGGCGAGTAGAGGCCGATGACCACACTCGCGTCGCCGGAGTACGGAAATTTCGGCACGAACATCGTCCGCGTGTACTCGATCGTCTGCCCCGGCTTCCACTGACTGGTCGGCACCGGCGGCTGATGATCGTCGGTCCACATCATCTCGCCGTCCGCGTCGAGGAAATGCACGAACACCGTGTCGTCCTCCGCAATCTTCGGCGCGTTGCCGGCGACGACGAAGCGGTACGACATTTCGATCGGCATGCCGATCGCCGCGTCGCTCCGCGTCATCGTGACGGCGGCGGAGGCGACGGGCGTTTCGGGTGGCTGCGTGCGGCCGCACGCCGCCGCCAGCAGTGCGCAGGCAGCTGCGCACGTGCGGATGCGCGTCTTCAACTCGAACATCGAAAGTGGAATGATACTCCGCAATTCTGCTAGAGTGCATCCACACGACATGGCATCTGAAGCGCTCGGCATGGTTGAAACGCGAGGTCTCATCGGCTCCGTTGAGGCCGCCGACGCGATGGTCAAAGCGGCCAACGTCGTGCTCGTGGGCAAGGAGTACATCGGCGCCGGCTACGTCACCGTCCTCGTGCGAGGCGATGTCGGCGCCGTGAAAGCGGCGACCGATGCCGGCGCCGCCGCCGCGCGCCGCGTCGGCGAGCTGATATCGGTGCACGTCATTCCACGGCCGCACGGCGAGGTCGAGCGAATCCTGCCCAAGCCGTAGCGCCGCCGATGGCCGTTCAGGATCGCTCCCTCGACTCCGCTCGGGCCAAGGCGCCCGCATCGAACAAGGATCTCGAATCGATCGCCCAGGCCCGATCGCTGGCGTCGGCCGCACGCCAGGCACAGTCGCAGCTCGCCGAGCTGTCGCAGGAACAGATCGACGCCATCGTCACGGCGATGGCCGATACCGTCACGCCACACGCCGAGGCGCTGGCGCGGCTCGCGGTCGAAGAGACGGGATACGGCATGGTCGCGGACAAAGTCCAGAAGAACCTCTTCAGCTCGAGGCAGGTGTACGAGTTCATCAAACCGATGAAGACGGTCGGCGTCGTCAATCGCATCGAGGACAAGAAGATTGTCGAGATTGGCGAACCGTTCGGCGTCGTCGCCGCCATCGTGCCGTCCACCAACCCGACATCGACGGCGATCTATAAGGTGTTGATCGCGCTGAAGGCGCGATGCGCGATCGTCGTCAGCCCGCACCCGGCAGCCGTGCGATGCATCACGCGGTCGGTGGAGATCATGTGCGACGCCGCCTGCCGCGCCGGAGCGCCTGCCGGCGCCATCGGCTGGATGAACACCGTCACGCTCGAAGGCACGCAGGAGCTGATGAAGCACCGGGACGTCGCCGTTATTCTCGCGACCGGCGGCATGGGCCTGGTGCGCGCCGCCTACAGCTCCGGTAAGCCCGCCTACGGCGTAGGGCCGGGCAACGCGCCCTGCTACGTCGAGCGGAGCGCCGATCTGAAGAAAGCCGCCAGCGACATCATGCTGGGCAAGACATTCGACAACGGGGTGCTCTGTTCGTCGCCGAACTCCGTTGTCGTTGATGAGGATGTGGCCGAGGACGTCCGCCGCTACTTTGTCGCCGAGAACGCCTACTTCATGAACGCGGCGGAGATGGATGTGTTGGCGCGGACGCTGGTGACGCCGCAGCGGCTGCCGAACCCGGCGCTGGTCGGCAAGCCGGCGGCCTTCATCGCCCGCCAGGTGGGAATCACCGTTCCGGAGGGCACGCGCGCGCTGATTGCCCCTCTCAATGGTGTCGGCCGCGATTTTCCGCTCTCTATAGAGAAGCTGTGTCCCGTTCTTTCCTGGTATGTCGTGAAGGACTGGCGCGAGGGGTGTGAGCGCAGCATCCAGATCCTCCGCTATGGCGGGATGGGTCACACGATGTCCATCCACTCCAAGAACGAGGACGTGATCCTGCAGTTTGGACTGAAAAAACCAGCTTTCCGGATCTGTGTCAACACGCCGACCACGCACGGGTCGATCGGCCTGACGACCGGTCTCGATCCGGCGATGACGCTCGGATGTGGAGGCTGGGGCGGAAACATTACGTCGGACAACATCTCGCCGAAACATCTGCTGAACATCAAGCGGCTGGCGTATGAGGTGCGCCCCGCGGCCCGGCCGTCTATCGCCAACGAGCTGCCGCCTCCCCGTCGAAGCTCGGAGAGCGAAGCTGCGGGCTCAGCCGTCAGGCCGCTGCCAAAATCCCCGACCCGGCCGGAGCGCGCCGGCATTCCGGCCCAGACCCTGGCGTCCCGGATCGACAGTTTCCTCGAATCAAGGGGTTACCGTCCTTCGACCGATAAAGAAGATCACCGGACTGCACAGCCTGACAAGCCGGCGGCCTTTGTCTGCGAAGACGACGTGAGAGCTGCGATCAAGGCGGGACGGAAGGTATTGATTGACGATAAAACCATCGTTACGCCCGCGGCGCGCGACCTCGGCGAGGCCCAAAAGCTGTTCGTACAGACGGGCTGGCCGCGCTGAGATGTGCGGATCAGCTACAACTGTTGAGCCAATTGGACTTATTGTTGACCATGAACTCAGCGGAATGCTAGGCTAACGGCCGTGCTGAGAACGCATCACGTCCCAACGGCGACGCTTCTCTTCATCGCAACCCTGTCGGGCGGGTGTGCCGCGCGTTCGCAGGTCATCGCGGCCGCGCCGCAGCCGGTCACTGCTTCCGCTCCGGTGCTCGTGTCAGCGCCGCCCTCGCCCCAGCTCGTGGTTTCCGACCCTGTCGCGGACCTCATCGCGCTGTCGAACCGGCACTTCGAGGATGGCCAGTCCGAGCTCAAGGTCGGTCACCTGGACAGTGCGCGTGGCGAGTTCAATAAGGCGCTCGACGTGCTGCTGGAATCGCAATGGGGCGCCCGAGCTGAGCCGCGGATCCGCGAGCATTACGACCGGCTGGTCGAGCGCATCAGCGCCACCGAGCTGACCTCGCTCGTCCAGGGCGACGGTTTCACCGAGAAGAAATACGAGCCAGCGTCGATTGACGATCTGCTCGCGGTCTCCACGTTTCCGAATCCGTCGGCGCAGACAAAAGAAGCCGTGGCGGAGGACCTTCAGTCCTCGGATCACGACATCGACATCCCGCTCAATTCGCGGGTGCTGGCGTTTGTCGAGCTCTTTACCGGCCGGCTCCGTGGCTACCTGCAGGAAGGGTTGAGCCGCGGCGTCCGCTTCCTGCCGATGATTCAGGATGTCTTCCGGGCCGAGGGGCTGCCGCTCGATCTCGCCTACGTCCCGCTGGTCGAGAGTGCGTTCAAACCGGATGCGCTTTCCCGCGCCAAAGCCAAGGGCATGTGGCAGTTCATGCGCGGAACGGCGCTCGAAAACGGCCTCAAGCACGACTGGTACATCGACGAACGGGCAGAACCGGAAAAAGCGACCCGCGCGGCCGCCAAATACCTGAAGACCCTCTACGGGACCTTCGGCGACTGGCACCTCGCGCTCGCCTCGTATAACGGTGGTCCGGGCCGAGTGCAATCGGCCATCCGCCGCTCCGGGGGCGTCAAGGATTTCTGGAAGCTCAGTGCCTCCAAGCGATATCTGCCGCGTGAAACGCGCGATTACGTGCCGCTCATCCTCGCGGCGATGATCGTCGCCCGCAACCCCGCGCAGTATGGGATGGACCTCGAGCCGGCGCCGCTCGGAACGCCGGCGTTCGAAAAAGTGACCCTGCCCGTCGCCGTGGATCTGCGCCGCGTGGCCGAATGGGTGGGAACGCCCGTTCAGACGATCCAGGACCTCAATCCCGAGCTTCGCCGCTGGACGACGCCGATTCGCTCGAAAGACTACGAATTGAAGGTTCCCGAGGGGTCCGCAGAGGTCGTGCGCGCGAAACTGGCCGAAGAAGGCTCGGACGCCTCGAGCCTGACCTGGCATACGGTCCGGAAGGGCGAAACGCTGCTCTCGATCGCCCGCAAGCTGAAGGTGAACCGCGCGGACCTCGCCGAGGCCAATTACCTCTCGGTGAAGTCGCGTGTGACGCCTGGTCAGCAGCTGATCGTGCCGCGTGCGCCGACGCTCCTGCTGGCGGCGCGCACCGACAATCCGGCACCGCTGGTTGAAACGCGCAAGACCGATGCGGTGGTCCAGGCGAGCGTCACCATTCCGACTCGCTCGCCATCGACCGAGCCGCAGTCCCGTGTCGTTTACCGCGTGAAGCGCGGCGACACGCTCGCGTCGATCGCCCACGTGTTCCGGACCAACGTCGCGCTGCTGAAGAAGTGGAACAGCCTGCGCGGCAACACGCTGAAGGTCGGGCAGCGGCTGACGATCCTGACGGCCAAATCCGCCGCCATCGCCACGCACTGATTCTCGTTCGAGCCGTTCGGATCGTTCTCGTTCAAGCGAAAAGCCCGGGGGATCGCCTCCGGGCTTTTCTTTTGGATTTCCGCTGTGACGCTCAGGCGCTTGCGGCTCCATGTTGTCGAACGCCAGCCACGTCTCGAGGACCTTCCCGTCCTTGAGGTGATGCACGGTGATTCCCGATAAATTGATCGATTTGCCAGTGGCGGGAATGCCCTGAAACTGACCCTGGTGCGTGCCGCGAACGGTCCAGCGCGCCGCCTGCTTTGCTGCCTGACGGTCCAGTGCGCCTGGCACCCGGGGAGGGTGAAGGCCATGGCGACTGGCGACGGGGAATCGTATACCAAAGAAAAAGCCCGGGGATGCCCCCGGGCTTTTTCATGAACGAGAACGATCCGAACGGTTCGAACGACAGGTTCAGGCCGACGCCGACTTGCGCTCGTCGTTCTTGGCCGCCGTGCGGTTGCGCAGCTGCTTGATGCTCTCTTCGATGCGTTCGGCCAGCTCGCGCTCGTGCTGGAGGTTGCGCAGCGTGTTCTGCGCCTCCTGCATGACGAACTCGAGCCGCGCCAGCCGCTCGGCCACGTGGTCGATGACCGCCTTCTGCTCGCCAAGCGTTTCGAGGTTGACGCGCACGTCCTCGAGCAGGTTCGAGATGAGGCTGGTCTTCGACTGCACCTCGTCGACCGTCTTGCGCCGGGCGTCGATGGCGTTGATCTTCTCCTCCGTTTCGGCGGTCGTTGCCAGCAGGTCCTCCACATGGCGGCGGAGGGTGGCGACTTCCTCGCGGTGATCGCTGACGTACTGCAGATCGGCGCGGCTGCGGGCGCTGATCTGATAGACGTTGTCGACCTCTGCCTTGACGGCGCTGACGAGCGTGTCGCGCTCGGTGATCGACTTGATCTTCTGGTCGATCTCGTTCGACTTCTGCGCCAGCTCGGCCATCTTCGCTTCGACGGCGGTGATCTTCTTCTCCGAGAAGGCGAGCTGCGAACGGCGCTGCTCGAGCGATTTGTACATCGTTTCCGCCCGCTTGAGCTGATCCTCGGCGGCTTCCGCCTGGGCGATGGCGTCGCGCTGCCGCGCCTGGATGCGCGCCAGCTCGGCGATGAGCTCGTCCTTCGCCGCGGTCGACCGGCCCAGTTCTTCGCCGAGCGCCTGCACCTGCTTCATCCGCTCCTGCGCTTCGGCGGCCAGTGACTTTGCCGATTCCGCCAGTTCGGCGATGCGCGCCTGTTGCTCGTTGATCTGCGCTTCGTCGCGGATCGATTCCTTGATTCTCGCCTGCGCGCTGTCGAGCTGCGCGTGCAGGATGTCGATGCGGTTGGTCAGCGGCATCACCTTGCTCTGCGCCGCCGCCACCTGGTCGACCTTCTGCTGCGCGTCGAGCATCTGCGCGATGACGCCGTCGCACTGGGTTTTCAGCGTGTCGAGCTCGGTGCGGCGCGCCAGCTGCTCGGCGAGCTTGCGATCGACGTCCGCGGTCATCACGTGCAGCGTGTTGATGCGCGCTTCCAGCTTGTCGACGAACTGAATGCGGCTGGTCAGGCGGGTCAGCTGCGAATCGAGGTCCGCGGCGACTTCGCCGAGGCGGGTTGCCTGCTTGGTCCCCTCGTCCACCTGACCGAGCTTGCCGAGAATCGCATCCATCGTTGCCTCGAGCTCCGGCGTCCGCGCGCGGAACGAGGTGAGCCGATCGCCGAAGGCTTCGAGCGCCGAGCGATCCGCTCCGAGCTTGTCGCGCAGCTGCGCGATTTCGGCGTGCGACTTGTGGAATTCCTGAATGTCCTTGCGCAGCGTCTCGAGGTCCTGGCGGCTCTGTTTCAGGCTGTCGTACTGTGTCGCCGTCCGCTTCGTCAGGTCCTCGACCTGCGTGAGGCGGTCGGAGAGTGTCTCCAGGCTCGCCTGTTTCTTCGTCAGCTCGTCGGCGTGTGTCATCAGCACCTGGAATTCCTTGCTGAGGGCATCGGCCTTCTGATTGAGCAGCGACAGGTTCTTTTCCTTGGCGCTGAGCGCCTCGACGCGGTTCTCCGCCTCGCGCACCGACGTCTGCAGCGCGCGCAACCGCTGGTCGAAGGACTCGAATTCCTTCTTTTCGAGCGAGAGCTTTTCCAGGTTGGTGCGCAGCACGTCGAGCAGGCTGCGGCCTTCCTTCTCGAAGCGCGTGGCCTCGCGCGCGAACTCGTCGCGCACTTTCGTCGAGGCCTCGACCTGGGCGTTGGTCTCGGTGACGAGCTGCTCGACCTTGGCGAGCTGCTCTTCGCTGCGCGCCGCCTGTTTCAGGCCTTCATTGAGCTTGTTGATCTGCACGTCCATGTTCCAGACCAGCTCGTTGAGGCGATTGGCTTCGACGACCGCGCGCTCCACCGTGTGCTTCTGCGATTCGAGCGCCTTCGACTTCTGCGCCACGTGTTCGGCGAGCGAATTGAGCCACGTCAGCTTCTCTTCCGTCGTCTTGCTCAATTCCTGCAGCTGCATGAGCGGGCCGAGGCGCTTCTCGACGTCCTTGACGGCCTCGGTCGCGGCGATCGAGTCCTCACGCGCTTCGCGCGAGGTGTCGCGGAGCTTGGTGTAGTCCTGTGCGAGCTGTCCGGCGGTGCCGCGGACCTGATCGAGCTCCACGCGCAGCGCGTTGGCGTGGTCGACCGAGTGCTTGATTTCACCCTGTGCGCTGCGCAGCTGGTTGCGGAACTCCTCGAGCGTCGCCCGTTCGCGCTTCAGCGCGTCGACACTCGCCTGCGTCTCGAGCGCCTGCGACGACAGCTGCTGCATCTGCTGGCGATGCTTCTGCAGCTCGCCGTCGGGGGCCATCAGCTTCTCGGCGGCGACCTGCGCCTGCGTCGCGGAATCGAGCAGCGTCTGCACGCGCTTTTCGACTTCGCCGAACGATCTGGCGCGATCCTCGAGCCCTTCGACGCGCTTGAGAATTTCGTCAAGCTTGCTCGTCGTGGTTGCCGCTTTCTGATCGACCTGCTCGAGCGACTTCCCGAGCTGCGACAGCTTGGCGCTGCGCATCGAGATCTGCGTCAGCATGGTGCTGAGCGCGCTGCGTTCTTCGCGGGCGGCGGCGATTAGACCCTGCAGATCGTCTGTCTGCTTCTGCGCCTTCGCGCCACCGGTCAGGCCTTTGATGGCATCAAGCATGATGCGAAATCCTTTTCAATCCTTTTGAGTATGGGAAGTGAGGCTGGCATTGCCGCCGGTGTGTCGCACGCGCACACAGAATACCGAGAGACACGCCTAAACTCAACATCCGGCAAGAGTTAAATCTGCGTACTTATCGGCTCGGGACGGTGGCGGAAATAGCCACCTCCGAGGCGGCTCCCGCGAAATTCCGAATGTTTCAGCCGACCGCGGCCCTTGCACGTCGATGCGCTCATGCTGGCGCGTCTGCGCTCCGCGGCCGTCTTCGGCGTCGAGGCCTACCCCGTCCACATCGAGGTGGACGTCTCCTTCGGGCTCCCCTCGTTCACGATGGTCGGACTGCCCGACGCCACGGTGCGGGAGAGCCGCGATCGCGTGCGGCTTGCCATCCGCAATTCCGGGCTCGAATTCCCGCCGCATCGCGTCACCGTCAATCTTGCGCCTGCAGATATGCGCAAGGCCGGCTCGTCATTCGACCTGCCGATCGCCCTTGGCGTGCTCGCGACGACCGGTCAACTGGCGCCGGCGGCGCTCGACGATACGCTCGTGCTTGGCGAGCTGTCGCTCGACGGGACCATCAACGCCACCCGCGGCGTCCTGCCGATTGCCGTTGCCGCCAGGCGCCTCGGCCTCAGTCGCCTGCTCCTGCCGCCACAGAACGCACCCGAAGCATGCGTGGTGGAGGGCCTGACCGTTTGCGTTGCCCGGTCGCTTGCCGAGGCGCTCGACGCGCTGCGCGCCCCCGAGGCAACCCTCCCGGCACGCTCGGCCCCGCCCGAAATGACAGCGACCCCGTGCGACGGCGACCTCGCCGATGTGCGCGGCCAGCTGTTCGCGAGGCGCGCTCTGGAAGTAGCGGCCGGCGGCGGCCACAACCTGCTGCTGGTCGGGCCGCCCGGCGCGGGCAAGACCATGCTGGCGAGAAGGCTGGCGGGAATTCTGCCGCCGCTGACCTTCGAGGAGGCGCTCGAATGCACCGCCATTCACTCGGTGGCCGGCACGCTGCCCCCAGGCGCCGGCCTGCTGACGTGGCGTCCGTTCCGCGCGCCGCATCACACCATCTCGAACGTCGCGCTCGTCGGAGGCGGCTCGAATCCGCGGCCCGGCGAAATCTCGCTCGCGCACAACGGCGTGCTGTTTCTCGACGAGATGCCGGAATTCGATCGCCGCGTGCTCGAAGTGTTGCGGCAGCCGCTCGAAGAAGGCCACGTCACCATCGCGCGCGCCGCACGCACGGCGGTCTTCCCCGCGCGTTTCGTTCTCGTCGCGGCGATGAATCCGTGTCCGTGCGGCTATCTCGGTGACGATCGCCGCGCGTGCCGCTGCACTCCGTTGGAAATCACGCGTTATCGCGGGCGGTTGTCCGGTCCGCTGCGGGATCGAATCGATCTGGTCGTCGAGGTTCCGGCCGTACCTCTCGCCGCGATTGCCGACGCAGCGTGTGGTGAAACGTCATCGGAGGTGCGCCGCCGGGTGGTGCTGGCGCGCAATCGCCAACGATCGCGGTTTGGAAGTGATGGACCGCGAACCAACGCCGAACTGCGAGGCCGTGCGATAACGGGCGATTGCGAACTGGACGCCCCGAGTCGCAGGTTGCTGCTGGGCGCGGCCAAACAGCTCGGGCTGAGCGCGCGTGGCTACGACCGCATTCTCAAGGTGGCCCGGACCGTCGCCGATCTCGCCAACGCGTCGGCCATCGCGCGCGAACATGTCGCCGAGGCACTGCAGTATCGACTCATGGACTGACCCATCATTTCGCCGGATATTCGCTTCAGCTAATGTTCGCCGCTCGAATCCCCGAAACCTTATGGTAGGCTGACGGGTCGCTCGACCTCAGCAATCACCTCAGGTATATATCTGACAGATTGGTAATGGCTTCAAAGCGCTACACCATCGTTGTCGCCGACCGCACCTCGGGCGTCGTGCGGCGGATGACCGTGTCGTTGCGACCCCTGTTCATCGGCGCGGGCGTCCTCGCCTCGCTGCCGGTGCTCATCGGTATCGGTGCGGCGTGGAAGGCCAAGAGCGATGTCGCTGAGCTGCAGGCGAGCCACCAGGCGCTGCAGGTCGAGAACGACAGCTTCCGCGCGGCGACGACGGAGCTGTCCACGCAGATCGCGTCGCTTGAAGCGGCCATCCAGGACATCGGCTCGCGCTCCGCGCTCGATCCCAATCTCGCGAAAACGATGGACAAGCTGCCCGCCGTCGTCAAGTCGCGGGCGATGGGTGGCAGCACGGAAACGGATCGCACCGCCCAGCGCACGCTTTCCGCGCTCGGTTCGCCGGATGACACGTTCGGGATGTTGCGCGCGCTGCTCGAGAGTCTCGAGTCGCGCTTGAACGTCGTCAGCAGGAACGTCGATCGCCGCAACGCGCTCGCCGCCGCAACGCCGTCGATCTGGCCGGCCCAGGGTTGGCTCTCGTCGACGATGGGCCACCGCGCCGACCCGTTCACCGGTGACGACGACTTCCACGCCGGACTCGATATCGCAGGCGAACGCGGCCAGCCGGTGTATGCCACCGCCGCGGGCACCATCACGCACACGGGCTGGGCGAACGGCTACGGCAACCTCATCTCCATCAATCACGGCTTCGGTCTCGAAACGCGCTACGGACATCTGCTGGACTACAAGGTGAAGTCCGGGCAGAAGGTGAATCGCGGCGACATCATCGGCCACGTCGGCAACACCGGCCGCTCGACCGGGTATCACCTGCATTACGAGGTGCTCGCCAACGGCAAGCTCCTCAATCCGCTGCAGCTGCTTTCCCAGCAAAAGCCCCGCGCGCAGTAGGGTTCCCCTTCAGGCGGACCAACGTTCAGGCGGACCCCAAAGGTCCCTCTCTACGTCCGTTTCACTCTTTTTCCCGTAAACTAGACAGATATCCGGCCGCGCCAGCCGCGCGTCCTATCTCCCATGATCGGAAACATCCTCGCCAAGGTCATCGGCACGCAGAACGAGCGTGAGATCAAGCGCCTCCGCCCGATGGTCGCCGAAATCGGCGCGCTCGAGCCGCAGGTGCAGGCGCTCACCGACGAACAGCTGCGCGGGAAGACGGACGAGTTCCGCACGCGCGTCGCCGGCGGCGAATCGCTCGACGACATCCTGCCGGAGGTCTTCGCGGTCGTCCGCGAAGCGGGCAAGCGCGTGCTGAACATGCGGCATTTCGACGTGCAGCTGATCGGCGGCATGGTGCTGCACAGCGGAAAGATCGCGGAGATGAAGACGGGCGAAGGCAAGACGCTCGTCGCCACCCTGCCTGCGTATCTCAACGCTCTCGAAGGCAAGGGCGTGCACGTCGTCACGGTCAACGACTACCTGGCGCGCCGCGACTCGGAGTGGATGGGTCGGCTCTACCGCTTCCTCGGCATGAGCGTCGGCGTCATCCAGCACGAGCTCAACGATCAGCAGCGGCAGGTCGCCTACGGCGCGGACATCACCTACGGGACGAACAACGAGTTCGGGTTCGACTACCTGCGCGACAACATGAAGTTCGACCTCGCGTCGATGGTGCAGCGCGGACACCACTACGCGATCGTCGACGAAGTCGACAGCATCCTGATCGACGAAGCGCGAACGCCGCTCATCATCTCCGGTCCCGCGGAGGAATCGACCGACCTCTACTACGAAGTCGATCGCATCATCCCCAAGCTGAAAAAGGGCGCGGTCACGCAGGGCAACGTCAAGCAGGAAGAGCGCGAAGAGCTGGAGAAGACCGGCGACTACATCGTCGACGAGAAGCACAAGACGGTGACGCTGACCGAAACGGGCATGGCCAAGGCCGAGCAGATGCTCGGCCACCGGCTCGTGCCGGGATCGAACGGTCTCTACGATCCGGCGAACATGCCGCTGCTGCATCACGTGCACCAGGGGCTGCGCGCGCATACGTTGTTCCGCCTCGACGTCGACTACATGATCAAGGACAACGGCGTGGTCATCGTCGACGAGTTCACGGGACGGCTGATGCCCGGACGGCGCTGGAGCGACGGCCTGCACCAGGCGGTGGAAGCGAAGGAGAAGGTCAAGATCGAGCGCGAGAACCAGACGCTCGCCACGATCACCTTCCAGAACTACTTCCGCAAGTACAAGAAGCTGTCGGGCATGACCGGCACGGCGGAAACCGAAGCGCAGGAATTCGCGACGACCTACAAGATCGACGTCATCGTCATTCCCACGAACCGGCCGCTCAAGCGCGTCGAGGAACCGGACCTCGTCTACCGCACCGAACGCGAGAAGTACGACGCCATCGTCACCGACATCCTCGACAAGCAGGCGAGCGGACGGCCGACGCTGGTCGGCACCGTCTCGATCGAGAAATCGGAGCGGCTGTCGTCGCTGCTGCGCAAGCGCGGCATCAAGCACGTCGTGCTCAACGCCAAGTACCACGCGCAGGAAGCGGAAATCGTCGCCCAGGCGGGCAAGAAGAACACGGTCACCATTGCGACGAACATGGCCGGCCGCGGCACCGACATTCTGCTCGGCGGCAACGCCGAGCACATGGCGCGGCAGCAGGCGCTCGCCGAAGAGGTCGCCGAGAAGTTGCCGAAAGGCGAAGAGAAGTTCGTCGACGACGAGGAGTTCGTCTACTTCTTCCACGTCGACTCGTTCTATCGCGTGCCGCGTGCCGACTGGGAGCGTATCTTCGCGCATTTCGTGCGGCTGACGCAGGCCGACCACGAGGATGTGGTCAACATCGGCGGCCTGCACATCCTCGGCACGGAGCGCCACGAGGCGCGGCGCATCGACAACCAGCTGCGCGGGCGCGCCGGCCGCCAGGGCGATCCGGGGTCGTCGCGGTTCTACCTCTCGCTCGAGGACGACCTGATGCGCATCTTCGGTTCGGAGCGCATTTCCGGCCTGATGCAGCGTCTCGGCATGGAAGAAGGCGTACCCATCGAGCACGGCATGGTGAGCCGCGCCATCGAGCGCGCGCAGAAGCAGGTCGAGGCGCAGAACTTCTCCGTGCGCAAGCATCTGCTCGAATACGACGACGTGATGAACAAGCAGCGTGAAAGCATCTACACGCTGCGCCGCGAGATTCTCGAGGGGCACATCCACCTGTCGGCGGAGGAACTGGTCGACACGCGCGGCTACCTGCTCGCCCTCGCCGAGGACATGCTCGACGCGCAGGTCGATCGGTTCGCGGGCAAGGAGATGGAGTTCGAGGAGTGGGACGTCGAGGCGCTGAAGCGCGAGGTCAACCGCGTGTTCGGCCTCGACCCGGCGCAGCTCGATGCGCTGCGGCTCGACGACATGAACACCGACGAGCTCGGCGACGCGCTCTGGGCGGCCATCAAAGCGAACTACGAGCAGAAGGAACAGCTCGTCGGCTCCGAGCTGCTGCGGCGCGTCGAGCGCGACATCATGCTGCAGATCGTCGACGAGCAGTGGAAGGATCACCTCTACTCGCTCGACCACCTCAAGGAAGGCATCGGCCTGCGCGGCTACGGCCAGCGCGATCCGCTCGTCGAGTACAAGCGCGAAAGCTTCGACCTGTTCACCGCCATGAAGGAGCGCGTCGAGGAAGCGATGGTGCGCTACGTCATGTGGCTGCGTCCGGTGATGAACGAGGAAGCGCCGCCCGCGCCGCGCCCGGTGGCGCGGCGGGCCACGCCGATCACCATGAACAAGGCGGAAGCGGCGTCGGCATTCGGCACCGCACCGCGCCCGGCGGCGGCCGCCGCCGTGCCCGCCGCACGGCAGTCGGGACCCGTGCCGGCGCGCACCGGCGGCGACGACGTGATCAAGACCGTGCGCCGCGAGGAACCGAAGGTCGGCCGCAACGATCCGTGCCCCTGCGGCAGCGGAAAGAAATACAAGAAGTGTCACGGCCAGGCGGCTTGATATGGAATTGAAAACGGGATCGCTCACCCTCCTGCCCACCGGCACCGAACTGGCCACCGCCCTCACCTTTGACGACGTCCTCCTTGTTCCGCAGCATTCGACCGTGCTGCCCACGCAGGTGGACGTGTCCACGCGCCTGACGCGCAACATCCGCCTGAACGTGCCGCTGCTCAGCGCGGCGATGGACACGGTGACGGAATCCGGTCTGGCCATCGCCATGGCGCAGCACGGCGGCCTCGGCGTCATCCACAAGAACCTGTCGATCGAGGAGCAGGCGTCGGAAGTGGACCGGGTGAAGCGCTCCGAGAGCGGCATGATCGTCAATCCCATCACCCTCGCGCCGTCGAACCGCATCTACGAAGCGCTCGACCTGATGAAGAAGTACCGGATCTCCGGCGTGCCCATCACCGATGACGGCAGCAAAGAGGGACGGCTGGTCGGCATTCTCACCAACCGCGATCTCCGCTTCGAGACGAACCAGAACCGCGCCATCGCCGAGGTGATGACGAAAGATCCGCTCTACACCGTGGCGGTCGGCACGACGCTCGATGAAGCGCGCGAAATCCTTCATCAGCACAAGGTCGAAAAGCTGCTCGTCGTCGATCGCGACTACCGCTTGAAGGGGCTGATCACCGTCAAGGACATCCAGAAGGCGGTGAAGTATCCCAACGCCTGCAAGGACGCGCTCGGCCGGCTGCGCTGCGGCGCGGCCATCGGCGTGGCGAAGGATGCCTTTGCCCGCGCGCAGGCGCTCGTCAACGCGGGCGTGGACGTGCTCGTCATCGACACCGCGCACGGGCATTCGCAGGGCGTGCTCGAGATGGTGGCGCGCGTGCGGCGCGAGTTCCCGAACACGGATCTCGTCGCGGGCAATGTCGCCACTCCCGAAGCCACCGACGCACTCATCGACGCGGGCGTCGACGCGGTGAAGGTCGGCATCGGTGGCGGGTCGATCTGTACCACGCGCGTCGTCGCCGGCATCGGCGTGCCGATGATCAGCTCGATCATGGACTGCGCACGCGCCGCCGCCGCGCGCGCGGTGCCGGTCATCGCCGATGGCGGGATCCGCTACTCGGGCGACATCGTCAAGGCGCTCGCCGTCGGCGCCAGCAGCACGATGATCGGCAACCTCTTCGCCGGCACCGACGAAAGCCCGGGCGAGCTGATCCTCTTTCAGGGCCGCAGCTACAAGGAATATCGGGGCATGGGCTCGATCGGCGCCATGCGCCGCGGCAGCCGCGATCGCTACTTCCAGGACGAATTCGACCTCGAGGGCGGGCGCGCCAGCGACAAGCTGGTTCCCGAAGGCATCGAGGGACGCGTGGCGCACAAAGGCAGCGTCGCGGCGATGATCCACCAGCTCGTCGGCGGCCTGCGCGCCGGCATGGGCTACTGCGGCGCCCCGACGATTCCCGAGTTGCAGCGGCGCGCGAAGCTGATTCGCATCACGCCCGCGGGCGCGCGCGAGAGCCACGTGCACGACGTGCAGATTACGAAGGAAGCGCCGAACTACCGGATGGAGTAAGGCCGGCTGAAGCCGGCCTCTACGTACCAGGCCGGCTGAAGCCGGCCTCTACGTACCAGGCCGGCTAAAGCCGGCCTCTACGTACCAAGCCGGCTGAAGCCGGCCTCCACGTACGATCGCCGGCCTCTACGTACGGTCGTAGGGGCCGCCTTCAGGCGGCCCTACCGTGATCTTTCGCGTCGCATCGTCAACGAGCTCGATGCGCACCAGCCGCGCCCCCGCGATGTCGTGCGTGAGTCGATCCGGCCACTCGATCGCCAGCACGCCGTCACGCACTCCGGCTTCTGCCAGGCCCAGATCCTCGCTTGCGGTCCGCTCGAGCCGGTACAGATCGGCGTGGTACAGCGTCAGCCGCTCGCCCCGGTATTCGTGGAGGAGCGTGAACGTCGGGCTGCTGACCTCGTCCGGATCGATGCCCAGGCCCGCCGCCAGCCCTTTCACGAAGGTGGTCTTCCCCGCGCCAAGATCGCCTGACAACAGCAGCACGTCGCCGGCGCGCAGCGATGCCGCGAGGTCGCGGGCAACACCGAGCGTTTCGTGTTCGGATGCGGTCAGATAGATCAATGACCGGTCACTCGGAGCCCGATTCCGATTTCGTCAGGCCGCTCAGCGCCTCGCCGAGGTGGGCGATCAGGTCGGAGGCGACCATGCCGACCTGGCCTTGCTGAGCCTCGGCCAGGTCGCCGGCCGCCCCATGCAGGAACACGCCGAGACGGCACGCCGCCTCCGCGTCGAGCAGCTGACCGACCCAGGCGGCAATCATTCCGGTGAGCACGTCGCCGGTGCCGCCGGTGGCCATGCCGGCATTGCCGGTCGGGTTGATGAAGACGCGGCCCTCGGGCGTCGCGATGATCGTGCGATGTCCTTTCAGCACCACGTAGACGCGGCGCGTCGTCGCGAAGTCGGCCGCCACGTCGATGCGGTTGGCCTGCACCTCTTCGATCGAGGTGCCGATCAACCGCGCCATCTCGCCCGGATGCGGGGTGATGATGACGTCGCGCTCTTCCCTGCCGACCAGCCGCGCCGGATCGTCGGCGAGCACCGTGATCGCGTCGGCATCGAGCACGAGCGGCACCGTGGCGCGGTCGAGCAGCGCGCGGACGAATGCGGCAACGTCCGCTCCGCGTCCCAATCCGGGTCCGCAGGCGATCACGTCGTGACGCAGGTCCAGCAGCCGATCGATGGCGCCGCCGGCCACCGAACCATCGGCTGCTTCGGGAAGCGGTTCGGTCATCATTTCGGGCGCCATCGACGCGACGATCGGCAGCACCGAAGCGGGCGTGGCGACTGTGACCAGCCCGGCGCCCGAGCGCAGCGCACCCATCGCGGCGAGGTGGGCGGCCCCCGTCTTGCCGCGCGAACCGGCCACGATCGTCACCCGGCCGAAGTCCCCTTTATGCGAATCGGTGGCGCGCGGCTCGACGACGTCGCGCAGCTGCTCGGGCGTCAGCAGGTCGATGTGCCGTCCCTCGACGCCGTCGATTACCTCGTGCGGGATGCCGATGTCGGCGATGACCACGTCGCCGGCGTGTGCTTCGCCCGGCGGGAGAACGAGCGGGAGCTTCGGCGCCGCGAGCGTGACCGTCATCGACGCGTCGATGCAATCGCCGATGACGTGCGAGGTATCAGCCGACAGGCCGCTCGGAAGATCGATCGACACGATGGGGATGGAGGACGCGTTCACGTCGGCGACGATCGTTTCCATCATCCCGCCGAGCGCGGACTTCAAGCCGGTCCCGAAGATCGCGTCGACGAGCAGGGTGCATTGGGAGATCTCCGAAAAATGCAGCTCCCAGCTCTGCTCGTCGTTGATCTCGACGACGGTCACGCCCACACGGCCCAGAATGTCGAGGTTGGTCCTCGCGTCGCCGCGCACCTCCGCCAGCGCCCCGATGACGAACACCGCGGTGTCGACGCCGCGCTGCAGCAGCGTGCGGGCGACGACGAACCCGTCACCGCCGTTGTTGCCGCGCCCGCAGAGCACCGCGACACGTCCGTTCAGCCGCGATTCGTACGCCGCCTCGATGGCCGCCACGACCTGCCGGCCGGCATTCTCCATCAGCACCAGCGACGGAATGCCAATCTCTTCAATCGTGAAGCGATCGGCCTCGCGCATCTGCGCGGCGTTCAGAATCCGCATTCGTGGGATTATTAGGACGTGCTGGTGACGTCCTTCAGACGGCAGCAGCGGGCGCGCCGATGCGGCGCCCGGAAGCTCGACGTCGAAGGGCTGATGTAAGTAATAGCGTCATCTGTGGGTACATACCACTAAAAATGTCCGCAACCGTCAACGTCAATGGACGCATCGCGCCGGAGCGCGAGGCGGTGATCTCGGTCTTCGACCACGGGTTTCTCTACGGCGAAGGCATCTACGAGACGATGCGCACCTATCACGGCCGGCCGTTTCTCTACGATCGGCACATGAAACGCCTGCGCCGCTCGGCGGCGATGATCGATCTGCCGCTGGCCTTCAGCGACGACGAGCTCGCGCAGCAGATTCGCCGCACGCAGGATGCCGCGGCGATCGACGGCGAGCACTACATCCGCGTCCTCGTCACGCGCGGCGTCGGCGAGCTCACCTACGATCCGAAAGCGACGCCGAACGCGTCGCTCGTCATCATCGTCAAGCCACAGCACGATCCGGAGCCGGACGCGTACGAGAAGGGCGTCCGCGTCGTCATCGTCGACATCGTCCGCAATCACCCGGCGTCGGTCAACCCGATGATCAAGAGCAACAACCTGATGAACAGCGCGCTGGCGGCGCAGCAGGCGATCAAGCGGAACGCCTTCGAAGGCGTAATGCGCAACTACCGCGGCGAGCTGACCGAGTGCACCACCGCCAACCTGTTCATCGTCAGGAACGGCGTGGCGCTGACGCCGCCGCTCGACGCCGGCCTGCTGCCGGGCATCACGCGTGAGTTTCTGTTCGAGATCGGGAAAGAGGCCGGGGTCGACGTGCGCGAACAGGTGTTGCGCGACGCGGATCTATTCGGCGCTGACGAAGCGTTCCTCACCAGCACGACGCGGGAGCTGGTGCCGATCGTGACGGTTGACGATCGCGCCATCGGGACCGGCCGGCCGGGGGCCGTCACCGGGAAGCTGCTCGACCGGTTCCGGCGCCGCGCTCACGCGGACTAACGGCAGCCGCAGCTCGAATATCGTTCCGCCGCCAGTGGCGGG
>JADMIO010928643.1_pt1 | contig 23030 bp, 21 predicted proteins | sample 8958161 | NCBI WGS metagenome assembly JADMIO01 (sample SAMN16585339, study PRJNA669376) | soil metagenome | isolation source: Crop rotation soil | place: USA: Cullars Rotation, Alabama | collected 2011 | reverse complement strand
GTTCCAGATTGTGATAGCCAAGGTTCCGATTACTGCGCGCGCTGATGATCAAAGCCGCCCGTTTGGGCAGACCAATTTTTCTTTATCTATTACTTATTACGGGTTGGTAGGGCCGGCAAATATCGACAACCCACCTATTCCAAGCACCGCCGCTACACCGGCGAGTCCACCAGGAAATTATCCTATCGTTCTGACAGGAGGCTCAGATGATATTTATGAATTTGTGGGCTTAACCAATGGGACATTAACAGTAAATGACTTTTCTGCGGAGTATCAGCAGTTGCATTCATTTGGGTTCAGTAACCTCGTGGGGAATCGGCCATATGGCCTTGTACTCGGAACCGATGGCGTTATTTACGGTTTTCGTACTGACGCTTTGACCGGTGGACAGAAAAACGAGTCCTTCCGGATCAATCAGGATGGTACGGGCTATATGGCGCTTCCTCAAAACCGCTTGGGCATTGAAGGCAGCGATGGTTTTTTCTATGGCACAAAAATCGATGGTGGAACCACCACCAATTTGGGCATGCTCTACAAGGTGCGAAAGGACGGCAGTGATTTTCAGGTGCTGCATTATTTCACTGGCGGGCCGGATGATGGGGCAGCACCGCAAATTCCGTTGGTTCAAGGCAAAAGTGGCATCCTCTATGGCACGGCCCCTGGTGGTGGGTCTCATCAGGGAGGCATTGCCTTTCAAATCATGACGAATGGTGGTGGCTATGCAGTGATTCATAATTTCGATTACTTGACGGAAGGCTCAGAGCCAACTTCTTTGTTGGAGGGGGGCGATGGAATCCTTTATGGAACTACATCCTCGGGTGGCCCAGGCGGATTTGGATTTGGAAACGGAGGAACAGTTTTCAAAATTAATCCACAGGACAATACCTTTGCGCTGCTTTACACGTTTGATCGGCCAGACGCGTTTACGGGGATATACCCGGGTAGTTTGATCGAGGGCAGCGACGGCGCTCTGTACGGGGTTACGTTTCAGGATGGCCCTGATCAAGTTGGAACAATCTTCCGGCTGGAAAAAAGCGCCAGCGGCGGGAGTGGTTACACGCTACTGCACACTTTCACCCTGGCCAATGACGGCCATTTCCCTGGAGCATTGGTAAAGGACGGTTCAGGTATTTTATACGGAACAACCTCTTATGGTTCCAGTGTTGGAGGTGGCCGATTTAGCGGTTATGGAACTGTTTTCAGTATTCACGAAGACGGCACTTCGTACTCATTACTTGCATCCCTCGGGTCGGTGGGCGTGAGTCCGAGTTCACTGTTGCTCACCACGCAAGGAACTCTTTATGGCGCATGTGCATTCGGCGGAAGTGTGAATGCCGGCACACTTTTTCATCTCAGCACGAATGGAACAGATCTGGGTTTGTTGTGGAGTTTCAATCCAACGGGAGGGGATGGCCAGCATGCAACCGCAGGCATGGTCGAGGGAACTGATGGGGTGCTTTACGGTACCACAGAGTGGGGTGGGGATCCGAGCCCTGGTATGGGCAGTACCTATGGGATTGTATACCGTGTTAATAAAGACGGATCAGGGTACCAAATTCTGCACAATTTTACTGGGCAAACCACTGACTACGGTGGATCTACAACTCGGCTATTCCCAGGAAGTGGTGGATGGCTTTATGGGATAGCCAACGGGACCATTTTCAAAGTTCGAACAAATGGCAATGATTATACCACTATTTATACGTTCACGTTTGGTTTCGGGGATTTCGCTCTCGTTGAGGGAACGGATGGCAGGCTTTATGGTGTTCGTGCTTTCGCCGGAGATTTCGGAGAAGGAGTTGTATTCAGCATTGGAACGGACGGAACCGGGTACACAAACATTTATCATTTCGGCTCGAACGCTCACGACGGTTTCGGGAATCCTCAAAGTCTGATCCAGGCAGCAGACGGAACGCTCTATGGAACAACCAGTGGTGGCGATTTCTCTGGAGGGACTATTTTTTCTCTAACAACGAATGGGACGGAGTACACGATCGTCCATCAATTTGGCGGCACGGATGGCGCCTTTTATCCTGCGGGAGCTTTGATGCAGGATGCCGACGGAATCCTGTTTGGCGGAACATCAGGAGGGGGATCTGCAGGTGGCGGCACTATTTTTCGCGTCAATTCGAATGGTGCCGGATTTCAGGTCCTGCGCAGCTTTTTGGGAAGTGCCGCTGATGGCAGCAGTCCAACAGGGCCTTTGGTTCAAGGAACTAACGGTTTCCTTTACGGCACGACTGCTGGGTCCTACGCCAGTATTCCCAGTACGTTATTTCGGATCCGAAAAGATGGAAGCGACTATTGTGTTTTGCGGGTTTTTGGTGACGGTGTTTCCTCGGGACCTTTGGACACCGGCGGCATTCTCCTGGGAAGTGATGGCCTGCTCTACGGCACTGTCCAGTCCGGTGGCGACTCTGGATTCGGTGCAGTTTTTCGAATCGGGTTCGGGCCTGCGATTCCGAACTCTGCACCGCTCCTTGCGAATACGATCCCTGATCAAAGCTCTGTTTATGGGGACGCATTTAATTATACGTTTCCGATAAATACATTCAACGATCCGGACCCAGGACAAAGCCTGTTCTATGCAGTAAGCAATCTTCCGCCGGGTATCAGTTTCGACAGCTCAACCCGAACTTTTTCTGGAACGAATACTGCAGCGGGTAATTATCCGGTCACCGTAACTGCAAGCGACAATGGTTTGCCAGTTCTTGCCACAAACACGACCTTCAACATCGCTGTTGGCAAAGCAGTCTTGACTGCGCGAGCTCTTGATCAGACCAACACCTACGGCAGCTTCTTTTTTGTTAATTCCTATATCACGGTCGATTACTCCGGCTTCAAGTTTCAAAACGAAAACGTCTTCAATCTCGGCTCGCCTCCTGCTATTTCTACCACTGCCAACTCGAGTAGTTCGGTAGGAACCTATCCTATTCATTTAACAGGCGGCAGCGATCCACATTACGACTTTGCTTTGCAAGATGGCGTCATGACGCTTGTGCCCGCGCCTTTGATGGTGGTTGTTTATAACAAGTGCAGATTGGCGGCGCAGGCAAACCCGCAGCTTTCTGGCCGACTCGTCGGGTTATTAAACAATGACCCGATAACAGCTTCTTACAGCACCACAGCAACAACTCAGAGCCCGGCAGGAAGCTATCCGATTTCGGTGACGTTCGGTGATTCAAATAGTCGTTTAGCCAATTACGCACTCAATTATATACAAGGTGAGCTTACCATCCTGCCTTATGACTATTCATTTGAAGTGATCCACGCCTTCGGGACAAACGGGGATATAGCCAGCAGACCGATCTCAGCCCTATTGGAAGGACCAAACCTAAGATTATATGGGTTGACGGGCGACGGAGGTAACCTGGCCGATGGAGCACTTTACTCTCTGAATAAAGACGGAACGGATTATGGCGTGGTCGCTTCCTTTCCACCTTTATTGAGAATCGAAAATAATTTTGGCCGCGCGGGCAAGTTGGTTTTGGGAACAAATGGTCTGCTTTATGGCGTAGGCGTTTCCACGCTCTTCACCGTTGATACAAATGGATTGAATCTCGAAAATCTTGTTCATCTCTTTTCTGATGAGGGAAGCCCGAACGGCCCCGTGCTGCTTTCTACAAACGGTCTTTTGTACGGCACCGGTTCAGCGGGCAACAAGGACACGATCTATAGCATCGCGCAGGACGGCACAGCGTTCACAATCCTTTGGCAAAACTCCGTGTTTGGAACAAATCCGACCCGTATTGCCGCAGGTCTTATTGAAGGAAGCGATGGTTATCTGTATGGCACCAGTCAAAATGGTGGCACTTTACTTAACGGCACGTTGTTTAGATTGCAGAAAGACGGGAGCGGATTAACCATTTTGCACAGCTTTTCCGACGGAGCCCTGGTTCTTGGCATTATTGAGTGCAGTGATGGAATGCTTTACGGTATTTCGGCAGTCGGTGGTCTGTTCGGTTCAGGTTCAATTTATAAGATCGCAAGGGATGGAACCGGTTATTCGGTTTTGCATCATTTTGATCCCATCAGTTTTGATGGTTCAATTCCCGTTGGAAGCCTTGTCGAGGCAAATGATGGTTATCTTTATGGCGTTACATCACGGGGTGGTTCATCTAGTGGAACCTGGGGCGGAGTTGCGTATCGGATCAAAAAAGATGGAAGTGGTTATTGCATTCTGCACAATTTTGGCGGCCCTTTAACTGAACCAGGTAATCCTCTTGCCTCGCTGATTCAGGCTTCCGATGGCTCCTTTTACGGTACCACTCAACTGGGCGGAGATCAGAATCAAAAAGGGTTCGTTTTTAGAATTATCCCTTTGATCCCGCCTGCCATACAACTCAGCCAGGGAGATGGCCAGATCAACATTTCCTGGGGGCCTCCAACCGAAGGTTACATTCTTCAACAAAACGCTTCACTTGATTCCAATACGTGGACAGATGCGCCCACCGGAAATACAAACCCTGTGACGTACCCGACATCTTCAGGCGGCCTCTTCTTCCGGTTGATCAAACGTTAGCTGGCAAGGCTGAGTGAAGGCACTTCGTCAATAAATCATCGATAAACAAATATCGAACTCAAAAGCAGATCATTGCGCCGATGACGCGTGTTGCAAGCGACATAAGTCAACGCTATTCAATAAATTCAATAAACAAGGAAGAACAAAAAAGGCTTGGGAAGTCGTTCCCAAGCCTTTAGGTTCAGTTGGAGGAAGTTTTCTAGCTGCTAGTGTCGGTCGGCAGCACGTGCGTCGCAGCTACTTTCTTGCAGACCGGTTTGGTCTGAACGTCGGTGAGGGTGTAGCTGTTGGCAAATGTCGTGCCCCCAGCGGGACAGAGGACCGAGTTCTTCAAATACCCACTGATATCTGTAAACGCGACCGTGGCACTGCTGGTTTTGTTATTTTCAAGGGCCCATTGCTGTATTGCCCCATCAATTTGCCTGAGGTTATTGATGCAGGCGTTCTGTTGCGACGTGGTGCGAGCCTTGATGAAGTTGGGGATCGCGATGGCAGCTAACAGGCCGATGATGGCCACTACGATCATGATTTCAACCAAAGTAAACCCGGACTTACGAAACATTTTGTTTTTCATACAAACTTATCTTTCTTTATTTTATAAAAAGTTGTTTTTAACTGCCCGTGTCAGCAGCCAGCACGTGGGTCGCTGCGTTAATCTGGCAAACCGGCCTTTCGGCCACGGTTGTAATAGTGTAGCTGTCGCTGAAGGCTGTTCCGCCCGAGGGACAGATAACCGAGTTCTTTAGGTAACCGCTGATGTCGGTGAAAAGCACCGCCGAGCCGGCGGCTTTCTTGTTCTCCAGCGCCCATTGCTGGATAGCGCCGTCGATGTGCCGCAGGTTGTTAATACAGGCGTTCTGTTGCGAGGTGGTGCGGGCTTTAATGAAGTTAGGGATCGCAATCGCGGCGAGAAGGCCGATGATGGCCACTACGATCATTATCTCTACCAGTGTGAAACCCGACTTACGGGATATTTTGTTTTTCATGTTTTTCTTTTTCGCGGTGTGAACACAGCATCAGGCGGGTTATTTATTATTGCATTTTGTTCACGAATTGCCTGATGCAACCGCGCATCCATCCTCCCACGTTGATCATCAATTCAACAACTCCGCCGAATACTGATTTTTGTTTCAGGATTATCACCGGATTGTTCCGCATTAACTCTGAGCTCAACGGGAGTGTTCTTAAAATTGGAAGGACCATTTTGTCCCTTCTCGCGTCTTTTTCAGGCAGGTTCGCCCCCAGTTCTGCGCAAGTCATCCCTTTCTCATCCGATTTCATCCGGATAGCCCTGGTCGGGTGGTTTCTTCTATTCCTGAGCTGGGATTGCAGCTCGAACCCGTTCTAAAACTGGAAGGGAATCAATTTATTTCGTGCGCTTGTGTGGCCCGCAATTTATGTTCGCGCACCATCATGGCTAAAATCAAGCCTTTCGCCGCCTTGCGGCCCAAACCGGAACTGGCCGCGCAAATCTGCGCGCCACCTTACGACGTGCTCTGTTCGGAGGAAGCCAGACAAAGTGCTGCTGGCAACCCCCTCAGTTTTTTGCATGTCAGCAAACCGGAGATCGATCTGTCATCAAACACCGCGCTTTATGCACCCGAAGTTTATGAGAAGGGCAAGGAGAACTTTCACAGCCTGATTGCTCAAGGGGCGCTGCGGCAGGATCAGCAACTCTGTTTTTATCTTTATCGCCAAATCATGGGCGATCATCAGCAAACAGGGCTTGTGGCCGTCGCTAGCTGCGAAGATTATCTCAAAAACATTATCAAAAAGCACGAGTTGACACGACCGGATAAGGAAGATGATCGCCTTCGCCATATTCAGACACTTCAGTCCCAGACAGGGCCGGTTTTTTTAGTTTATCGGGCTAATCAGGACATCGACGACTTCATCAAGTTGCGAAGCGTTGGTCTGCCACATACTGATTTTAAGGCCAACGATGGTGTTCGGCACACGGCCTGGGTCATCACTGAGCCCCCGGATATGGAATTTCTGCGCAATGAATTCGCAACAATGCCATCGCTATACATTGCAGACGGGCATCACCGTTGCGCAGCCGCGGCCCGAGTGTTTCAGAACAAGGAAAACGCCGGGCATGGCGAATTTTTTCTCAGCGTCTTGTTCCCGGATACAGAGGTGAAGATTTTACCTTATAACCGCATACTGAAAGATTTCAAGGGACAAACGGCAGAACAGATTTTGGAGAAGCTGGATGGCGTCTTTATTATCCATCCTGATGGGCCCAGCACACCTGGGCGCAAACATGAGCTCAGTTTTTACCTCGGCCAGCGCTGGTACCGGCTCAATTTTCGCCCTCGTTTTGCGGCGACGAGCGATCCTTTTGAAAAACTCGACGTCAATTTATTGCAAACATATGTGTTGGATCCCATTTTTGGTATTACCGACCCTCGAACCAGCACACGCATAAATTTTGTGGGAGGCATCCGAGGCGCATCTGAGCTGGAAAGATTGGTTAATAGCGGAGAGTACGCGTGTGCCTTTTCCATGTATCCGACCAGTATTGAGGACTTGATGACCATTGCAGACGCGGGTGGCATTATGCCTCCCAAAAGCACATGGTTTGAGCCTAAGCTCAGAGATGGTATGTTTTGCCACATGATTTAGTGTCGCAAGACGCGTTTTTTGTGTATCCTTGAGTTTCTGGTTCGAAACGGTCGACTATGAGACAGCGGACGCTTTGTTATCTGGATAATAATGCCACCACTCAGGTTGCTCCTGAGGTTGTGGACGCAATGGTTCCTTTCTTCAAGCAGCATTGGGGCAATCCTTCGAGCGCCTATTCCTTCGGACATAATGTGGCAAAAGAGTTGGATAAAGCTCGTGCCAGCGTCGCGGAATTGATCAAGGCTGATCCGCGGGAAATCATTTTTACCAGTTGCGGCACAGAGAGTAACAATTCCGCCATTCATAGCGCGTTAGTGACTCATCCCGAAAAACGCCATGTTCTGATGACCATGGTCGAGCACTCTGCCAATATCAAATTTGGCGACTACCTTAAAAAGCACCGATATGAGGTTAGTTTTCTTCCTGTAGAATCTGATGGGGGATTGGATTTGCATTTGCTGGAAAGCTCGATCCGCCCTGACACGGCTATTGTGTCAGTGATGTGGGCGAACAATGAAACCGGCGTGCTTTTTCCCATCGAAGAAGTAGCCGCTCTCTGTCGCAGCAAAGGGGTTTTGTTTCATACGGATGCCGTCCAGGTTCCTGGTAAACTGAACATAGACGTAAAAGAGCTTGGAGTGGATTTTCTGTCGTTATCGGCTCATAAATTGCACGCGCCCAAAGGCATCGGGTTGCTCTACGTAAAACGGCGCACAAAGTACCATCCCTACATTATTGGAGGAGGCCAGGAGAGAGGCCGGCGCGGTGGAACAGAAAATGTCCCTTACATTGTCGCTTTCGGGCGGGCCGCCGAGTTGGCCATGGAGTCCTGTAAAGACGAGAACACGCGCGTGCGGGCCTTGCGTGACAAATTGGAAAACGGAATTCTAAAAGGGATCGAAGGCACCTCCCGAAATGGAGCCAAAGAGCCGCGTTTGCCAAATACGAGCAATATTGCTTTTGAAGGTGTCGAGGCTGAGGGAATTCTGCTGCTGTTGGATGAGGCGGGGATCTGTGCCTCGAGCGGTTCGGCTTGTACAACCGGCTCTCTGGATCCTTCCCACGTTTTGCTCGCGATGGGTTTAAGCTTAAGTCGTGCCCGGGGGAGTGTCCGATTCAGTCTCGGAAGATACAACACGGAGCAAGATGTTGAACATGCGCTTCAGGTTCTGCCCGGAATTATTTCAAAGCTTCGAGCTTCGACACCAGTTGAAACGAAAAGTTCTCCTGCTTCGCCGATGCCGCAAGAGGTTTAGGCTTGGGATAAGTTGTTCAAAGAGGTTTACCCGTTAATCTCTGATACGCGTCCAGATACTTGGCTTGGGTTCGGGCAATTACCTCCTCAGGCAAGATGGGGCCAGGCGGAGTTTTGTTCCAATCCAAGGTTTCCAAATAGTCCCGGACGAACTGTTTATCAAAACTCGGCTGGCTTTTGCCGGGTTCATATTGGTCGGCCGGCCAAAAGCGGGATGAGTCAGGAGTCAACACTTCATCAATCAAAATAAGATCCCCATTGAACAGGCCGAACTCAAATTTGGTATCCGCTATGATGATCCCGCGTTGGCGCGCGTAGCCTCGAGCAAAATTATAAAGTTTCAAACTCGCGGCGCGGACCCGTTCGGCAGTTTCCTGGCCTACCATTCCAGCGGCGCGCTCAAAGGAAATGTTCTCGTCGTGGCCTGATTCAGCTTTGGTAGCGGGGGTGAAAATGGGTTCAGGCAATTCCGAGGATTCCTTCAACCCACCGGGTAGTTTGATGCCACAAACCGTTTGCCGTTCCCGGTACTCTTTCCAGCCAGATCCCGCGAGGTAGCCGCGCACTACACATTCAATCGTCAGGGGTTGGGCTTTTTTAACGATCATGCTCCTCCGCGATAATTGCGGGGCATATTTCTGAAGGTTAACCGGCAAGGCATCTCCATCTCGAGAAACTAAATGGTTTGGTTGGAACTTTTCCGTTTGAGAAAACCAGAAATAAGAAATCTGGGTCAGCACTTCGCCTTTCCGGGGAATGCCATTTGGCATGACCACGTCAAAGGCTGAAATCCGATCGGTCGCCACAAATAACAGATTTTCGCCTAAATCGAATATGTCGCGGACCTTGCCACTTTTAAGTTTGTGAATCCCGGGCAGATCAAGCGAGAGGATGGTGTTGTTCGTCATGACTTGAATATGAAAGCTGAGGTTAATTCTGAAAAGAAGTTTTTAGCTGGAATGGTGGTCTGCATGATTAGTTTACGTTGCGCTGGACTTCATCCCCCGCTGCCATAGCTCGAAATGATACAAAGCCACAACAACCAGCGAATGGCGAATTTGGCCGCTGGCCACGAGATTTGGGACCTCAGCCAACGGAACCAACCTGGTGATCAAATCTTCTCCGTGATCAAAAGTCACAGGATGAATGCATTGGCAGGATTCCAACATGACCGTGAAACACGTATTGCTCATGATTGCAGGATTGGGGTAAATCTTGCCAATCACCCGCGGGTTGTCTCCCGCGTAACCGGTTTCCTCACGAAGTTCTCGTTGTGCTGTTGTTTCTGGGATCACATCTACCTCATCCATCATGCCTCCCGGAATTTCCAACTCCACCGTTTCGGACCCGTGCCGGTATTGTTCGACCATGACTAATTGTTGGTCCGAAGTTAGAGCGATCACATTGACCCAATTAACGGAATCAATGACGAAGAAATCATGCTCCTGTTGAGTGCGAGGCGAAATCTTGCGATCGGAGCGAAGCGTAAAGATTCGGAAGTTGCCCAATGGTTGGGAACTGAGCTTTTCCCAGGGTTTGATCATTTAAGAGTTCCGTTCCCTGGCGGCCCAACCTTGATGCATTAATTGCAGTAAATGCGCCAAGGCATCGTCGTAGCTGCGATTTTTCCGCTGGGCGAGTTGAGTGGCCCGTTTGTTTAATTGTGCAGCCATTTCCTTGGACTTAACCTGAGGGCAGCCCAGGACAACGAGGACAGATGCAAGTTCACGAATGTCCATGTTCCAACAAGTAGTGATGAGGAATCAAACCGCTGACTCAGCCGGTTCAATCGTGATGCTTTCAACGCCGATTCGCTGATTCGGACGGTCGGGCGGATGGGTGGGGGTGGTGGCAATTTTCTCGAGCACTTCGTCGCCCTTGATTAACTTGCCAAACGCGGTGTATTTCCGATCCAGGAAACGCGGCGTACCATGGCAAATGAAGAACTGACTGCCTGCCGAATCCGGGTCGTTGGAGCGGGCCATCGAAAGCACCCCGCGATCGTGATGCCGATCATTGAACTCGGCTTTGATTTTGTAGCCCGGGTCGCCTGTGCCCCAACTGGACTCTTTTTTAGCATCCTTGGTGAGCGGATCCCCTCCCTGAATCATAAAATCTTTGATGACCCGGTGGAAACACGTCCCGTCGTAAAAACCTTTTCGAGCAAGAGCCTTGAAGTTTTCAACCGTTTTGGGAGCTACATCGGGCCAAAATTCCACGATCATTTCGCCAAGCGTGGTTTTAATCCGGGCAACTTCGTTATTCATCTAAAGAATCTTCCAGTATCCCGCGCTTTTGTCACGCGCAGAATCGATACACTGGTGAGAAGGCCGCATGAAGCAGGCCGGAAGCGATAATGCTTTTGCTGCGGCCCAATAAAGTGCTTTCCTTATCTGCCTTGCTGAGTATTTTTAACGGACGCTATGTTGAGAATAAAAAATATTTCATGTTTGTTGCTGGCCGTCCTTTCTGCCGGCGTGACCTTGTCACTACAGGCTGAGGAGGGAAAAAATAAATTGCCGGACGGTGTTTACGCGGAAATGGAGACTTCCAAGGGGAAAATTGTTCTCCAGTTGGAATACGAGAAGACTCCCTTGACTGTAGCAAATTTCGTCGGGTTGGCCGAGGGTACGAAATCTTATTCTAAATCGGGCGAGCCACCCAAGGCGCAGAACAAGCCGTTTTATGATGGGCTGATTTTCCACCGGGTGATTCCCAATTTCATGATTCAAGGTGGAGATCCCCAAGGCAGTGGCAGGGGTGGTCCAGGTTATCAGTTTCGCAATGAAATCGACAACTCACTCAGGCATGACAAGAAAGGGATTTTGTCCATGGCTAACGCGGGCCCAGATACCAATGGGAGCCAGTTTTTTATCACGCACACTGCCACTCCCTGGCTCGACGGCAAGCATACCGTTTTCGGCCACGTCGTTGAAGGACAAGAAGTGGTGGACACGATTGCCAATGGGGACATGATAAAATCTGTGAAGATTCTCCGAGTTGGCGACAAGGCAAAAGCGTTTAAAGGTGATGAGGCTGATTTTCAAAAGTACTCGAAGAGCAAACCTTAGTGCGATTGCTGGAGTTCGTGTCGAAAGGGACACAGGTTTTAAAACATTTAGGGTGTGGTAATTCAATTATGACCTTGGACGATTATTTACTCGAGGCGGAAGACAAAATGAGCAAGACCGAGCAGGTGGTCGTCCATGAGTTTGCCGGAGTGCGTACAGGAAAAGCTTCGCCTGCGTTAGTGGAGAACATTCTGGTCGAGGTATACGGGGCGCAAATGCGCATACGCGAGTTGGCAGGCATTACCACTCCTGAGCCACGCACGTTGACGATTCAACCGTGGGACATGAATTCGTTGCACCCGATCGAAAAAGCGATTCAAAAAAGCAATCTGGGACTGACGGCTTCAGTGCAGGGGAAAGCTATTCGCATCTTTTTCCCCGAACTGAGCCAGGAGCGACGTCAGGAATTCGTAAAAATAATCCGAAAGATGGCAGAAGATGGTCGTGTGGCGATCCGTCATGTTCGACGCGACGCCATGGAACAGCTCAAGAAACATGGGCACGATAGCGGGACGACCGAGGATGACGTGAAACATTCGGAAAAGGAACTGCAAAAGTTAACGGATGAGTACATTGGAAAAATTGACGGTCATTTGGAACATAAGGAAAAGGAGATCATGACGGTCTAAGAGCCGTTTGGGATTCCACAGGTCACCTCACAGACATGATCGTTTTCTTTTCCTCAAATTTGATGACCGTTTCTCCTGGCCTGGCAAAACCCCATCGTTCTCGAACCAGGCGTTCAACGGCTTTAGGATCATGGCAGAGTGCATCGATTTCAGCTCTGGTTTTTCTGGCAGTTTCTTCTTCTCTTTGAATCTGGCCTTCCAAAGCAAGAATTTTCGTACGAATCCGTTCATTCTGACCAATCAGCGGCAAGTACCAAACCGCTAAACCAAGCAGACCAGCCAGAAAGAGCAGAAAAATGACTACTCGCGACAATTTATCCCAGATTCCGAGATCGACGCGCATGTGCGCAAGTTAAACATGGGAGTGAACGCCGGTAAACAAAAAATGTCTCTATTTTATTGTCAATCATGTCACGCAAAAACATCTCAGCCGCATGATTAAGGCGTTGTTGCTCATTTTTGAGCCGGTAGCAGGGTGGGAACGTATCTCACGGGCGCAGCGCGGTGTTGCGTTTATCTTCCTGACCTACTTGCTACCGATGCTGCTCCTCACGGCTGTTGTGGAAGGTTATGGACTTCAGCACTGGGGGAAGAGTCGGGAAATAGGTCCGCCCCGAATGTACACAACCGGTGAAGTGATCATTTTTGAGGTCGCTCAAACGTTGCTCTATATCCTCGTGGTTTTTGTCGGGTCCAAGCTTATCAAATCTATTGGTGAAACGTTTCATGGCCGCCATACAATAACCCAGGCTTTTACCAGTGTTGTTTATGGGCTTGGCCCTTTCTTTTTGCTACATCTGTTTGATGGATTTCAAGATGTATTTCCCTGGGTTACCTGGGGGATTGGGATTATTTTAACTGTGGGGGTGCTCTACCAAGGTCTGCCCCGCATTATGGAGCCGGACCCTTCGCATGCGTTCGGTCTTTACTTTATGGGATCGCTCCTTTTGGTTCTGACCACAGGGCTGGCCCGGTTTGTCACTGCCTGGTATCTTGCTGGTAGATTTGTCGGCTTGGAATCGACCATTACCTCCTGGGGAAATCGTCTCCAGTTCTGACGATCGGATTTATGAATTCCGTAGAAAATGATATTCTTAAAGCTTTGAATGAGCTGGACGCAGCCGTGAGGATGATGTCCACGGCGCGGCCGAAGCCTGATTTGCTGCCAATTTTTGAGCGTCTCGATGCATTAGCAGAACGGTTGCCCCGAGGTCAGAATCCCGACCTGTCCCATTATCTTGCCAAAAAAAGCTATGAAAAAGCACGGCTCCTGTTGGCGGGAGAAGGCGAGTCTAATCCCAAGGGCAGTTGCCGGTAGCTGATTCTTTATCCGAGCCATCACGGGCAGGTAATTCGTTCCATGGATGATACTATTGCTGCCATTGCAACTCCGCTCGGGGAAGGAGGGTTGGCGGTCCTTAGGATTTCTGGCCCGGAAGCGGTACTGATCGGGGATCGCTGTTTCCAACCGGTTGGACGCTCTGCCTCGAGCCTCTCGAACGCTCCGACTCATACCGTTCACTTTGGTCATATTGTAAACAAAGGCAAAAGGGTGGACGAAGCGCTGGTGACGGTGATGCTTGCGCCGCGAACTTTCACTCGTGAAAATGTTATCGAAATTGCCTGTCATGGCGGTGTCTTGCCTGCAAAAATGGTGCTTGAGACTCTCCTGCAGAATGGCGCGCGCCTGGCGACCCCTGGCGAATTTACCCGGCGCGCGTTTCTGAATGGACGGATCGATTTGGCCCAGGCTGAGGCAGTGGCAGATCTCATTCACTCGCGGACCGAGGTGGCGTTGCGCGCAGCCAGCGAACAACTTGCCGGCAAGCTCTCACATCATGTTAACAAATTACGTGACCAACTGATGCAAACCCTGGCTCACATTGAGGCACACATTGATTTTCCAGATGAGGACATTGCCCCCGAGACTCGTTCCCAGCTCATTGCCCGGCTGGAATCCGTCGCGGCCAAGGTAGAAGGGTTCCTGGAGCATGCAGCGGAAGGGCAAATCTTGCGTCGTGGCATCCGCGTGGCGATTGCCGGACGGCCAAACGCGGGTAAATCCAGCCTGCTGAATCAACTACTTGGCCGTGACCGGGCGATTGTCTCCGCCATTCCAGGTACAACCCGGGATACGATCGAGGAGACCGCCAACATTCGTGGATTGCCCATCATATTTATTGACACCGCCGGGTTGCGGGAAGCTCGCGATGAAATTGAAGTCGAAGGCATCCGGCGCAGCCGCGAGAGTTTTCAGAACTCGGAGTTTATTCTCCAGGTGCTGGATTGCTCCGAGAAGATGACAAACTCCGATAGATTAGCCCTGGAGGAATTCTGCGAGAAAAAGCGCATCCTGGTAATGAATAAGACCGATTTGCCTGACCAATTTGATTTCGACATCGAAAGCATGGATGCGATACCGCGAGCGGCGCTGGTGAGGGTCTCCTGTTTAACGGGGGATGGCCTTGAGTCGTTAAAGGATGCCATAAAAGAACTTGCCTGGTCAGGGGAGATCCAGGCCGATATGTTGGAAGTGATGATCAATGCGCGACATCAAGAGGCACTTGAGCGCTCACGTGCAGCTATTTTCAGAACGCTCGAAGTTTTAGCCTCAGGAAACTCGCTTGAATTGGCTGCCCTCGATCTGCGTGTGGCTGTCAATGCTGTTGGGGAAATTGTCGGTCAGACAACCACTGAGGATCTTTTAAACATGATCTTCAGCCAATTTTGTATCGGCAAATGATGGCAGTTTGCAAATACCGGAGCGGCATGGACCACTGTCCGGAGGACCGAATCCTGTGGCAGGCCATGAAAGTACCATACGTGGCCTAGCCTATTTGGGCGGTAAAAGAGTTGAGGACGATTAAGACCAGGGGTATAACAGTAAGAACAAACTCTCGTGATAAACCGCTCTCCTTTGCCTGCTTTCCGGCATTTGGCATTCGAACGCGTGCTTGCAAAAGGAACGCTGCGGCTCCATGCTGCTGGAAGTGGTATTTACCAAGGCGAACAAACGTTTGCGCCTGACCGTTGAATGAGTACTGAAAACGAATTTGATCTGGAAAAGCTGTTTCTGCCCGCTTGGGCGCAAGAGCCCTCGTCCGCCAAGCAATACACCCAATATGAAGGTAGAGAGGAACGGGATTTTGAGCGGCGTTCAGACCGTCCCAACCGACCACCCCAGCGACGGACCGGGCCGGGTGGTCCGCGCCGGGAAGATGGCCGCCGAAGTCAGGACCGAGCGGGCGGTCCAAGGGGAAAAGGACGCGAACGATTCCCGGGCCCTGAAGGAGCCGCCGGGCAACGCAGCGAGCCGCGTGAACGACGGGAGCGCAGGGAATCTCCTCCGCCGCTTCCAGAAATTCATTTGAGCCTGTTGCCTGACGAAAAGGGCGTGGAATCTTTGGCTCGTCAGATTAAAATGACCGGAAGAGCCTATCCACTTTTTGATATTGCTCAGATGATTCTTCAAAAACCTGAACGCCATGCTGTGGCCTTCCAGGTCGAAAAGAATGCCGAAGGCCAGCCTGTTCAACCCTTATTTTTGTGCGCGCTGGATGACACCCTGTGGCTTTCAATGGATGAAGCCATCGCCCACGTACTCAAAAAGCATTTCAACACATTTTATCAGGCTGAACGGACCGCCACGGAACCACCCAAAGGCAGATACACTTTTGTTGCACAGTGCGGAATGAGCGGTGTAATTCTCGGACCACCAAATCATCACGATTATCAGAATCAATTGCGGAAATTACACACGGAGCGATTTGCCAGGGTGCCCTTCGAGGTCTATAAGTCTCGCGTTAAAATTGTGCGCGACGAGGAAGTGGTAAAAAAATGGATCGATGAGCAGAGTTTTAAGACGGAGTATCTTTGTTTGAACCTTCCTGAAGCCCTGCGTTTGGGCAGCATGGAAGCTGTGGAAAAGCATTTTCGGGAAGTCCATGTGGAAAACATCATCAAACCTGTCCAGTCGCATACCCTGAGCGGCTCCGCGGCACGTGCTCTGCGCAGCCCTCAATTGGTTCGGTTGGTTCGACAGGCCTGGGATGATCAGCGGAGGTTTCCGCTCCAGATAGCCACCGTTTTAAGCCAGCAGTTCGCTACCCATGGGCTCCAGTTTTTCAAAGTTAATAAAACAATCACTCACGTTTCGGTGGCGCGTCCCCACTACCTCGATTTGGAAGCGACTCCTGTTTCTGAAGGCATTCGCAGGATTGTTGATTTCATTAATACGCATCCTAAATGTAATCGGCGGCAGCTTTTAGAATCCTTGGCTCCCGTGCAACCTTCTGCAAATGCTCAGGAGCCGAGTAACCCCGCTGATCAACAATCTCTCGAGCAAACAGCCATCAACGCCGATTTGCACTGGCTGATTCATCAAGGACATGTCATTGAATTTGCAAATGGGAGCCTCGAGACAGCCAAAAAACCTGCCCCCCGGCCCCCGAAAGCCGAACCCAAATCTCCCGCAACAGTTTTGCAACCGGCCCCCGAGACTACTCCCTCCCCAGGTTCGGATGCTCCCCGGGGCACAGAAACTCCGCTATCCAGCGAGGTTCCTGTATCTGAGCCGGAAAAACCCGACGCCGAACAGGCCAGTTACGTTCCGGCTCCAGAAAATGCGATCCAGGAATTTCAACGTGCCGGCGATGTGAATCCGCCTTCTGAAGTTAAACCTGCAGAGCAGTCAGCAGGGGAGCAATCGACAATAGAAACTCCGCTGGCGCAACCTGACTAAACCAGGTTTATGCCATTCAAAAAATTTGGTCTCTCACCAGCGATGCTAGAGGGGGTTCAAGCGATGGGTTACATCGAACCCACGCCTATCCAGCTTCGGACCATACCCCTGATCATGGCTGGACAGGATGTAATTGGCAGCGCCCAAACGGGTACGGGCAAAACGGCAGCCTTTGCATTGCCGATTTTATCCAAGATCGGCCATCACAAACCACGACCCCGCGTTCTTATTATTGAACCAACCCGGGAGTTGGCGGCCCAGGTCGAGACTGCCTTTCGGGATTTTGCTCGCTTTACGGATCTTCGGATTACAGTGGTCTTTGGCGGTGTGGGGTACGGACGCCAGCGTGACAGTTTGACCAGCGGAGTGGATGTGCTTATCGCCACGCCCGGCAGGTTGCTCGATCTAATCCAGCAGGGAGAATGCAAGCTCGATGCAATTGAATTTCTCGTCTTGGATGAGGCCGATCGTTTACTTGACATGGGATTTCTTCCCGATGTCCGTCGCATCATTCAAAAGTGTCCTCGCGAACGGCAGACCGCGCTCTTTTCAGCTACCATTCCACCGGAGATCGAATCGCTAATCCAGTGGGCAATGAAGCATCCGCAGATCATTGAGATCGGCGCGCGCCGATCACCCGCTGAAACAGTCAAGCATGTCATATACCCGGTCTCCGATTCCCAAAAAACGGATTTGTTATTGGAGCTTCTGAAAAGAGTGAACTATGATTCGGTAATCGTGTTTTGCCGGACCAAGCATGGTGCAGACAGGGTGGCACATTTATTGAAGCGGAATAACCATTCGGTGGCAGTACTTCATTCCAATCGTACCCAACGAGAACGGGAGCAGGCTTTGCGTGGCTTTCGGGACGGACGGTACGAGGTCCTGGTCGCGACAGATATCGCCGCGCGCGGACTGGATATTGCGGATGTCAGCCATGTCATAAACTACGATGTCCCTCAACATCCGGAGGATTATATTCACCGCATTGGACGCACCGGGCGAATGGAAGCCACGGGAGACGCTTTTACCCTGATGGTGGCTGAAGATGCACGTCACGTGAAGGCCATCGAGCGCTTTATCAGCCAAAAGATTGCCCGTGTGAAGCTGGAAAACTTTGATTATCGCTACACAGCTTTGTTTGAGGAAGGCAAACCGGGCCAACCGGATGGCGGCTCGACGAGAGTGACTGGTGTTCGCATTCGCGGAGGTTATTTTTTTGGACCAGCCCGGAGACGAAGGTAAAAAGAGATTTAGTGCTATAGGAATTCGGTTACTGCCTGTTGCGGAGAGTCAGGTCTTTTCCCTATTGGAGGAGTTTGGACACAGCCTTAGGTTACTTTGGAATAGGAGCGTTAAAATAACTCCATTCGTCCTCAATAAAACAACAAGAAAGACAGGTTATGAGAAAACGAATTATTACAACCATAGCAGTTTGTGCTACTGGCCTCGTTTTGAGCGCCTTTGGGCAGAATTCCAGCAGCACCACGGGAGGTTCATCGACAGATCAATCGACAAGCCCCGCCGGATCATCAGGTTTTGATCAGACCCGACGCTCCCCCACAGGTCGTATGGGACAGGAAACAAGGGCCAGCAAGTTGATGAATGCGGAAGTGAAGAGCAGTCAGGGTCAGACAGTGGGTACCATCTCTGACCTGGTGTTGAATCCATCCTCGGGCAGGATTGATTTCGCTGTAATCTCGGCCAATTCTGCCGGGAGTTTGGGAAGTTCGAGCCAATCTTCTACCTCCCCATCCTCCACTACGTCCTCACAATCCACGACTTCCTCGAGTGATAGTTCCAGTGGGAAGCTGGTTGCCGTGCCATGGACTCTGTTGCGGCCAAGCAGCAGCTCAAGTTCAATTAGTTCCAGTAGCTCTACTACGTCCAGCAGCAGCTCATCCAGCAGTGGACTTTCAGGTCAACCCACGTTCGTCTTTGCAGGCGATCCCAGCAAATTAATGTCGGCGCCTTCCTTCGATTCAAGCAATTGGCCCGATATCAGCCAATATTCGTGGCGGCAAAGTATCTATTCTCATTTTGGAATGACACCCGGAACTTCGACCGGCGGGGCCACCTCACCAGGAGGATTTGATTCCAGCACCGGTAGCAGCAGCAGTTCATCTCCCGGGAATAATAGCTCAACTCCGCCTTCACCTTCTCCATCATCACCGAACTCATCCGGAAAGTAACTGGAGAGTAAGTTAATATTCGGCACCGGAGTGTATTTGCTCCGGTGTTTATTTTTTTGGCCGACAACGCGGTTTACAATAGGTCGGCTTTAGCTTTTACTTTCCGACTTTTCCGGTAAGTCCTTCCTTCTGTAATGCCGAGAACAGTTCTTTGTCATTGAAATCTCCCGTTACATCGAAGGATTCAGCTCCTTTAGACGCGTTGTGCTCTTTGACACCGGGAACAGATTTGATTGCGTGATCTACAGCTTTGACGCACTTGGCGCAGCAAAGGTGAACACCTTCCACTTTTAATGATTGCACTTTTGTTCCTTTAGCGCCCGTGCGAGAATCCATTCTGACATGAGGATCACTGCTCTTCCCAAAATAGCCTGCCTTCATCAGCGCAGTCGCTCCTTTTTGCAGGGAAGCGGGATCTGAACCGGTCAGAATCACCGTTCCAGTGGATTGATCCACTTCGGCTTTTACGCCCTCGACCCCACTCACAGCTTTTTCAGCGTCTGTGACACATCCCTTGCAACATAGATGGACCTCACTGATTTTCACGGTCTCTTCGGCGTAAGAGGAAAGATTCAGTGCAAGTGCAGCCACAGCAAACAAAGGGATTATTTTCATATAAAGAAGTTTAGTTTTTGAAAAGTTGTAATCGGAAGAAAGATTGACCTTCTATCAAACCTCGTCAAGAGGTAAACGTCAGGTTATTCCTCACCCTTAATTCAAGGAGAAATCCGTAGGCCTCAAGGCCTTTTTTTTCCAATAACCATCGGACTCGAACCGAAATGGGGTAGGATTAAAAGGTTGGATCAGGTCTACTTTCGTGCCATCAGCCGGAATCTTTTTTTCCAGCCCGACACACCAGTAAACAGCATTTACAAGCATTCGCCTGGTCCCTTCGGACATCATATCAGTGGCGGCACCCATCGTCGTCGCGAAAACCTTGCCTTTCTTACCTCCTGGCACCTGGTAACTTTTAGTCCATGCAACGGGCATCATTGGATCATTAGGATTGTAACGATCCTGACCTCGGTCTGCGGTTGGGTTGTGGCCAGTCGAAGCAACTTCGTCGTCGGTCGGTTTCATCCCAAGAAATATATCCTTATCGTCACGCGGATTTTTGCGGTTGATGGTTTGTCCGATAACAATTGGAATGCTATCGACTGGCAACGGGAGCCGAACAGCATAAACATCTGTTGGGCCCCAAATGTCTCCGTCACTTAAGCCGCGTGTGATGGGAAGCCCTCTCGCCTCCGGCGCGATCAGACCTCGGGTACTCTGATTGTTGTGGTATCCGTAATGGTAAAACCACGTATCCCCAAGAATCAAACCGCCAAAACCTCGAGCCCACTCCTTCTTTTCACCGGCATAGCGTCCATCGTAATGGACCCAATTAGTCGGAGCATTGTAACGGTAGTCATAATGGAGCCAGTCTTTCCTTCCGACCGGCAGTTTGAACGCATGGGTCGAGGTCCGCATGCCGAGCACCGGTTTGCCCGTCTTCAAATAATCCTCAATCTGCTGCATCTGCTGATCCGGCAAATTCCGAAATCGAATAAAAACTATCATCAAGTCAGCCTTCTTAAGCGCATCCAAACCGGGAATGTTTTGCAGGTTATAGGGATTGATAACTCCCGTGTCAGGGTCAATAGGGAACAAGACTGTGCATGTAAACCCGTGGTGCATTGCCAGGATCTTTCCAAGCTGTGTCAGTGTCTCCTCCGAACGATACTCTTCGTCCCCCGAAATCAGCACCACATGTTTGCCTTTGCCGGGACCCGCTCCTCCATTATAAGTGACCCATTGCTTATCCTGACTTTCTTTAGATGGATTGGCGGCCCTGGTTTGCAAAAATGCAGTCAGTAGAACTGACATGGTGATTAGCAAAATAAGTCGGCTAAGCGTTCGCACAGTCATGAATTTAATTTTGTGGATGACGCATTCAAAAGGCGACCATAAATTTTCAGAGCCCCTTTCGAGTGGGCAGCAACTCAAGCATTGGGTCGATAAAATTCTATTGTTTAGGTTCGGGGACGAAGTAAAAACGCCGTGGATTGTCGCGCCCTGCACCCTGCTCGCGGGCGCGATGTCTGTCGCTCCGTATATCTCTGATTACACTTGCGAATTAAAACTCAGATGAATCGCATTTGGCGCCAGGATTCTCTCGGTTCCCGTCTGTCTGTGCAAATAGTTTGCTTGCTGTTGTTGGGCGGTTCTCCCTCGTTCGCTCAGGAGCCAGAGATGACTCTGGATGAGTTGGCAAAGTCTGCGCAACAATGGGCTCAGGAGAACCTGGATGATGATGCGCTACGCATTTTGGGGGATGTCGATCAAAAAAGAGTAAAGGATTTCCTAAGGCAACTCGAAAAAGAGTTTCATGGGCAATATGTTTTGGACCTGGCCTCGTTAAAAGAGACTGCTAAAACAATCATTCCCTTGCTGGAACAGTTTGAGGAGACGCTTCCTTATGCGATCTGGCTCAAAAGCAAAATGGAGAACCTCGATGTCGCCGAACGGTTGCGACAGCTTACTCCAGCACCCAAACCCCAATCAGATCGGGCGCTTAAACCCGCGGAAAATCCGCGGCCACAATTACTACGTGAAATCTGGATTAAGAAAATCGCCCCAAGGCCCTGGCCCCCAAAGGCCAGGGAATACGTTTCAAACCTCAAGCCGATTTTTTCTAATCGAAAAGTGCCGCCCGAGTTGATTTGGATCGCCGAGGTGGAATCCTCCTTTGATTCGAGGGCGCGCAGCCCGGCCGGTGCTGCCGGTTTGTTTCAGCTTATGCCGGCGACAGCACGGCGCTATGGATTGAGGACCTGGCCGCTCGATCAGCGGCTTAGCCCTGAGCCCTGCGCCGGGGCGGCGGCTCAATATCTTAAAGCTTTGCATGACCGATACAACGATTGGCGATTGGCGCTGGCTGCCTATAACTCGGGGGAAGGAACAGTCGACAAACTCTTAACGCGTCACAAAGCGACGAACTACGATCAGATTGCAAAGTACCTCCCTGCCGAGACGCAGTTGTATGTTCCACGAATCGAGGCAACACTGTTGCGTCGCGAAGGAGTGAAGCTTGCCGATCTGCAGACCCCGGCATTACCGGTGGCCAATTAATTTTCAACGCTATTTCGTGCCAGGTTGAAGTTTACCTTTTGTGTGATCTGTCCTTTGTACGACGCTCTACAAAATTAACATCGCATCTCCGTAGCTGAAGAATCGGTACTTTTCCTGAATAGCTTCTCGGTACGCTTTAAAAATGAGATCGCGCCCGGTTGTTCTTCCCGGAGCGGCAAAGGCGCTCGCCAGCATTAATAATGTGGAACGCGGCAGATGAAAATTTGTGAGCAAAACTTCGACGATTTGAAATTGATAGGGAGGATAAATGAAAATTTTCGTTCTGCCGGCAAGTGACGGATCGAGCGAGGGCGCGTCAGTCTTCGGCCAGAAGAGCCTCGGATTCGACACGGCGAGACTTTCCAGAACGCGCACCGTGGTGGTACCAACCGCGACAATACGCCCTCCAGAAAGTTTGGCTGCACGGATCGTGCGAACGCTTTCCTCGGTTATTTCAAAGCGCTCCTCATGCATGCGGTGATCCGAAATAAGTTCGCTTTTAACCGGTGCAAATGTTCCCGCCCCCACATGCAGAGTCAAAAACGCGATTGCGACTCCTTGCAACCGAATTTGCTCGAGCACGTTTGAAGTAAAATGTAAGCCGGCTGTCGGCGCTGCAATCGAGCCCTCCGCGGTTGCGAAAACGGTTTGGTAACGTTCGCTGTCTGTTTTCGACGCGGTATTTTCATCTCGTCTGATGTAAGGCGGCAAAGGCACATGTCCGAGTTGCTCCAGGCTCCCGAGCAGATTCGTAGAGCCTGAAAAATGAATTCGACGGTGTCCTTCCGCATTGGCTTCCTTTATCGTACCCCTCACCTCACTGGGTTCACCGAGATTGTCTCGCAAGAGGATTTCTGTTCCGATCGGGGCATGCTTTG
>JADMIO011485904.1_pt1 | contig 23031 bp, 18 predicted proteins | sample 8958161 | NCBI WGS metagenome assembly JADMIO01 (sample SAMN16585339, study PRJNA669376) | soil metagenome | isolation source: Crop rotation soil | place: USA: Cullars Rotation, Alabama | collected 2011 | reverse complement strand
GAGAGTTCGGCGGAATACATGGGGCCGATTTCCGGAGTGGCGTTGTTCCAGGTGTACGTGAAATTTTCCTTGTGATGGCAAAAATACTTGAGGTTGAGCCGGTAAGAGCCATCCGACTGGATGCGGACGACCTGGCGCATGGCATCGAGGTATTTGGGCTCGCCATAAGGAGCGAGGCCCATGACCTTGTACTCGTCCCCAAAGTAGGGGAAGCCGATGTGCTGGGTGATGGTGGAGTAGTAAATGCCCAGGGAATGAGGAGAGTAAACGCGTCCATCGATGTTGATGCCGGAGGCATCGGCGACGCCCCAGGCGGCACTGGCGAAATCGCCCATGGCATCGATGGAAACAGCGACGGCGCGGGTGAAGTGGGAGACGTAAAAGGCGGAGGCCAAATGGGCGAGATGATGTTCAATGTGATGGATCTCGGCCTTGATTGGTTGATTGGGAAAGGCGGCGGCGAGGTCCTGGGCGACACCGGCGGCCTTACGGACGTTGCGAATTTTGTTGAGAAGCAGCGCCGGAGAAGGGCGCTGGGTAATGACATAAGCGAGGCGGCGGAGCGTGTTGACGTTTGGTTTGCGGTTGAGGCTGATGTGGTCGACGTCGGAAAGGGTAGCACCGGCTTCACGGAGGCAATATTCGATGGCTTGCGTCGGGAGTCCGGCCCAATGTTTGATGCGACGGAAGCGTTCTTCCTCGGCGGCGGCGAGGAGGCGTCCGTCGCGGAGAATGCAAGCGGCGGAGTCACCGTGGAAAGCGTTGAGGCCGAGGATTAGCACAATTATCAGTGGTCAGTGGTCAGTGGTCAGTTGCCAGGGGTCAAATGGGTCAATGGATTGATGGGACAGGGGTCGATGGAATTCGGACAAGCTGCCGCCCGTGGAAGTTTTGCGGAGGTTCCGCGAAAATCCAATTGGCGGGTTGTCCGAGAACGAATGACCGCTCAGGGCAACCAGGGCTATGTACCGACAGGCCCAAAAAAACGCGAAGAAACGTTTCGGCGTGGAAGACCGAACCAGGTTTCTTATTTACCCAATACTTTTACCACCACCGGAAGAAATTGTTTGCCAGTCTTGCCCCAACTGCGGAGCAGGTTGACGCGAGTGGCGATATGATCGCGATCGAACTCGGGCAAATCCCTGGCAATGGCGTCGATGCGGCCCAAACGGGCGAGGCCACTATCCAGATGCGGCGTAATGTTTTCCTTGAGGAAACGATTCACCAAATGACGTAATTCCGCAATGGCTTCGTAGTAATCGCGCCGATCCCCGGCGACGTAAACGGTGCGAACGGCGCCGAGTCCACGAAGGTACTTAAGCCCCTGGCTGGCAGAGCCTTTGCTAAGGCGAAGCCGGCCCATGAGATCATCCATATTGAGCGGATGGGGGGAAATAAAGAGCAGGCCGTAAATCTCGGCAATGGAACGGGGCTGCCCGAGGATGCGAGAGAGCTGGACAAAGATTTCGATCACTTCGGCTTCCACCCTGGTAAGGGGAGGAGGCGAGGCGTTTTCTTCTTCGGAATTGCCGTTCCGATGGGCAGCGATCAAAGCCATGGCGATCTATCGAGGGAACTTAATAACAGATTATCAAATTTGTTCAAATGAAAATGAACAAAATATTTGAGAACCAAGAAGAACGCGAAGACGCGAACGGCTTAACACGCAAAGAGGGACGGCTTGAAAACCAAGAAAAACGCCAAGACGCCGAGGGGAACAATCGAAAATGTCTTTCCCTGGCGGGGTTGAATCGGGAAGATTGGAGACGTTTATGGATGACCGGAATGAGCACGAGGCTCCGCGGGAAAACATGGGGGCGATCTTTACGATCAATGATCGGTTCGCGTGGGAACCGGTGGCGGATGGTTGCTTCGTTTACTCGACGGAGGTGGGGCAAGTGATGACATTAAACGCGGCGGCGGAATTGGCGCTTTCCTATTTCGACGGGGAAAGTTCGCTGGAAAAAATTTACCAGGAACTCTCCGAAAACGCAGATTGGGAGCGGAAAGATTTCCTCGAGCTGGTGGATTCGCTGGTGAAGGAAAAAGTGCTCCTACCGAAGTGAGCGTCCTTTTTACATACAAAGTCCAGAGACATTTTTCCACCCTGCGAGTTGATGATGACGACCTGATTCCGCTCGCCTCGGACATCCAATCCGTGAGTTGCGTTGGGCAAGAGAAGTGTTCGCCAGAGAGGCGGGCTGACCTGGTGTGGGGAAAGCCGGAGGGTGATAAAACGGCGATCGTGGTGCGCGGCGAACGATGGGAGGAACCGTTCGATCGCGACGCGCTTTTTCTGCAAACGCAATATTTGCTGGACCAGTTATTCGCGTACAAATTGTCCGACCATCTGCAACTCCATGCGGGAACGGTGGTGTCGCCGAGCGGGAAAGCGTGGATTGTGTGCGGAGATTCGGGGGCCGGGAAAACGTCCCTGACGCTGGCATTATTAATCGGGAACTGGGGTTGGTTATCGGATGAGTACGCGCTGTTCAATGAGATGGAGGCGGGCACGGTGTTTTCGTTTCCGAGGAACTTCAATATCAAAGAGCACTCGTTTCCGCATTTTCCAGAGACGGCCGGTTTGAAACATGGCCGGGAGATTTTTTCGCAAAAAATGCAAAAACGGATTCGGTTCGTGGATCCATCGGATTTGCAGCGCGGTGTCTTGCTGCCGAAAGCGGAACTCGGCGGGTTCATTTTTCCGCGCTATGAGCCGAATGGAAAAGCATCAGGATTTTCAGCCATTTCATCGTTGGAAACGGCCAATCGGTTGCTGACCTCCGCGATGAATGTGCCGGCGTGGGGACCCGCCTTGCTCGCCCGCGCTGTCCAATCGGCGCCCGCCTACACATTTTCTTACGAGTTTCCACGTGATATCATTCGATTGGCGGAACCGATCCTTTGAAAATGGACCCCACGACAGAGCTGCTTCAGCGTATCGACGCCTTTATTGGCGCGCCGGCTTCTTCGCCGGACGATTTTAATCGACTGGCGCTGGATGCGTTTCGATTTCAGTTCGAGTCGGTGCCGGCTTATGGGCGGTGGTGCGGTTCGCAAAAGGTCGGCCCTGATAATATCGCGCGTTGGCGTCAGGCCCCTGCCCTGCCGGTGGCGGCGTTCAAGGAGTTTGAAATCACGAGCCTGGCGGCGTCCGAGAGAACAACGATTTTCCGTTCCAGCGGAACATCGGAACGGGAGCGGAGCCGGCATTTTCATTCGGAAGAGTCGCTGAGCCTTTATCAGCGGTCGTTGCTGCCACCGCTGAAGGAGCATTTTTTTGGAGGTGATCGGGCCTGGAGGATTTTGATTTTGACACCGCCGCCGGAAGCGGCGCCCCATTCTTCGCTGGTGCATATGTTCGAGACGGCGCGAAGGAGGTTCGGGAGCGAGTCAATGTTCCTGGGGCACGATTCGGGCGACGGATGGGCGGTTGATTTCGAGCGAACGATTCCGGCACTGGCGCAAGCGGAGGCGGAGGCGGAACCGATCGCGCTCTTCGGGACGGCATTTTCGTATGTGCATTTGCTGGATGAATTGAAACGGCGCGCGATGAGAGTCCGACTGCCGGATGGTTCGCGCGCCCTGGAGACGGGGGGATACAAAGGACGTTCGCGTGAGTTGACCAAAGACGAATTGCATCAGTTGATCGGGCAAGAGCTGGGAATCGCCCGGTCGCACATCGTGACGGAATATGGGATGTGCGAGCTGAGTTCGCAGGCCTATGAGGGGACGATCGGCTCGGATGAACGAACGGCGTTTCATTTTCCGCATTGGTGCCGGGCCTCGGTGATTTCTCCAGAGACGCTGCAGGAAGTGGGCGAAGGGGAAACGGGACTAATCGAAGTGTTCGATTTGGCGAATTTGTTTTCGGTTTCGGCGGTGCGGACTGAGGATTTGGGAAGAAAAAGAGGAAACGGATTTGAGCTGTTAGGCCGGGCGGCGGCCAGTCCGGCGCGGGGATGTTCCCTCCTCCCGCATTAGCAGCCTGTTGTTAGCGCTTTCTTTTGGGAGAAAGTAGGTTATGGTTATCGGCAGTAAACCAAAGAGATTTCCCGACCTTTTATGAGAGCCGAACTTGTGGATCAAACTGTCACCACGCCTTCATCCATCCGAGTGCTCCTGGTGGATGATGATGAAGATGCGTATATTTTGACCCGGCATCATCTTTCGAAGATTCACGAAGGGCTGCACCTGGATTGGGCTTCGAGCTATGAGCAGGGGCTGGAAACCATCCAGAAAGCGGCGCATGACGTTTACCTGCTGGATTACCGCCTGGGCGGCCGGACGGGCTTGGATTTGCTCCGGGAAGCGCTGGCGCTTGGATGCAAGGAACCGATCATCATGCTGACGGCGGAAAATCCGCTGGTCGATGCCGAAGCGATGCGGCTGGGGGCGGCAGATTTCTTAAATAAGGACCGGCTGGACGCGGCGCTGCTGGAGCGCTCGATCCGGTATTCGATCAAACATTTCAAGACCTTGCGAGCGTTGCGCGAGAGCGAGGCGCAACTGGCCTCATTCATGCAAAATGTGCCGTGCGCGGTTTACATGAAAAATTTGCAGGGCCGGTACGTGTACGTGAACGAAACGTGCGCGAAGGTCTTCCATCGAAAATTTGAAGATTGGATCGGGAAAACCGATGCGGACATCTGGTCGAAACCGACGGCGAACAAGTTCAAATCGATCGATCAACAAATCCTCCAGGAGAAACGGACGGTGGAAACGACGGAATCGGTGGCGCAGGAGGATGGCTTTCACTACTGGCTGACGACAAAGTTCCCGATTCTGGATGAACGGGGGTCGCCAACGATGCTGGGAGCGGCGGCGATTGACATCACCGAGATCAAACGGCTGGAGAAGGAGATTCAGCAAATCAGCGAGCAGGAAAAACGGCGCATCGGACAGGACTTACACGATGGCCTGGGACAATACCTCACGGGGATCGCCTGCATGGTGAAAGTGGTGGAGCAAAAGCTCGCGACGAAAGGACTGCCCGAAGCGGCGGATGTGCGCAAGATCACGAACATGGTGAACGAAACGATTTTTCAGGCGCGCGACCTGGCCCGCGGGCTTTGTCCGGTGGAGCTGGAGACGAACGGGCTGCAAGCGGCCTTGCAGGAATTAACGGGCAACGTGGAGAAGTTGTTCAAGGTTCGCTGCGAGTTCATCACGCCGCAATTTGTCTCGGTGTATGACAACGCGGTGGCGGTGCATCTGTACCGCATCGCGCAGGAAGCGATCAATAATGCGATCAAGCATGGGAAGGCGGAGTCGATCACGGTGAGCCTGGCGACGGCCAATGGGCAGATCTCGCTGAGCGTGAAGGATACCGGGGTCGGTTTGCCGAAGAATTCCGGGCGGGCGAAGGGAATGGGTTTACGGGTGATGAATTATCGCGCCGGGATGATCGGGGCGACGGTAAGCATTCAATCGCCGGCAGAGGGCGGGACGCTGGTGAGCTGCACGGTGCCCAACAAATATCCCGTCAAAGTTCAGCGCAAATCGGTGAAAGCGGGAGGGACGCCGCCGGCCGGCCCGAAGGGTGGGAAGAAGGAAGAACTCGTGGCGAGTTAGAGCCGGTTGAAAAACTTCAACAATTTATCCGGCGGCGGGGCGGACGCGTTGTTGACGTCGTTGCGCCTCCCTCACAGATCGCCGCTGAAATGCCCAGTCGGCACGCCTCGCCGGCGCATCCGCCGCGCTCGCCAACTGAACGGGCGCAGTTTTTCAACAGGCTCTTAGCCGGAATTATTCAGTTGCTCGTTGGGTTCGCCCTCATCCCGGCCTTCTCCCCCAGGGAGAAGGAGAATTTTCGGCAGCGTATTTTCGGATCACCATTCAGTCCGTTTCCGACTGCCGACGATTCTCCCTCTCCCATTCCATGGGAGAGGGCCGGGGTCAGGGTTAGCTTCTTTCCCACTGAATTGTTCCGGCTTAGCCGGAATTATTCAGTTGCTCGTTGGGTTCGCCCTCATCCCGGCCTTCTCCCCCAGGGAGAAGGAGAATTTTCGGCAGCGTATTTTCGGATCACCATTCAGTCCGTTTCCGACTGCCGACGATTCTCCCTCTCCCATTCCATGGGAGAGGGCCGGGGTCAGGGTTAGCTTCTTTCCCACTGAATTGTTCCGGCTTAGCCGGAACGGAAGGGCGGGGCGGGAAGATCAGACGTGATGGAAAGGTTGCGCGGCGGTCTAAAGCCAATAGAATCGATACCGATGTTTTTCCGCGCTCCATTCTGGGCTATTTTAACCCTGGCGTATGGCCTGGGTCCCCTGCTCCACGGGGCCGAGCCGAGCGCGGCGCAAATCGATTTTTTCGAGAAGAAAATCCGGCCGGTCCTGACGGAGAAGTGCTATTCGTGCCACAGCCTGGAAGCGGAAAAGGTAAAAGCCGAATTGCTGCTGGATTCCCAAGAGGGGGTGCTGCGAGGGGGAGAATCCGGAGCGATCCTCGTCAAGGGTGAGCCGGAAAAGAGCCGGTTGATCCGAGCCATTCGGTACACGGATCCCGATCTGCAAATGCCTCCCAAGGAGCAGCTTTCCGCCGAACAGATCCATGATTTCGAAGAATGGGTGAAAATGGGAGCGCCGGATCCCCGGCCGCAGAAAGCGGCGCGAACGGTGCGCGGGACGAATTATTGGGCTTTTCGCCCGCCGCGCGACCAGGCGATCCCGAAGGTGAAGAACAAGAAATGGGCCAGCCAACCGATCGATTATTTTATCCTGGCGCGCCTGGAGCAAAAGAAATTCGCGCCGGCACGGGCGGCGGATAAACGGACGCTCATCCGGAGGGCGACTTTCGACCTGACCGGATTGCCGCCCACGCCCGCGGAAATCAGCGCCTTCCTGGCGGATAATTCCCCCGAGGCATTTGCGCGGGTGGTGGACCGGCTGCTCGATTCGCGGCATTTTGGCGAACAGTGGGGACGGCACTGGCTGGATGTGGCGCGGTACGCCGATTCCAACGGACTGGAGAACAACCAGGTGTTTGAAAATGCGTGGCGGTACCGCGATTACGTGATCCGATCGTTCAACAAAGACAAGCCCTTCGACCAATTCGTGCGGGAACAAATCGCCGGAGATTTGCTGCCGTCGAGCACGGCCGAGGATGCGCAGGAAAAGCTGATCGGAACGGGATTTCTGGTGATGGGGCCGAAAGTGCTGAACGAACCGGAGCGGGAAAAATTAGTGATGGACGTGGCTGACGAACAAATCGAAGTGACGTCACGCGCATTTCTGGGACTGACGGTGAGCTGCGCGCGATGCCATGATCATAAATTCGATCCGATCCCGACGAAAGATTATTACGCGCTGGCGGGAATCTTCAAGAGCACGGCGACGCTGAATGATGGACGAGGGCGGGGCCCGGGGGCCACGCCCTGGATTGAGCGGGCGTTGGGTTCGCTGGAAGAAGCGGCCAAAGCGGAAGCTTTTGCGCGGCAGGTGTCCCAAATTCAATCGGACCTGGATGCGGCGAGACAAGCGCGGCGGGTGTTGCCGGGAGGACTCGATTCCAAGCGATTGGCCGGAATTATCGTCGATAATGCGGATGCGGAATTGACCGGAGTGTGGACGAAGTCGAATTACTCAACGAATTTTGTCGATCAAAATTATCTCCAGGATGGAGCCGCGCACAAAGGAGAGAGCAAGGCGCGGTTCGTTCCCAAATTACCGAAAGCAGGCCGGTATGAAGTTCGCGTTTCGTACACGCCGTATTGGAATCGCGCGACGAATGTGCCGGTGACCCTGCAAACGGCACGGGGGGTGATGAAGAGAATGTTAAACGAGCGTCTGGCGCCGACGGTGGACAAAGCATTCGTCTCGCTCGGCATGTTCGAATTCAACGCGGGGACGAATGGAGCGGTGACGATTTCGAACGAAGGGACCGTCAAAGGCTCCTTTGTGGTGGCTGACGCCGTGCAATTCATCCCGGACGGGGCGATGGAGATGGGAATGATGATGAAACCACCCGAGCCGGAGAAGCCGTTGAAGGTGTTAACGCCGGAAGAGGAGGACGATCTCCAAGTGAAGCTGGGGGAACTGCAGGCGAACGCCCCTGCGCCGTTGCCAATGGCGATGGCGGTGCGAGACGGGACGGTGCAAAACTGCCGTTTGAACATTCGGGGAGACTTCCAGAAATTGGGGGACGAAGTCCCGCGCGGTTTCCTGAGTTCACTGGGCAAGAGCGAGCCGCTCCGGACTTCAGAGACGAGCGGACGTTTGGAACTGGCGGATTGGATCGCGAGCCCGGCGAACCCATTGACGGCGCGGGTGCGGGTGAACCGGATCTGGCAAGATCTTTTCGGGAAAGGATTGGTGGCTTCGCCGGATAATTTCGGATCGCTGGGGGAGGTGCCGACCCATCCGGAGCTGCTCGATTTCCTGGCCGTGCGCTTCATGCAGGAGGGATGGTCGAGCAAAAAATTGATTCGAATGCTGATGCTCTCGTCGACCTATCAAATGAGCAGTGAATTTATTCCGGCCGCGGCCGCGAAAGATCCAGACAACAAACTTCTGTGGCACATGAGCCGCCGGCGATTGGGGGCGGAAGCGTTGCGGGATTCGATTTTGCTGTTGTCGGGTCAGCTCGATCTCGAACCATTTGGCCCGAGCAGCACCAACCTGGCGAATGCCAACCCGATGACGCTGTCGGGAGATTTCGTGAGCAATCGACGAAGCATTTATCAGCCGGTGATCCGGAACAATATTCCGGACCTGTTTCAAGCATTCGATTTTGTCGACCCGCACGTTTCAACCGGCCAACGGCATGTCACGAGCGCAGCCACACAAGCCCTTTTCGTGATGAACAGTCCGTTCATCCTCGAGCAAGCGCGGCTGTGGAGCGCGGATTTATTGCGCGGGAAGGAAAACCGCGATGAAACGCGGATTGCCAATGCGTTTGAGAAGGCTTTGGCGCGCCCGCCGACCAGCGAGGAATTAACGCGATCCCTGCGGTATTTGAAAGACTATGACGCGGATGTGGCCCGGAGTGAACCCGACGCAACCAAGCGCCGGGAGCGCGCCTGGCAGAGTTTTTGTCACGCGCTCATCGCCTCGTCGGAATTTCGTTTCCTCAACTAAATTATTTATGCCACCCATCATTCATCCCGTTACGCGCCGCCAGATGCTGAAAAAATGCGGATGCGGTTTCGGCTACCTGGCGCTGGCGGGTTTGTTCGCCGACCTGGAGCGATTGTCGAGCGCGGCCGCGGCAAACCCGCTTGCGCCCAAGAGCAGCCATTTTCCGCCGCGCGCGCGGAGGGTAATCTTTCTGTTCATGCATGGGGGTCCTTCGCATCTGGATAGTTTCGATCCGAAACCGTTGCTGGTGCGGGACCAGGGCAAAACGCTGCCAAAAAGCGCGATGAAGGGAGTGGCGGACCCAAACGGCAAACTTTTGCCGTCGCTCTGGGAGTATAAAAAAAGCGGGCAAAGCGGGGTGGAGGTGGCGTCCGTTTTTCCCGAGGTGGCGAAGTGCATTGACGACATTTGCGTGATCCGCAGCATGCACACGGATGGCCAGGATCATGGGCAGGCCGTTTTGAACCTGCACACGGGATCGAACAGCCAGGTGCGTCCCAGCATGGGTTCCTGGATTGTGTACGGCCTGGGGAGCGACAACCAAAATCTCCCCGGTTTCGTCACGATCAGCCCCAGCCCGCTGACGGGAGGCGTGCAAAATTACGGGTCGGCGTTTTTACCGGCGGTCTACCAGGGGACGCCGATCGGGCAATCCGGAGGGGCGCTCACGCAAGCGCAAATCCGGCACATCAAGAATCCGGAATTACCGATGGATCAACAACGGAAAGAGCTGGATTTCATTCAATCGTTCAACCGGGAACACCTCGCGCAAGCGCAATCGGATGCGCAACTGGAGGGCGTAATTGAATCGTACGAACTGGCGTTTCGCATGCAAACGGAAGCGCCGAAGTTGACGGATATTTCGGACGAAAAAGAAGCGACGCTGGATTTGTACGGGATCAATCAAACACCGACGGACGATTTTGGGCGGCAATGCTTGATGGCGCGGCGATTTGCGGAGCATGGGGTGCGATTCATCCAGGTGAGCCATAGTTTCAAATGGGACCAGCACATGAACCTGAAGCGGGATCATGAGCGAAATTGTTCCGAAGTCGACAAGCCGATCGCCGGATTGCTGCGGGATTTAAAGGCGCGCGGTTTGCTCAAGGATACGCTGGTTATCTGGGGCGGTGAATTCGGGCGAACGCCGACGGCCCAGGGGAAGGATGGGCGCGATCATAATCCGCACGGCTTTTCGATGTGGATGGCGGGGGGCGGCGTGAAAGGAGGCCTGGCGTACGGCGCGACGGACGATTATGGATCCTACGCGGTCGAGAACAAAGTGCATATGCATGACCTGCACGCCACGATTTTACATTTGCTGGGTTTGAATCATGAGCAACTGACGTATCGCTACGCGGGGCGGGATTATCGGTTGACGGATCTACACGGGGAAGTGGTAAAAGGAATTTTAGCGTAAACGGAGCAAAGGCCCCGCACATGGCTACCATTGCTGTCCTGGGAACGCTGGATACGAAGGGCGAGGAGCACGGCTTTGTCGCGGATGTCATCCGCGGACGGGGACATGAGGTGTTGCTCATTGATGCCGGAGCACTGAGTCGCCCGACGATTAAACCGAATATCACACGAGAGGAGCTGGCGGCGGGGGCGGGAATTTCACTGCCGGATTTGGTGAGCCGCCGCGATCGCGGCGAGACGGTGAAGGCGATGGCGAGGGCGGCGGCGATGATGGCAACCCGGCTGGCGAATGAAGGGAGGATTGATGGAATTATTTCCCTGGGAGGCGGAGGCGGAACAGCCATTGGGACCGCAGCCATGCGCGCGTTGCCAATAGGTTTTCCCAAAGTGATGGTCTCCACTCTAGCCAGCGGGAACACCTCACAATATATCGGTGAAAAAGATATTGTGATGTTCCCGAGCATCGTCGACGTGGCGGGCTTAAACCGCATTTCCCGGCAGATCTTCACACGCGCCGCGGGAGCAATTTGCGGCATGGTCGAATCTCGTCCGGCGATCGAACAGGACAAACCAATCATCGTAGCCAGTATGTTCGGTAACACAACGGCGTGTGTCCAACATGCGCGCACTTTACTCGAGAAACACGGCTATGAAGTCTTGATCTTCCACGCGACGGGGTCCGGCGGGCGAACAATGGAATCGCTCATCGAATCCGGAATGGTTGCCGGTGTTTTGGACATTACGACGACGGAGTGGGCCGACGAATTTGTAGGTGGATTTTTAGGGGCGGGCCCGCAACGACTCGAAGCAGCGGCCAAGCGCGGCATCCCGGCGGTGGTGGCGCCGGGTTGTTTGGATATGGTAAATTTTTACGGCCCCGAGTCGGTTCCCGAGAAATTCCGCGGACGGACCTTTTACGAGCACAATCCGCAAGTCACCTTGATGCGGACTTCTCCCGAAGAATGCCGTGAAATTGGCCGGATCGTCGCTCAAAAACTGACCGCTTCCATTGGCCCGGTGAGCGTGCTCATTCCTCGTAAAGCAGTAAGTATTATTAGTGCATCCGGACAAAAATTCCATGACCCAGCGGCGGACGAAGCGCTTTTCACGGCAATCCGCGAAAATTTACGGCCGGACATCGATTACCGCGAGTTCGATTGCGAAATCAATGATCCCCTCTTCGCTGAAGCGTGCGCGATGTCACTTTTGGATAATTTAAAAAAAACGTAACCGTTCATTTATGTATCAAAAGCTAGGGAATGCCCTAGCATGGTGGGATGGAACCTCAGCTCGACAGTTGTCCCGCCTGTCAAACCGACCCTGCGCCTGTTCGAACGGGAGGCGCCGATTCCGCCAAAGATCTTCAGGCATGCCAGACGGAACGGTCACGCCTGGCCGCCATCATCCAATGCGCCGATAACGCCATCATCAGTGAAACCGTCGACGGCATTGTCATCGGCTGGAACCATGGAGCGGAGCAACAGTACGGCTACGCCGCTGAAGAAATGCTGGGACGTTCCGTCTCCATCCTCTACCCGCCGGATCATTATCAAGAATATCTGCGAGTGATGCAGAAAGTTAAAGACGGCGAAGCGGTGCCGACCTTTGACACCGTGCGGCTGCGAAAAGACGGAACGCTCCTGAACGTCTCGGTCGCGATCACTCCGATTGAGGCGCGTGATGGAGAGGTGGTTGGAGCTTCAAAGATTAGCCATGACATCACCCGCATCAAAAAGCTCGAAGCCCAGTTTATTGAAGCTCAAAAAATGCAGGTGGTTGGGCATCTCGCCGGAGGGGTCGCGCACGACTTTAATAATATCCTGGCCGTCATTTTCGGTTACAGCGAATTGATGATGCAGGAACTCGAGGACGAGAATCCCCTCCGCAAATATGTCGAGGAAATCGGGCACGCCTCCGAACGCGCGGTCGGTCTCACCCGTCAATTGCTCGTTTTCAGCCGCAAACAAAGCGTGGTGCCCGTTGTGCTGGATCTTAATGATGCCGTTCGAGAAATCGAGACGATGCTCCGCCGTCTGATCGACGAGGACATTGAACTGACCATTGTTCCTGGCAGGGAATTCGGCCGGGTCAAAGCGGATTCCGGACACGTCGGACAAGTCATCATGAATTTGGTCGTGAATGCACGGGATGCCATGCCGGGAGGGGGCAAGCTCACGATCGCGGTCAACAACGTGACCCTCGATCAAACATACGAAGCGGCCCACCCGGGCGCGGTGGCGGGCGATTACGTAATGCTCTCCGTCAGCGATACGGGAACCGGGATGACCGAGGCGGTTCAGGCGCGATTGTTCGAGGCCTTCTTTACCACCAAACCCGAGGGGAAAGGAACGGGATTAGGTCTCGCCACCTGCCAGACAATCGTTCAGCAGTCGGGTGGCCATATCGGTGTCTATAGCGAAGTCGGGCAAGGCACGAGTTTCAAGGTGTACTTCCCGCGCGTTGATCAGCCTCTCGAGATAAAAACCAAACCGGTCGCGGGACCTTTGCCTCGCGGAACGGAAACCTTGCTCATTGTCGAAGATGAGCCCTCCGTCCGATTTCTCGTTCGGAAAGTATTGCAGTCTCACGGTTATTACGTCTTGTCCGCCGCGAATGGACAGGATGCATTGCGAGTGGCACGGGAACATGCCGGCGCGCCGATTTCCCTGGTTGTGACCGATCTGATCATGCCGCAAATGGGCGGCAAAGAGATGGCCGAGGCGCTCAAGAAAATAAATGGCGACATTAAAATCTTATTCATGTCCGGTTACACAAATGACGCGATTGTGAATCACGGGTTGATCGAGACCGAAGTCGAGTTTCTGTCGAAGCCTTATACGCCGGCAACAATTCTTCGCAAGGTTCGTCAGATGCTCGACGACTGAAGTGCTTGCGAGAATTGGACATTCTTGATATGGTCCAATCCAATGCTTTCGGTTCCCATTCTCTGGTTCGGACAGCGAAGCTTTGTCTGCTCCTATAAAAAATGACTTCCATACCGCCACTTCAAGGGCATGAGAGCGGGTTCGATCTCGCTCCGGCAAACCCGGCCGCACGGACCCTGCTGATTGTCGACGATGACGCCAGCGTGCGGGAAGCGTTATCTTTTCTTTTTCGGGGCGAGTACAATTTGTTGAGCGCGGAAAACGGTTCGGCGGCCATTGAACTGGTGCGGAGGCACATCATCGATGTGGCGATCCTGGACATCCGAATGCCGGGGCTCTCCGGGATTGAAACTTTGGGTGAGCTGAAGAAGATCGAGCCGACCATCGAAGTAATCATCCTGACGGCGTACGAGGCGATCGACACGGCGCGGCAGGCATTGCGGCTGGGCGCCTGCGATTATTTGAGCAAACCGTTTGAAGTGGAAACGATGCGAGCCGCGGTGGCGAACGCGGTGGAGCGCCGGGATGTATCGAACGAAATTCAGGCTCACAACAAGAAGCTGGTGGAATTACAGGATGAGATCCACAACCAGCAACTCCGGGAGGAACTGGCGCGGACGCGGACGGATATTTACGCCAGCATCCTGCACGATATCAATGGGCCGTTGACGATCATTTCCGGGTTCATCGACATCATTACCGACCAGCTCGCTGATCTGGATTTTGTGGGTGGGACCGATCTGGAAATGGTGAAGAAACACCTGGATGCGATCATGCGACAGGTAAATAACTGCATCCAGATTTCGCGGCGGTACCTCGGTTTTCTCCAATCGCGTTCAGGAACAAACTCACAGGTGGGCATCAACCAAATCCTGGCGGATCTGGGCCAGTTGCTGCAGGTGCATCCCCAATCCCGCAGTCATACGTTGGTGATCCAACCTTTACCGCAGGATGTATCCGCCCGGATCAATGGAACGGATTTGATTCAGATCCTGCTGAATTTGACAATTAATGCGCTGCAATGCACCCCGCAACCGCACACGGTGGAATTGTCGGGAATCCTGCTGCGGGAGACGCCGCAGCTGGATGAGGTGGATGCGGACGATCTCTTAATAAATGCGAAGACGCTGCGTCACCCAGGTCCACTGGTGGCGCTCTCCGTGACGGACAACGGTCCGGGAATCGCCCGCGATATGCTGGGCCGCATCTTTGAACCTTACTTTACGACCAAGCCTCTCGGACAGGGGACTGGACTGGGCCTTTCCATTGTCCGCCGGCTGATCGAACAGTCCCATGGGGCCATCCGTTTGCATTCGAAAGTGGGTGAGGGAACAACGTTTACGGTGTATCTCCCGGTCTAAGCCGCGGACTCAGAGCTCGGTCCATGAGCCAACCGACCAGGCCTTAATCGGGCCATTCTTTCCGAGATTTTCATCATAGTGAAAATCGAAGTGGCCGTTCATCGAAATCGTCTTGGCAATGACGGCCCCGACGCAATCGTAATTGTCATTACCACCACCGCCGGCATCAAAATCAGCGGACGGCGCGTAGATGGTCCCCGTAAAAGAAGCGTTACCATGCAACGTCACGCTCGTGCAGGTTGACAGACCGACGAGGGAAAATTTGAGCGCATCGGCGGTGGCGTTCTGAACGCCGTTTCCGCCGAGGGCGCAATCGCCACCCACATACATCGTCAACGACCCATTGGTGGTGATGTTAATGACGGACTGTCCTTGCATCGCAATGCTGCCTTGAACGTAAAGGCGCACTTTGGCGTTCACGGTCATATTCTCTCCGTTGGCGATCGAACTGATGACGTAATCGCCGGCCGTGTTGATGACGTGCGGCGAGCTTCCGAGCGTCCAAGGCCCGCCGGCGGCGCCCCAATCAGAAGGCAGCACGCCGTCCGGAAAAGAGACATTCATGTTATTGGCGTAATGCCCGGACTGAATGGCGCTGCCGGAGTTGGCGGCGATGAAGGCGGCATCACCCACGGTGCCGCCGGTGCACGAGCCGGTCGGGCCGGTGGCGGCACTGCCATAAATATCACCACCGCCCATGGTAATCACGCCGTTCACAGATCCAACCGAGCCAACGTCCTTACGGGTGGCGGCGTTATAGCGTCCATTCGTGCTGTGAGCGGGGTCCTGGGAGTCGAAGCTGTCCGTAACGATATTCCCACTCCAGCTTACGTTGCCTTTCGCGACCAGGCCTTTGGAAAATAACGCGCCGCCGAGTGTCGTGACCCGCACGGTTCGCGAAATCTCATTGGTACGAGGATAGGCGACGACATAACCCTGGGAGTAAATGGTGGGTGGCGAGCTTTGCGAAATAGCAACGGTGTACCGGCCGGAGGAGAGCGTGCGCTGCTTGTAGTAGTAATTTCCGGTAAGCGAGACACCATTGCTCAGGGTCATTCCGTTGACCAAAGTCCAGCTATTTCCCCCCCAATTATTCGTCACATTGATCTGTGACATCGCCTCTTCGATTCCGGCCTCGCTAACCGGAATGATGGCGTTGTACGATTGCGATCGAGTAATAGCGCGGCTTTGGTTGCTGGTGAGACTGAGATAGCTCGCGAGCCCGATCCCCATAATACCGGCCGTAGTCAAGACGGTAAGAAGGGCGCTGCCGCTCTCGCGATTCGTTTGGATCTTCATTATGGTTATACCTTTCGCATCACAACTTTTGCCGATTGCATGCTTTCTGTGTTCAATCGGTTGATGACCCGGCGCGAACATCTCCAGCTTAATTGAATGACCTTCAGATCATTCGTCCCCGTCGCCGCATACTGCTCGAAAGAGTTGGTTTTCGTAACGTCCTGAAAATAGGAAAATGTGAATGCATCGCACTCGCTTAGGAGGACGTCGACATTGCTGCCATTCGTTCGGACAAAAGTGCGGGCGCTCGGAGTGTAGGTGTAGCTCAGTATCTGGCCCGAACCAAAGTTTGTCAGAACAAGTTGATTGGTGGAATAGGAGATCACGCGATCGGCCATCCGGATCTCTTTCGTGATGGAATCCAGCGTTTTTCGGCTGTATTGATCGAGGTCAATATAATTGGCCAGAGCCGCGAAGCTGCGGGCCGTGTAAATCGCCAGCGATGCCAGCCCGAGCAAAAGAAACGAAGACAACGCGATGGCAACCATCATTTCCATCAGCGTCATCGCCGAACGCGAGGAATTCTTAGTAAATGTAATTCCGCATTCCATATTGGGAAACGATTGTCTGCATGCTGTTCGTGTGGTTGATGCGGCCGGATTGCCACGTCACCTGGACATTAATCAATTTGAGGTTGGTATTATAGCTCTCCGTCAAATTGGCGTTCGTGATGCCCACCGTTCCGCTGTAAAGCACGCCGCTATTCGTACTATTGATCAGGTTTGTCGGATAAAAATATTCGGTAAACGTCGTAGGGATCGTGTTGGAAATAATTTGATCCCAACTGAACGTGCGAAATTCCTCCATCTTTTCAGTCAAAATCTGGGTCGATCGCATGTTTTCCCGGGCGAAATTGACCGCCGCGAAGCCGGAAGAGATGCCGCCGTACAGCGAGACGAAAATGATCGCGAAAATGGCGATCGAAATCATGATCTCCGGGAGGGTAAAAGCGTTCCCCGGCCGATGCGGTTTAACGTGATTTAGGGTAATCTTCATCCGCCATCAAATTTCGTTCCAGGAAGTAACAGTATACCCTCGGCGCGGGCCGATCTTACCGAGGTTTTCGTCGTAATGAAAATTGTAGTGGCCGTTCATTCGCACCGTGCCGGTGACGCTGGCGCCGACAAAGTCGTAATCATTGTTTCCGCCGCCACCCAGGGTAAAGTCAGCCTGCGGAGCGTAGATCGCACCGGTGAACGAAGCATTGCCGCTCAGCGAGATGCTGGTATTCGTCGGCAATCCGTAATACTGAAAATTCATCGCCGTGCCACTGTTGGCGATTCCATTTCCGCCAAAGGAAGTGCTCGCGCCAGCTACGTAAAGCTTAAGGCTGGCGCCGGGAGCGATGATTATCTGGCCTTGGCCAGTCATGCTGATGTTGCCGGTGACGTAGAGGACCGCATCGCCCGTCACGATAATCTTCTGCTGGCCGCTAAGGCTGATGGTGTCCAACTGGCTGTTTCCCGCCGGAATAATGAACTCGTAATGGTCCGTGCCAATATTGCCGGCCACGGGGGTGAAAGCTCCACCGGAAAAAGGCGCTTTTACATCCGGAAAGGCCACATTCATATCGTCCGAGGTCCAGCCGGCCTGGATGCCGCTGCTATGCGTGTTGTGCCAGGCCCGGCTTCCGACGGAGCCATTGGAGCCAATGCTGATGCTTCCGCCCGGGCCCGTGGAGGCATGTCCGTAAATATCGGCATTTCCAACATTGAAGGAATTGGTAAGCCCTGAATTTGTGGCCACGTCCCCGGAGTCTTTGGCCTTCGAGCTGTCATAGCGGCCACCATTGCTGTAATTGGGGTCCGAGGAATCAAAACTATCGGTTTGAATATTATTCCCGCTCAGGTCGATCTGGCCTTTGGCCACCATACCCTTGGCGAAAAGAGCATCATTCGTGGCGGTGACGCGGATGGTTCGCGGGGGATCAATGTAATTTGTGCGGAGGGGAATTTGAACGTAAGCCTTGGCAATGATGACCGGGCGATTCGAGGGAGTGATGCTAACCACGAAGCGATTAGAATCCAACATTCTCTCCTTGGTGTAAACCCCGTCGACCAACGACCAGCCGGAGGCGCCATAATTCGTCCCATCAAAATTAAGGTGGGTGAGCGCTTCTTCGATACCGGCTTCGGCCACCGGAATCGCCGAATTCCATTGTTGAGAGCGCATTGTGGTCAGGTTTTGACCACGAATCATATTGAGGTAACTCATCAAAGTCACGCCAATGATTCCGACTGTGACGAGGGTGATCGTTAAGGCGCTGCCGGCGGATTTTGATGGGATAATCTTCATACTATTGCTTGCGGATGACAATCTTAGCCGATTGCACGCTTTCCGTATTGACCCGCGAGCGGATCATGTCGCGCGAGCAAATCCATTTCAACTGCACCAGCTTGCAGGTGGCGGCAGTCGCCGTGGGATATTGATTGTAGGAGCCGCCCATCGGATTGCGTTGGAAGACCGAAAATTCGAGGAAGTTGCACTCCTTCAATAACGGCACGGGATCGTTAACACCGTTTTTGCTTCGGACCAGAGTGCGGGCGTTGGGATCGTACGTATAGGTGAGCGTTCCGCCATCCGAATCTTCGAAACTTAACGTGGTGGAAGTGAACGAAAGCAACCGGTTCGTTTGCCGGATTTGCTGCGACATATTGTCGAGGGCTTTGCGGCTATAGTTATCGAGATCGACGTAATTGGCGAGGGAGGCAAAGCTCCGGCCCGTGTAGAACGAAAGTGACGTTATCGAAAGGAGCAGGATGGACCCGATGGCCGAGCCGACCATGATCTCGACGAGCGTCATGCCGGCGCTGCGCCGCCTTTTAATAGATGTAATTTTGCAATCCATATCGACCTACCAAGGTTTTCATTTCACGCTTGCGAGGAATCCCCGCCGAACGCCAGTTGACTTCCATCGATACCAGCTTGAGATCGTTGCTGTAGGGCTCGGTCACGGGAGCCTGGGCAACGGTGACTTTGCCGGTGTACATGAGGCCACCCGAGGCCTGCGTGGTCGCGTAAAACGGCTCAACGAAGTTCGTGGGCAAGAAGCCGGGGGTGTTGATCTGCTCCCAGGTGTACAGCCGAATCGTTTCCATTTTTTCCTGCAAAATCTGGGTGCCCCGAAGGTTCTCACGAGAGAGTTGAACGACCGCGAAGCCCGAGGAGAATCCGACATAAAGCGAGACGAACATGATCCCGATGACCGCGATGCCCACGAGAATCTCGACAATGGAAAATGCCACGGCTTCTTTTTGGGGCGAATGGTTTCGGTGCAGTCTCATAGGCGCAAAGTCGAACCGACAAATTATGAATGTTCGTAAAGCAACTTGTCTGCCTAGTCCAGACGCGAGAAGGCCCCATCCAAACGGCCCTAATTCACCAGAGTCGTACGACCGTATAAACGAGCACAATCGCTCCAAACCATGGGAAACGCGGTCGCGGATTATGGTTTTCGAGAATGAATTCTCGTTATGAGGAAGTGCGATGCACCGAATGCTGGACGAAGTAGGCGGCCGCTTGGGAACGGCGGCTCAACTGAAGCTTATCGAGAATGTTGCTGAAATAGTTTTTGATGGTTTTGTCACTTAGTCCTAGAACAGCCGCGATTTCCTTATTCGTCTTCCCTTCGGCGACGAGAGCCAAAACTTTTTTCTCCTGGCTGGAAAGCGATTCCAAACGATCCTTTTCGACCGGCGAGGCGAGGCCTTTGATCCGCCCAATGACTCTCCCGGTTACGGCGGGATCGAGGACGGATTGACCCAAAGCGACCTTTTCAATCGCGCGGACAAGACCTTCACTATCAATCTCCTTCAGAAGGTATCCGTCCGCGCCGGCGGAGAGAGACTGGAAGACAACATCGTCATCAGCAAACGAGGTCAAAATAAGGACGTGAATGTCACCGGTCATCTTTTGAATTTGGCGACAGACCTCAAAGCCGCTGCCATCACCGAGGCGAACATCGAGGAGAACGACATCCGGTTGCAACCGTTGGGTTTCCGTCAAGGCGGACTCGACGGACCCCGCGTCCCCGACCACCTCGACGCTCGGGAACCTTCCTAATAGCGTTCGCAGCCCCACGCGAACGACTTCATGATCATCCACTATCAGTACACGAATTGCAGCCATCTATGCAGACTGATGCTGATTTTTCGTGGGAATGTCGAGTACAATTCGAGTGCCCTCCCCCACTTGAGAAATGATTTTAAAGGCGGCGCCAATGTCCTCGGCCCGCGCGGCCATGTTTCGCAATCCGTAACCGTGATCGGCGGTGGCTTCCGTATTAAACCCCACCCCGTCGTCAGAAATCTCGAAACGAAGCCGGCCCGAGTAGCGCTGGAGAGACAATGTCGTCCGTACCGCTTCCGAGTGACGGAGCGCGTTGCTCATCGCTTCGCGAGCGATATGCAGGAGTTGTGTCGCCTGTCCCGCTTTCAAACTGTCGGCGGCAGAACTGTCAATATTTAGGGCAAACCGGGCGGAGTGGGTATCACCCAATGTGAGGATGAGCGATTTCAGAGCCGTTTTGAACTCGGGACCTTTGAGGTCTTCGGATTCGAGGCCGACAATAAAATTGCGGACCTGCCGGATAACGGCATTCAGTTCGTCCAGCAGGTGTTGCAGACGGTTATCCAAATCGGGGTTTTCTTCACCGGCATAACGACGGCAGTCTTCAAGGTTTAAGCCGATGGCATAGATGGACTGGATGATCCCATCATGAAGGTCGCGGGCGATGCGCTCGCGCTCTTCGAGTGATTTGCGAAGTTGCTGCTCGCTGTCACGCAATGCTTCCTCGGCTTTTTTGCGCTCCGTGATGTCGCGCGCGATGCCCTGAATGCCGAGCAGCTTTTCGTGCTCGTAGAACGGGCGGGAGGTGACGTCGAGGCAGAGGATTTTGCCATCTTTCGAGACGACTTCGACTTCGCGGTGGGTCAAAGGGATGCTGGCCGCGGAGTTATTAAGCATTTGCTGGGCGAAGGGGGATTGTTGAGGGTTCAACAATTCCGTGATTCGCTTGGTCTTGGCCTCCATTTCGGAATAACCGAGGATGCGCTCTCCTGTTTTGTTCAGAGATGTGATGCGGCCCGAAAGATCGTGAGTGTAGATGATGTCGTTGGCATTCTGAAACAGCTCGCTGTAGCGGTCTTCGAGCGCGCGTTCGCGATTTTGAATGACCTTTGTTTGCTGTTGCACCCGGTGATTCAAGGTATGCACCCAAGCGAGGCCGGCGGCGACCGCCAGGGACAAAATCGAGAGAAACCAGATTAATCGCGTCACACGCCACCAACTCGGCCGTTGCAGAACTCTCACATCGGACGGTGAACGCAACCACAAGCTGAAGTCGACGGGCTGACCCCGTTCATCGGGGTGAATTTTACAGATGCCCGTGAGCCGAACACGGCTTCCGGTCGGCAAGGCTCCGGCAAAGCCCCCTTCCCGCGCATTCCATATCGCGCGCACCACCCGTTTATTCGCATTGAGAACGAGGACCTGATTTTCCGGTGTCTCATCTTCCGCTAAAACCTCGCCTTCCAGTTGAATCAACTCGTTGTCGTACTCGCCGCTGGTGGCCTGATTCACGGTGACCCGCTTGGGCAGTGGCGCGTTCCCGGCCGATATGAGCTTGAACATCGAGTGTTGCAAAACCGGCGAGTAGTCGCCGCGAGCCGGAAACCCAACGACATCAATCAGGTCTCCCGGGTGAACGCGCATTTGTTCATGCGTTTGCACCTGAATACCTCCCGAATCGTCCTTCAGGAACAAAATCTTTCCGAGAGTTTGCAACGTGACCACACCTCGGACACGGACTAAATGATCCGAGGCGCCTTGACGTGAATACGACATCACGTTCTTAACCTGCCGGATTGGGGAGGAAAATGGCTCAGGTTGGGGAGCTTCGATAATTTGGATCTGCTCCAGAGTCGGGACGAGCAAGTAGGCCCCGGCAATCTGGTGTTTTTTATTTTGTTGAGTGGCAACGACCCCCCGGACTCGAACGCGAGCGTCCACCAAATTAGGAAAATCTTTTTTGGGATAATCGCGGACGCCAAACGACAGCGGATTGCCAGCCCAGACAAGGTCGAAGAAAAGCTGACCCTTGGTTTCCGTCTGGGTGTGAATAATCCCTTCCACTTCCACCCATTGGCTATCCTCTTTCCCATTCGCGAGAGCCGGTATGTCCGTGCGTTTCGGCTCGGGCAACTTTCCCCTCCCCACGCGAGTCATTTTAGCACGATTTACAATCGGTGAGTACTGGCCGGCGCCGCTCGTCCCGTCGACCACAACGATATCACCGACGGTGATCTCCCCGGTTGCTGAAGCCAGGTAAAGATAAATCCCAGCGCTCTGATCCTGGACAAAACAAAGCTGGCCCATCGGATCATAATAGGTGATCACGCCCTGAAGATGGGTCGGAAAACTACGCGCGGCTTCGGAGGGGGAGAGATTCAAAACTTGATCGACATTCGTCAGGAGCGGCAATGGGGGCGGTGCCGTAACTTCCGCCGCCTGGAGGGATGGGCTGCGGAAGTACCCGCAAAGGACCAGAGTACAAATGAATAAACGGATACTAGCCATGCGCGAGGCCATTTGGCCCTGATAGAGCCAGCCTAGGAGAATCCCGCGTCCGATGTCAAAGTGTTTCATTTTGGGAAAAAAAGCTGTGCTTCTGATCGAAAGCGTTTTCCGCGCCATTGAAGCCCGAATTTTACCGATCGGTATAACGATTCTTAGGTCAAAATTAATCACAAAGTTCTAATTATTAATATGATACGACTATTTATACTGTTTTAATTTAATTTTACGGGTGGGAACTCAACTGTCCGGGGGCATGGAGTAAATTTAAGGTATGAATAAACATCAACTCGAACTTACCTGGGAAAAAAATCCGGCCCGCCGAGGCAACGTCCGGACCATGCGAAAACAACGCCGGTCTTTCCAGCACAGTGGGATCCGAAGCTTGGAATTCACGTGACTTGAAGTCGCGGC